>ENA-OWOZ01000233-OWOZ01000233.1-bioreactor-metagenome-genome-assembly--contig:-NODE-233-length-79038-cov-8.985081_pt1 | contig 79038 bp, 70 predicted proteins | sample MGYA00238140_ERZ651804 | MGnify/ENA primary metagenome ERZ651804 (study PRJEB26910, sample SAMN07631232) | bioreactor metagenome | isolation source: Switchgrass digestor | place: USA: Dartmouth...
GAAAAGCAAATTGCTGAATCAATTATTAATGATTTGAAAAGGCATAACCTTTTAGGTAATACTCAAAATGTTACTGTCATTTATAATGCTGAATCACAGGATATTCTTTATACTGTAAGTGAAGTTGCTGAACTGGTTAAATGTAATTCAGCTTACATTTACAGTTTAATTAAGGCAGGTTTACTACCAGCTATAAAACTTGGAAGCATGAAGGTAAGAAGAACTGCATTATTGGAATTCTTGGAAAAGTTTGAAGGCAAGGATTTAACTGACCCATTTATTATAAAGCCATTAGAACAACTTAATGAGGAAAAATAACATTTACAGCTTTATTGATGTTTTAGCATAATTATGATAAAATTATGCTAAACTAATAAAGGGGTGATAATTGTATGCCACATATTAGACCAGTATCGGATTTGAGAAATAATTTTGCTGATATATCAAGGATTGTTCACGAAACAGCAGAACCAGTATTTTTGACCAAGAATGGTTATGGTGATATGGTTGTTATGAGTATGGAAGCTTATGAACGCAAACTGTTTGAAAGTGAAATTTACTTTAAGCTGAAGGAAGCGGAACTGGAAGCAAAATCAACTGATAAACGTTTTTCCCATGAAGAAGTATTTAATGAATTAAGGGCAAGGCTTGCGGATAAGGTGGAATCTGATGAAGTATGAAATTAGATACCTGCCTTTGGCAAGTAAAGATTTATCTAATATTGTATCTTATATTGCAGATGAGTTAAAAGCACCAAAGGCAGCAATGGATTTAATTGACGCATTGGATACTTCCATATCAAGGCTTGCACAGTTTCCGTATTCATGCAGGGTATATCATCCTGAAAAATCCCTTGAAAATGAATATAGAGTATTACCTGTAAAAAACTATTTAGTGTTTTATGTGGTTAAAGAACAGGTTGTTGAGATTCACAGAGTTATATATGCTAAAATGGATTTAACCAAGCTTATAAAATGACATAATAGACACTATAAAAAATATAAGCAAAGAGAAAAAATAAGCGTACTAAAAACGTACTAAAATTTTTTGAAGCCATAATTTTTTTAATGAAAATAAAAATAATAATGGCATGAAATGCAGTAAAATCAAGGGTAGAAAATACAGAAAAAGACTTAAACATAGAGTGGGAGTAGACGTTAAAATGCCTCTGAACTCAGTGAATTAATGGGTTCAGAGGTTTTATTTTTGCTCGTGGTAGCACTTTGGATGCATTATTAAAAGTATCAGGATTTTTGATTTATTTGGTGAATTTTAGGAGCAAACAGTTCGTTTAGTTTGGCGGTCCGAAGGCTCATAGCCCATCAGTGGGCCAGCGTAATACTTCAATATATCCAAGAAAAAATCCAGTAAAGTAATTACCCTGTGGCTCTTTGGAGTTTTTGTAGCAGAACCAGACATACCACGCTTTTCTCTCTACATATTTGTAAACCGGCAACCAGCCACCTTCCTTCCCAAAAAGCCAGTAGCATATCATCGCGGCAAATCTAATAAAGCTTATCTTTTAGTTTCACATTATGAATATTGTTTCCATGGAAATAATTTTTTTAAAATCTATTGACTCTCAACTGATTTAGGTATAGACTATTATTGTTTCCAAGTAAACCAAATTGCATATAAAGGAGGATCTATTATGTATCTTGATTTAACTATTCCCATCGAAAAAGAAACCTTTAAGAAATTGCTTGAAAACGCTAATGATGACATTTTGGTCCAAAAGTTCGGTCATTTGGGAACACATTTTGATATTATGAACAAGGAGTTTCCTCTTGAATACTGCAATAGAAGGGGGAAACTGATGGATATTTCTCAAGTTGCAAAAGATGAGATTACTGTAGAAGATGTTCGCATGGAGAGAATTGAAGAAGGAGATTTTGTTATTCTCTATAGTGGAGTTTTAGAAAAATACGGGTATGCTTCAAAGGAATACTTCGATAAGGCACCCCAACTATCACATAAACTGATTCAATCCCTAATTGAAAAAAAGATTTCTATCCTTGGTATTGATATGGCAGGTGTACGAAAAGGCAAAGAACACTCTGTAGCAGACCAGCTTTTTGCCGATCATAATGCCTTTATTGTGGAGAATTTGTCTGGTCTTTCAAAATTGCTGCCATATAAAAATCAAAGTTTTGTTGTGCATACCTATCCACTGGCTCTCAAAGGCGCAAGTGGTCTTACTTCTCGAGTAATTGCTGAGGTACCTGAAATATAAATCAAAAGAAGTCTATTTTATTACGTCTATTTTGTAGATTAAGCGAGTAGTACTTTCAAAGTAACCTTCAAAGAAGCCAGCCATAAGGTTTCTGGTTGTCGCTGATAAGCAGGTAACGGAATGCATTAGGTTGACAGAAAAAGGCGCACTAGCTATAGAAATCATACTCGAGCCGGTATTTCCTGAATACCGCTTGGACACGCCGCCTACGAAGCTCCGATAAATGGTGGAATTGCAGGTTTGCCGTTTATATTGGTTGAGTTTTGCTGAAGTTAAATGGTTCCTGGAGAACTGTGGAATACTTAATTAAGTTGAAGAGAGGAAGGTTCTTTATGACTGATGTTACAATCAATGACTTGCAAAAGGCCGTGGATCGGATTCAAAAATCTTTAATTCAAATTCTAGTTCGTGAGTCCGATGATGATGCTGAAAAAAAATGGTTGATTGAGCATACATCCAATCCTGAAATAAAGCAGATTGCGCCACATTTATCAATACTAGGTCTTCATGTTTTGGAAGTTATCTTTGAAAAGGAAGGCATTAAAGGGATCGATATTGCTGGAGAATTAAAAGTTACTAAGGGTGCGGTATCTAAAGTCACACGAAAATTGCTTGATCATGGATTAATTAGGAAAGTTCGGCGTCCCACTAACTTGAAAGAGATTTATTATTACGTTACTTCTTTAGGCGCTGAACTGGCGGATTTACACCGACAAATGCATAAGGAAAAAGATAGAATTGTATTTGAACTGCTTCAAGACTATGATAAAAAATGCCAAGAGCAAATCATCGATTTTATGGAGAAGTTGGCTCAATTACGCTGAAGAACCAGCAGATTCGGAGCATGTAATAAAAGTAATAAATAGCGTAGAAATATTAAAATCTACTGTTTATATACAAAATAAATGCTTCCAATCTGTAAATGTATACCAGGAAAAGAATTCAATAATTATTATAGAATGGCTACTGCTAAATTAGTGGTAGCTTTTTATGTGACAAATTCTGTCTTAACCTCAGAATAGGTCTATTCTCGGCAATGGCATATTTTCAGGGTAGTCTGTTCCAAGCGCAGCAGCCAGAACTTCCATAAAGTGGCGGTTATCGAAGAGTTCCTGAAACCGTTCATAGTTATATAAGTATATGTACTTGTCAATTGCGCTTTGGAGAGAAGCCTCGTCAGTAGATTTATGCAAATTGAACATTTCAGCCTTTATAATGCCAAAAAGTCCGGAACGGACCGTTTTCAATGCAGTTACCGAAACGAGATATCCATTGCTCCATTTGCTGTTTAAGAAATAGGAAATGAATTTATGACTTTTAAACTTGTTGATTTAGAGCAAGTTTATATGATATAATGAAATGTTATTTACAGTGCTATAATTAGTCCATGAATATAAAATGGTGTACATATGAAAAATGTTAAATAATCCAATGAATAGTAATTGCAGGGGGTTAATATGAATGATGAAAACACAAGAAATCATTTTATAGAGGAATTGTGTGATGTATTAATGTATTATAATGATGTGATGCTTTGATATTCTATTTCACTGGAGGAATTAAAAAAGGTATATTTGCAAAAGCATAATATAAATATGAAACGTTGGTAGAATCCTTTTGTACAAGAGGCAAAGCATACTATAAGGATCCATCTATCCTTTTTATTTATTGGACGCTATACATTACAAAGCAAGATAGGATAAAGAGATAGTCAGTAAAGCAGCATATATGGTAATGGGAGTAACTTTAATTCTGCTCAAAGGCAGAAGCTATAACTAGATTTACAAGCTCCTGAGCTGCCCTGGGTAGAGGTATGTCTTTGTGTATTAGCAATCCCAGTTGTCTGGGCTTTATCTTTTCCTTTAAATCTATGGTAAATAGGCTGCCATCAGAAATAGCTGAAACGGCAGCATCCTTTACTACATAGGATATTCCTAGACCTATTTTTGCCATGTCTATCAATAAATCAATGCTGGACAGCTCTATTTCTGGTTTTACTTTCATACCCTGTTCTTGGAAAAGTTTATCAAAGGATGCTCTGGTATTGGTGTTCTTCTCCAATATAAGTAATGGGTATTGAGAAAGCTCTTCAAGGGTTACTTTCCTGCCTTTAAGAACATTAAATCTTTTTCCTGCTACAAAAATATCTTCGATTTCCTTTAATATACTTATATTAAAGCTCTTGTAATCATAGTTTTCATTTATATTCACCACAGCCAAATCCACTTCACCTTTTTCCAAAAGCTGTGTGCAGACAGGAGAGGTTCTGCTGATTATGTGAATCTTTATATTAGGATATTGAGTATGGTATCTTTCTATATAGGGCAGGAGAAAATGCCTGCAAATGGTATCGCTGGCTCCTATCCGTACCTCTCCTTCTTCCAGTTCCTTCATCTCATCAATGAGCCTTTCACCTTTAGAGAAAAGATTTACCGCTTGTTCTACATATGCGAATAGTTTCTCACCCTCAGTGGTAAGCCTTATGTTTTTAGTGTTTCTAATAAAAAGCTTTATTCCGAGTTTGGATTCTAAAGCTTTTATGGATTGGCTAACGGCAGATTGGGAAATATATAGCTTGTCGGCAGCCTCAGAAAAGCTGTTGAGTTTAGCCACATAATAGAATACCTTGTATAACTCAAAATTCACATCCATTGATTACTTCTCCTTATAAATATGATTAGAAATATTAATTGTTATAATAAATAATACTATGCTAAACTTGCATTGTAAAGAAGAATCGGTTGTTAATTTGAAATAAGTAATTAAATGAAAAGAAATGTTAAATTGCACATTTGTTATATTTTAGTAGATGGGAGTGTTTCCAGTGAGCAAGGTGAGAAGGATATTTGTTGAGAAGAAGCCGGAATTTGCAGTGGAGTCAAAAGCATTGATGGCGGATTTGAAAGAAAACCTTGGCATTAAGGGCCTTGAAGGTCTAAGGATCATCAAAAGATATGATGTGGAAGGCATAAGCCATGAGGTTTACGAAAAGGCCAAATTCACCATATTTTCCGAGCCTCCGGTGGATTATATATATGAGGAAGAATTGGAATTGGATAAGAAGGAGAAGGTTTTTGCAGTAGAATATTTACCAGGGCAGTATGACCAGAGGGCGGATTCAGCAGCTCAATGCCTTCAGATTTTAGGTATGGGCCACAAACCAGAGGTAAGAACTGCCAATGTGATTATACTTAAGGGAAATGTATCGGAAGAAGAACTGTCAAAGATTAAGTCCTATTACATCAATCCTGTGGAGATGAGAGAAGCAGAGCTTAAGAAATATGATACTTTGACAATGGAGATAGATACTCCAGATAGTGTAGCTGTTCTGGAAGGTTTTATAGATATGGGTGAAAGGGAACTTCAAGCTTTCAAAGAGGAATTGGGTTTGGCAATGAGCTTTGAAGATCTGGCCTTCTGCCAAAGCTATTTCAGGGATACGGAGAAAAGAAATCCTACAATAACGGAGATAAGGGTTATAGATACCTATTGGTCTGATCACTGCAGACATACCACATTCAATACCATAATAGAAAATGTTCATATAGAAGAAGGCAAGTACAAACAAATTCTTGAAAAAGCCTTTGATATGTATAGAAATGGCAGAAGTTTTGTTTACCGAGACAAGGAAAAACCTATGTGTCTCATGGATCTGGCACAGATGGCCATGAAAGAGATGAGAAAAAAAGGTGAGCTTGATGATTTGGAAATATCCGATGAAATAAATGCCTGTAGTATAGAAGTGGAAGCAGATGTGGATGGCAGAAAAGAAAAGTGGCTGGTCATGTTCAAGAACGAAACCCATAACCATCCTACTGAGATTGAACCCTTTGGCGGAGCGGCTACTTGTCTCGGTGGTGCCATAAGGGACCCATTGTCAGGAAGATCCTATGTATATGGAGCTATGAGGCTTACAGGAAGCGGAGACCCCAGGACGCCTGTATCCCAGACTCTGTCGGGCAAATTACCCCAGAGAAAGATAACGACTGGCGCAGCAAACGGATACAGTTCCTATGGGAATCAAATAGGATTGGCAACAGGACAGGTAGCGGAAGTCTATCATGAAGGCTTTGTGGCAAAGAGGATGGAGATAGGAGCTGTGGTAGGTGCCGCTCCAAAAGCCAATGTGGTAAGGAAAGCTCCAGTTCCAGGAGATATTGTCATTTTGATGGGTGGAAGAACAGGGAGAGACGGCTGTGGCGGTGCTACAGGATCATCCAAGGAACATGATGAGAAGTCTCTGGCTACCAGCGGTCCAGAAGTGCAGAAGGGAAATGCTCCCACTGAGAGAAAGATTCAAAGGCTTTTTAGGAATCCAGAAATCAGTAGGATGATAAAAAAATGCAACGACTTTGGTGCAGGAGGAGTATCTGTCGCCATAGGTGAGTTAGCAGAAGGGTTATATATAGATTTGGATGCAGTACCTAAAAAGTATGAAGGCTTGGATGGCACTGAGTTGGCTATATCCGAATCCCAGGAGAGGATGGCGGTGCTCATCGCTCCGGAGGATGAAGAGAAGTTTATCAAGGCAGCCCGTGAAGAAAACCTTGAAGCTGTCGCAGTAGCTAAAGTTACTGATGACAGAAGGCTGACAATGGTCTGGAAGGGAAACACAATAGTAGATATAAGCAGAGAGTTTCTAGATACTAGCGGCATAAGGCAAAGGACCAATATAAAGGTTGCTATGCCTGAAGATAAGGATAACTTTTATAAAAATTATGAGACCAAAGATGGAAAAGTTGATATAAAAAAAGTCTGGATGAAAAATCTGGAGGATTTGAATGTATGTAGTCAGAAAGGCCTTGTGGAGAAATTTGATGCCACAATTGGTTCCAACACGGTATTGATGCCCTTCGGAGGGATATATCAGGCAACTCCCAGTGAGGGACTTGTGATGAAGTTGCCTGTATTAGGCGGTGATACAACTACAGGTACGGTGATGACCTATGGATATAATCCTTATTTATCCAGTTGGAGCCCATTCCACGGAGCATTGTATGCTGTGGTCCATGCAGTATCAAAAGTTGCAGCATTGGGAGGAGATTACAGGAAAATCAGGCTCACTCTCCAGGAGTATTTCGAAAAACTGGGCAAGGACGAGAAGAAATGGGGCAAGCCTTTTGCTGCGCTGTTAGGAGCATATTTTGCTCAAAAGCAACTGGGCATATCCGCCATTGGAGGCAAGGACAGCATGTCAGGCACCTTCCTGGATCTCAATGTGCCTCCAACTTTAGTTGCCTTTGCTTTGGCTCCTATGGATGTTACAAAGGCAGTGTCCCAGGAATTTAAGGCTATTGGCAGTCAGGTTATACTTTTGCCTGTCATCAGAGATGAAAATCACCTGCCAGATTTTGAGGCTCTGAAGAAAACCTATGAAAGGCTTCGTCAACTGATTAATGCAGGATTTATTCTGTCTTCTTCCACAGTAAAGGAAGGAGGTTTGGCTGCTGCCATTACAAAAATGTGTTTTGGAAACAGAATAGGAGTGAGATTATTTGGAGACTTTGATCATGATGAGCTTTTCGCCCCGGATTTTGGCTCCATAATCATAGAAATGGAAAGAGATACGGATGTGGATGAGCTTTTGCAAGGTATAGCCTATAGGAAGCTGGGGTTAACTTGGAGTAGGCAGTCCATTTATATTAGGGAAATTGAAATAAGTCTGAAAGAGGCTTATGGTGTCTGGACTAAAACTCTGGAGACAATATTTCCTACAAAAGCAGAGAAAGCCAATAATATATTTGAAGTTGAATATAGAGGCAGAAACATTAACAAACCCAGCATTAAGCATACTTCTCCAAGGGTATTAATACCTGTATTTCCGGGAACAAATTGCGAGTATGATACAGCTAGAGCTTTTGAAGATGCAGGTGGAAAAGCAGATATAATGGTCATAAGGAATCTTACTCCTCAGGATATCGAAGAATCCATAAAAGAACTGGTAAGGAGAATAGACAATTCTCAGATATTGGCTTTACCCGGTGGCTTCAGTGGAGGAGATGAGCCGGATGGTTCAGGTAAGTTTATAGCCGCTGTATTTAGGAATGACTATGTAAAGGAAGCGGTAATGAATCTGTTATACAAGAGAGACGGATTGATCATAGGAATATGCAACGGTTTCCAGGCATTGATAAAGCTTGGTCTTTTACCCTATGGCCATATACGGGATATAGATGAGAACAGTCCTACTTTGACCTATAATAAAATTGGCCGCCATGTATCCCAACTTGTAAGGACAAAGGTAGTTTCCACCTTATCGCCTTGGTTTGCCTATTCAGAAGTAGGAGATATCCATACCATACCGGTATCCCACGGAGAAGGAAGATTTGTAGCCAGTGAAGATATGGTAAGGCATCTGGCAAACAAGGGACAAATAGCTACTCAATATGTAGATTTGGATGGAAATGCAGCAGCAAAGGTACCCTACAATCCAAATGGTTCCATATGTGCCATAGAAGCCATAACAAGTCCGGATGGGAGAATATTGGGCAAGATGGCACATTCGGAGAGGGTGGGAAGACATTTATATAAAAATGTGCCTGGTGAAAAGGAACAAAATATATTTAGAGCTGGAGTAGATTACTTTGCGAAATAACACGAATAATATATAGAAGCATATCATATAAGATTCGATATAAATCGTACTAAATATAATTTTTATAATAAAAAGTTCGAAAAAATCCTTGACGGTAAAATTGAGCATATGATAATATAATTTCAAAAGAACACTTATATGTTATTTTAGCTCATATAATATCAGGAATATGGCCTGAAAGTCTCTACCAAACAACCGTAAATTGTTTGACTATGAGTGAAATGCACAGTTCATATTTTTTGGACGGGTTTCACTGCCCGTCTTTTTTGTTACATACTAAAATGTTTAAAAGATTTGTTGATATGGCAGGTTAATATTATGAAATATACAATCCGGTTAAGGTTTTAAAATTTAATCGGATTTTTTACAAATACGGATTTTAAGGAGGAATTTCCATGGATAAAGGTCCAAAAGTTGCCATCGTTATGGGCAGCGATTCAGATTTGCCTATTGTATCAAAAACAATGAAGATACTTAAAGAGTTCAATGTGGATTTTGAAGCGAGAGTCATATCTGCTCATAGGACACCAGATAGAGCTTCTAATTTCGCAAAGGAAGCAGAAGAAGCGGGCTTTGATGTGATAATAGCTGCAGCCGGCAAGGCAGCTCATTTGCCAGGAGTTCTGGCAGCTTATACCACATTACCGGTAATAGGCATACCTATCAAATCTTCTGCATTGGATGGCATGGATGCTTTGCTTTCCATAGTACAGATGCCTTCAGGGATTCCAGTGGCCACTGTAGGTATAGATGGAGCAGAAAATGCAGGGCTGTTGGCAGTGGAAATGCTATCAATCAAATATGAAAATCTCAGGCAGGCTTTAAAACTTCGAAGAGAAGTTATGGCTCAGGAAGTTATAAAAAAAGATGAAAATTTGAAAGTAGAAGAATTTTAAATTAATTATTAGGAGATAGAGATATGTGCGGGATAGTTGGAATATATGATAGGGGTAATATAAATGCAGCCAATGCAGCATATTATAGCTTGGTGGCAATGCAGCACCGAGGTCAGGAAAGCGCAGGAATTGCTATAAATAACGACGGCATAATAACCTGCTACAAGGATATGGGATTTGTAAACGAAGTGTTTGACGAGAGGATACTTGGCTTATTAAAAGGAGATATGGCTATAGGACATGTAAGGTATTCAACAGCGGGAGCGAGCTTTGCGGCCAATGCACAGCCTATAGTCGTAAAGTATAAGAATGGTAATCTGGCTCTTTCACATAATGGTAGCTTAATAAATGCGGATTTGCTAAGAAGCCAATTGGAAGATGACGGAATGATATTTAGCACCACTACAGACACTGAAGTCATTGCCGCTTTGATAGCCAGAAACTATAAAGGAGATATAGTAGAGGCAATAAAGAACACAATGGAAATAATAAAAGGTTCATATGCTTTGACCATATTGACTGACAACAAGTTGATTGGAGTAAGAGATGGATATGGTATAAGACCATTGGTGTTGGGAAAACTTGAAAATGGGTATGTTCTGGCTTCTGAAAGTTGCGCTTTGGATACTGTGGGGGCTCAGTTCATAAGAGATGTAAGGCCTGGAGAAATATTAGTCATAGATGAGACTGGTATGAAAAGCGTAGATTATATTAACAACTTGCCCAAGAAAATTTGCTTATTTGAGCATATATATTTTGCCAGACCGGACAGTATCATAGATGGCATCAGCATGTACAAGGCGAGAGAAAATGCAGGCAGGATATTGGCTAAAGAACAGCCGGCTATTGCGGATACAGTAATATCGGTGCCTGATTCCGGTACTCCAGCTGCCATAGGTTATGCCAACGAGTCGGGAATACCTTTTTCTATTGGTTTAATCAAAAACAGGTACGTAGGAAGAACCTTCATTCAACCTACTCAGTCCATGAGAGAACTGGGAGTAAAACTAAAGCTCAATCCTTTGAGGGATAATATAAAAGGCAAAAGGGTTGTAATGGTGGATGACAGCATAGTTAGAGGTACTACCAGCAAAAAAATTGTACAGGCTTTGAGAGATGCAGGAGCATCGGAAGTTCATGTAAGGGTCAGTTCACCACCGGTTATAAGCTCCTGTTACTATGGAATAGACACTCCAAATATAGAAGAGCTGATAGGTGCCAAAAATACAATTGAAAAAGTAAGGCAATACATCGGAGCAGATAGTCTAGGTTACTTGAGTATTGAGGGTATTCTTGCCGCTGTAGGCAGCAAGGGTGAAGGTTTTTGTACGGCCTGTCTTAACGGCGAATATCCTATTTAATTGCTAAATTCTGGTCGCTAAATTATAAACTTGGAATAGTTAGTGTTCATTCAGGACATAGGCAACATTATTGGAGAGATTGACTTGCAGTCTTACAACTTTTACACTATTTATGGAAGGACATAATGTTGCCTATGTCCTGAAGTTGCAGTGGGATTTTTTATAATTGATAATCTTGTGTTAGCCATTTAGCAGAGTCATAAAGACTTAATGTTGATGCAATAAATCAGCGAACAGCAAACCTTATATACTGTTAAATTACAAAATTGGAATTTAGCGTTTTCGTGGATTTTGCGGTTAATAAAATAAAGAAGGTGAAAAAAGATGGATGATAGATTGACATACAAGAATGCTGGAGTAGATGTGGAAGCTGGATATGAAGCTGTAAGGTTGATGAAAGAACATGTGAGGAAGACATATATACCTGGCGTAATGGGAGAGTTAGGAAGTTTTGGAGGTTTTTTTATGCCAAGTTTTTCCGGAATGAAAGAGCCGGTTTTGGTATCAGGTACTGATGGTGTAGGTACAAAGCTACAGATAGCTTTTATGATGGATAGGCATGATACTATAGGTATAGATTGTGTTGCCATGTGTGTAAATGATATTGCCTGCCACGGAGCCAAGCCTTTATTTTTTCTGGACTATATTGGTACAGGCAAGCTGAATCCCAAAAAGGCGGAAGCAGTTGTAAAGGGAATATGTGATGGTTGTATACAGGCTGGCTGTGCTTTGATAGGTGGTGAAACAGCCGAGATGCCGGGTTTTTATAAGGATGAGGAGTACGACTTGGCTGGTTTTGCAGTTGGCATAGTGGATAAGGAAAGAGTAATAAATGGCGAGAAGGTAAAAGAGGGAGATGTGATCATAGGTCTTGGTTCCAACGGAGTTCATAGCAATGGATACTCTCTCGTAAGAAAGCTTTTCTTTGGAATCAATGATTATAAAATGGATCATAAATTCCCTGAATTGGATTGCATTCTAGGAGAAGAATTGTTAAAACCTACAAGAATATATGTAAAGACAATACTGAATCTTGTTGAAAAGTACAATATCAAAGGAATTGCCCACATAACGGGTGGTGGATTCATAGAAAACATACCTAGGACCATACCTAAGGGATTAAGGGCTAGAGTAGAACTAGGAAGCTGGGATGTGCTGCCCATTTTTAGGCTTATGAAGGATTTAGGCAAAATAGAGGATGAAGTATTATACAACACCTTCAATATGGGAATAGGTCTCGTGATAATTGCAGATAAGACAGAAGCAGATAGCATCATGGAAGATTTGAAGAATATGGGGGAGAAAGCATATATCATAGGAGAAATCGCAGATGGAGAGGGAGGAATAGAGTTATGCAAAAAGTAAGAATTGGTGTCCTCATATCTGGTGGCGGATCAAACTTGCAGGCTTTGATAGACAATGTTGAAAATGGATATATCAACGGGGAAATTGTTATGGTCATATCTGATAAAAAAGGTGTCTATGGCATAGAAAGGGCAAGAAAACACGGCATCAATGCTGTTGAAATAGATAAAAAGGAATTTGAAGATAGAAACGCATTCATGAAAGCTATCATAAATGAACTGGAAAGACATAAGGTGGAACTGGTTGTATTGGCAGGCTTCTTAAGTATTTTGTCTCAAGATGTTATAGAAAGGTATAGAAACAGGATAATGAATACCCATCCGTCTTTGATACCTGCTTTTTGCGGTAAAGGTTACTATGGATATAGAGTTCATAAAGCTGTATTGGAATACGGAGCAAAGGTTTCAGGAGCAACGGTGCATTTTGTGGATGAAGGGACGGATACAGGTCCTATCATACTCCAAGAAGCGGTAAAGGTAGAAGATGATGATACACCAGAGACTCTTGCAGCCAGGATTTTGAGTGTGGAACATAAGTTATTGCCACAAGCAGTGAAACTATACTGTGAAGGTAAACTTATGGTAGAAGGAAGAAAAGTAGTAATTAAAACTATGAACTAAGGGTTCAGAACTCAGAGTTATGGTATTCTTTTTGGGTCTTTTTGGAATTACTGAAAGATACTAAAAGGTTTATTAAAATATCAACTCGCATAAAAACTAATTGAGGTGATAAATTTGATAAAAAGAGCAATCATAAGCGTTTCGGATAAGACAGGGATAATAGATTTTGCAAAAAAACTCTATGAAATGGGTGTAGAGATAATATCAACGGGAGGAACTGCAAAGGCTTTATCTGATGCAGGTATCAAAGTAATACCTATTACAGATGTTACAGGATTTCCCGAGTGCTTGGACGGCAGAGTAAAGACATTGCATCCTAATATATTTGCCGGTTTATTGGCTATGAAGGATAGACAGGATCATATGGAAACTCTCAAAGAACTCAAAATAGATACAATAGATATGGTGGTAGTAAATCTTTATCCTTTCAAGAAAACCATAGAAAAAGAAGGAATTCTTTTGGAAGAGGCTATAGAAAATATAGACATAGGTGGACCTTCCATGCTTAGAGCTGCAGCCAAAAACTATAAAGACGTAGCAGTTATCACTGATCCTATGGATTATGATATGGTTTTGGCAGAAATGAAGGAATACGGAACAGTAACGGATAAAACCAGATTTAAGCTGGCTGCTAAAGTTTTCAACCATACAGCCCACTATGACGCATTGATAGCCAATTATTTATGGGACAAAGCTGGTATGGAAAAGTATCCCCAATTATTAACACTCACCTTTGAGAAGGCTCAAGATTTAAGATATGGAGAAAACCCTCACCAGGATGCTGCTTACTATAAAGATCCTCTCAAATCTATGGGTATGCTTCATAATGCTGAACAGTTAAATGGCAAGGAACTGTCCTATAACAATATAAATGATGCAAATGCCGCTTTGGAGTTGTTGAAGGAGTTTAATGAACCTGCATGTATTGCCGTTAAGCATGCTAATCCTTGCGCTGTAGGCATCGGAGAGGATATTTTTGAGGCATATATGAAAGCTTATGAAGGGGACCCGGTTTCTATATTTGGTGGTATAGTGGCATTAAATGAAGAAGTGGATGCAAAAACTGCAGAAGAAATGACAAAAATATTCCTTGAAATTATAATTGCGCCTTCATATAGTGATGAGGCATTGGGCATATTAAAGCAAAAGAAGAACTTGAGGATTTTGAAATTGGACAACATTAAATTTAGACAGGAAAAGGCATATGAGCTTAAGCGGGTATCCGGAGGTTTGCTTATTCAGGATTCAGACCATGTTGATTTTTCCGTGGAAGATATAAAGTATGTTACTGAGAAAAAACCTACACAAGAGCAGATTAAAGATATGTTATTTGCTTGGAAGGTAGTTAAGCATGTAAAATCCAATGCTATTGTAATAGCTAAGAACGGCAAGACTTTAGGCATAGGTCCAGGACAGACCAATAGAATATGGTCTGCCCAGATGAGCATTGACAGGGCTGGAGAGCAAGTGAAAGGCGCAGTTATGGCATCAGATGCATTCTTCCCCTTTGCAGATGTTGCAGAAGCTGCTGCAAATGCAGGTATATCTGCCATAATCCAGCCCGGTGGCTCAATAAGAGATGATGATTCCATAGAAGCTTGTAATAGGGCAGGCATAGCCATGATTTTTACAGGTATGAGGCATTTTAAACACTAAGGAGGTGCCGAAGTGAAGGTATTGGTAGTAGGCAGTGGCGGCAGGGAGCATGCTCTGGTATGGAAGCTGCTTCAAAGTCCAAAAGTCAATTATATCTATTGTGCTCCTGGTAATGGCGGCATAAAACAGATGGCAGAATGTGTAGATATAGAAGCCGATGACATAGAAGGATTATGCCGGTTTGCAAAGAAACAGAGAATAGATCTTACTGTAGTAGGGCCAGAGCTTCCATTGAGTCTTGGCATTGTAGATGCTTTTGAGAAAGAAGGCTTAAGGATATTCGGACCTAGAAAGAATGCAGCCATATTGGAAAGCAGCAAGGCTTTTGCAAAAGATTTTATGCAGAAATATGGGATACCTACTGCGAAATACAATACTTATGAAGATCCGGACAAGGCAAAAGAAGATATTGGCAGCTTTGGATTACCGGTGGTCATAAAAGCAGATGGTTTAGCAGCAGGCAAAGGAGTAATAATCGCCAACACTAAAGAAGAAGCATTGAATGCCATAGATACCATGATGACGGATAAGCATTTTGGAGAAGCTGGCAATAAAGTGGTTATAGAAGAGTTTATACAAGGAAAAGAAGCTTCAATTCTAGCTTTCGTAGATGGTAAAACAGCTGTACCTATGGTTAGTGCTCAGGATTATAAAAGGGTTTTTGATGATGACAAGGGACTTAATACAGGAGGTATGGGGGCCATCTCTCCTGCGCCTCACTATGATGAAAAGGTTGAAGCGGATGTTATGCAGCGAATCATAAAGCCTACAGTTGAAGCCATGAATAAGGAAAACAGGCCCTATAAAGGAGTATTGTACTTTGGTCTTATGATTACCAATGAAGGCCCCAAGGTTATTGAGTACAATTGTCGTTTTGGAGATCCGGAGACGGAAGCGGTGCTTCTTAGATTGGAAAGTGACCTGGTAGAGATCATGGAAGCTGTTATTGAAGAAAGACTTCATGAGGTAGAGATAAAATGGAGCAGTAATGCAGCTATGTGCGTAGTCATGGCTTCAGGAGGATATCCGGGAAGCTTCCGGAAAGGGTATGAGATCAATGGGCTTGAAAAGGAAGAACAAGGAATCATATTTCATGCAGGAACTAAATACATAGACGGCAAAACTGTCACCAATGGCGGTAGGGTTTTGGTTTTCGGCGCATTAGGCAGAACATTGGAAGAAGCAAGAGCCATTGTTTATGGAGATATGGAAAAGGTAAGTTTTACAGATTGTCATTATAGGCGCGATATTGGATTAGTTAAGTAGCTGCGTTGCCTTGGGTATTCCTTTTAGGTCTGGTCTCAAGTCGCTGGTCTATGGTATTAGGATATTCCTCCTAAGTCTTTTGGATTTATGTAGATTAACACAGCAGGTTTTTTGGAGCAATTTCGATACTGTAGCAAAATAGAATAAGCATATGTACAGTTCACAAAGATATTGATTTTGGTAACTCTAAAGCTCATATCCTAAGAAAAATCTAACGCCTCCCAAAGAGCCTCCATGCTCTGGAAGGCTTGGGCAGCATTCGTGCTGTCCATACGATTTTTCTAAGGATATTTCGCTAAGAGTTACGACCAAAATCAATAAATATGTTCACTTGCACATATGCTTATTCTCTAGTTACTGTAGCTTTCTTACATACAATAAAATCTAAGGGATATATAAGAGAGCATTAGAGTAACCAAAGTTAATAACCCATGCGATATTATATATCCCTTAGATTGGCTATTATGCTACAGCAACTATTTATTTGCCCTATAGTGATTCTAAAAAACCCGTCGTGTAAATCCGTGCTCCTCAAAAATGCCCTAGTGGATTACCCTAGCACGTGTGTCTCGTGCCGTGAGCCGGAACCTGGAAGGAATACCCTGTAACACCAGAGGCTAGTGACTAGAGACTAATTCTTATGGTATAATGATGCTATAGTTACTAGAAAAGAATGGAGAATAGGTTATGAGTCAACAGCAAAGAAGTACCATAAATCCATATTTTGCGTTGATGTTATCAGTTCTATCCGTATCTACATCATCAATATTTGTGAGGTTTTCAGATGCGCCGGCTATGGTGATATCTGCCTATAGGATGCTGTTTACATTAATACTTATGACACCTGTGGTACTGGTGAAACATAGGAAAGAGTTAGCTAAAATTACAAGACTAGATGCCTTGTATGCCATTGGAAGCGGTTTTTTTCTGGCATTGCATTTTGCCACATGGATTACATCTTTAAAACTTACGACTGTTGCAGCATCTACAGTTTTGGTGCAAATGTCTCCCATATTCGTTGTAATTGGTTCTTACATATTTTTTAAAGAGACCATAAATAAAACTTCACTAGTTGGAGTTATTACAGCTGTAGCTGGCAGCGTTTTGGTTGGTATGCTTGATTTCAGGATAGGAGGTACAGCACTGGCAGGTGATTTTCTTGCCCTATCAGGAGCATTATTTATGGCTGGTTATCTGCTTATAGGGAGAGAATTGAGAAAGAGGATAAACCTTTTGCCTTATACATTTATAGTTTATGGAAGCTGTACATTGATTCTGATTATAGGATGTATATTTATGGGTATACCTCTGTATCCATATTCTATGAAAAACTATGCTATATTTTTTGCTTTGGCTTTCTTTTGCACCATTTTGGGCCATACCATATTCAATTGGGCTTTAAAGTATCTGCCTGCTTATGCTGTATCCATATGCAGTTTATTTGAACCGGTTGGTGCCACATTTTTGGCGTTTTTATTTTTAAGAGAGATTCCAGGATTTATGCAAATAATTGGACAGCTTCTTGTTCTTATTGGCTTATATATATTCATTGCAAGAGGTAAGTAGGTCGGGATGATATAAAATTATCAAAAAAGATGATATTTATTTCTTAATTGTGCTAGATGGTAATGTAAAAACTTTAACAAATGGAAAATATATCAAAGGAGTAAGTGCCGTAAATTCGGCATTTTTTCCTTTTTTTATTGTCTGCTATGCATCTGCATATGAAGTTATTCTAATTCTAAGGGAAAAATGGCTGATAATTAGTAATACACAATAATAAAGAACCTTATTAATAGTCTATTTTTTTGATTCCTTCAAATTTTATTGCAAAAAAAACTACAATCTGGCATAAAATTTGCTAAAATTTTAACAATGGATATTATTTATCTGTATTAAATGATAAACAATACTCAAATTGTTAGGAGGGTATAAATATGAATTTTAATCTGACTAAAGAGCAGGAAATGGTCAGAAAGCTTATGCGGGAATTTGCAGAAAAAGAAGTTAAGCCACTTGCAGCAGAAATTGACGAACAGGGAAGATTCCCGAGAGAAACTGTTGAGAAAATGGCTAAATATTCTATGATGGGAATACCATTTCCTAAAGAACTTGGAGGAGCAGGCGGGGATACCTTATCCTATATAATCGCCGTTGAAGAATTGTCCAGAGTTTGTGCAACTACAGGAGTTATACTTTCTGCTCATACTTCTCTAGGTGCACATCCAATATATCAATTTGGAACAGATGAGCAAAAAGAGAAATATTTGAAGCCTCTTGCAGAAGGAAAATACTTAGGTGCTTTTGGTCTTACTGAACCCAATGCAGGTACAGATGCAGCCGGCCAGCAGACAGTAGCTGTATTAAAAGGCGATCACTATGTGTTAAATGGAAGCAAGGTTTTCATCACAAACGGTGGAGAAGCTGATGTATATGTGATTTTCGCAATGACAGATAAGTCCAAAGGAACAAAAGGAATCAGCGCTTTCATAGTAGAAAAGGATTTTCCTGGTTTTAGCATTGGAAAAATAGAAGATAAAATGGGTATTAGAGGTTCCAGCACTTCAGAACTTATTTTTGAAGATTGCATAGTTCCAAAAGAAAACCTTTTAGGCGAAGAAGGAAAGGGTTTTGCAATTGCAATGCAGACATTGGATGGAGGCAGAATAGGTATTGCAGCCCAAGCTCTTGGTATAGCCCAAGGTGCTTTGGATGAATGCACAAAATATATGAAAGAAAGAAAGCAGTTTGGTAAGCCATTGTCGTCTTTCCAGGGATTGCAGTGGATGTATGCAGATATGGCTACTAAAGTACAAGCTGCAAGATTTATGGTATATAATGCGGCTATTAAGAAAGATGAGAAGAAACCTTTCTCAGTAGACGCTGCAATGGCAAAGCTTTACGCAGCAGAGACAGCTATGGATGTAACTACAAAGGCAGTACAAATCCACGGCGGATATGGATACATTAAAGATTATCCAGTTGAAAGAATGATGAGAGATGCAAAGATAACTGAAATATATGAAGGTACTTCACAGGTGCAGAAGATGGTAATATCTGCAAATCTGCTTAAGTAAATGGAGGTGCGATGAAATGAAGATAATTGTTTGCATAAAACAAGTTCCGGATACCAATGAGGTAAGGATAGACCCAAAAACCGGCACCCTTATAAGAGAAGGTGTTCCAAGCATCATAAATCATGATGATAAAAACGCTTTAGAAGAAGCATTAAAGCTTAAAGATAAATATAAAGACGTACATGTAACAGTTTTGACCATGGGACCACCACAGGCAGATGTGGCATTGAGAGAAGCCTTGGCTATGGGAGCAGACAGAGCCATATTGTTGTCCGACAGAGCCTTTGCAGGTTCTGACACATGGGCTACTGCCAAGACTCTTACAGCAGCAGTTAAGAAAATAGCAGATTATGATATTATCTTCTGTGGAAGACAAGCTATAGATGGAGATACTGCTCAGGTTGGACCTCAGTTGGCTGAAGATTTGGGAATCCCACAGATAACATATGTTACTCATTTAGAGGTAAATGGCAAAGAAGTAAAAGCACACAGAGCTTTGGAAGATGGTTATGAAGTTCTAACCACCAAGATGCCATGTTTGTTGACAGCTATTAAGGAGTTAAATGAACCCAGATATCCAAGCGTTAAAGGCATATTTGAAGCTTATAGGGAAAAACAGGTTGAAGTATGGAGCGCAAAGGATATTGACATAAATCTTAACGAAACAGGGCTTAACAGCTCACCTACAAATGTAAGACGAACCTTCACCCCAAGTCCAAAAGGACAGGGAATGATTTTGGAAGGTAGCGGCAGGGATACTGTTCAAGAACTGCTTTTCAAACTCGGTGAAAAGCATTTAATATAGAGGAGGCGTAAAAGGATGAGCGTTACAATATTAAAAGAAAAATGCAGAGGCTGCAAATTATGCTTAAAAGCTTGCCCCTTTGATGCTATATATATGGATAATGGCAAAGCCGTTATAAATTCTGAAAAATGTACTAATTGCGGAGCTTGTGAATCCTCCTGCAAATTTGGTGCTATATTAGTTGAAAGAGAACAGAAAGAAGAAGTAAAGGATTTGTCTGCATATAAAGGTGTATGGGTTTATGCAGAGCAAAGACAGGGCAAATTAATGTTTACTTCTCTTGAATTGTTGGGAGAAGGCAGAAAACTTGCTGACAAACTGGGAGTAGAACTTTCAGCAGTGCTTTTGGGACATGAAGTTGATGATATATGTCAGGAACTTATCCATTATGGCGCTGACAAAGTAATATATGCAAACCATAAACTATTGCAAAACTATACTACGGATGGTTATACTAAGGTTATAGCTGATCTTATCAATGAGAAAAAACCAGAAATAGTTATTATAGGAGCTACTAACATAGGAAGAGATTTAGCTCCAAGAGTTGCAGCAAGATTAAATACAGGTTTGACTGCTGACTGCACAAAATTGGATATCGATGAAGAGCAGAGGATTCTTCTTCAAACAAGACCTGCCTTTGGTGGAAACCTTATGGCAACCATTGTTACTCCAAACCATAGACCTCAGATGTCTACAGTAAGACCCGGCGTTATGAAGAAGATGGAAAAGGATGAAAGCAGAACAGGCGTTGTAGAAAAAGTAGATGTAAATCTTCATGACGAAGATTTAAGGGTTAAGGTAGAAGAAATAGTTAAGTCTGCAAAACAGACAGTAAATCTTGTAGAAGCTCAGTACATTGTTTCCGGAGGAAGAGGTTTGGGAGGACCTGAAGGCTTCAAGTTGATGCAGGAATTGGCAGACGCATTAGGCGGAGTGGTAGGTTCTTCTCGTGCAGCTGTTGATGCAGGCTGGATTTCTCATGACCATCAGGTAGGTCAAACAGGAAAGACTGTAAGACCAAGGGTTTATATTGCTTGTGGTATTTCGGGAGCAATACAGCACTTGGCCGGTATGCAGAACAGTGATTGCATAATTGCTATAAATAAAAATCCTGATGCTCCAATTTTCTCCGTGGCTGATTATGGTATAGTTGGAGATCTATATAAAGTAGTTCCTATGCTCATTGAAGAGGTGAAAAAGCTCAAAGAACAAAAATAAAAGGAGGGCGCTCTATGGAGTTTAAGTATCTTACATTGTCAAAAGACGGCAATGTGGGAATCCTAACTATTAACAGACCAGAAGCTTTAAACGCTCTCAATAGATCCGTATTGCAAGAGCTGGATGCTGCCCTGGATGAACTAGCAAATGATAAAGATGTATATGTTATAGTTTTGACAGGTGAAGGCAAAGCATTTGTAGCAGGTGCGGATATTGCAGAGATGAAGGACATGACTCCAGAAGAGGCAAAAGAATTTGCAGAGACTGGTTCTAGAGTTTTCCGAAAACTGGAGACCATCGATAAACCTGTTATCGCCGCTGTTAACGGATATGCCTTAGGTGGAGGCTGTGAACTTGCTATGGCTTGTGACATAATTATAGCAGGAGAGCAGGCAAAGTTCGGTCAACCAGAAGTAGGTTTAGGCATAACACCAGGTTTTGGTGGAACACAGCGATTGCCTAGAATTGTGGGCACCAAGATAGCCAAGGAAATGATATTTACTGGCGGAACAATAACAGCACAAGAAGCTCAAAGGATAGGCTTAGTAAACAAGATTGTACCACCTAATACTTCTTTGCAAACTGCAATAGAGATGGCAAAAACAATAGCTTCCAAGGGACAAGTTGCGGTAAGAAATTCTAAGAGAGCCATTGACCAAGGTATTGAAACCGATATAGATGAAGGTGTCAAAGTAGAAAACCAGTTGTTTGCTAAATGCTTCGAAAGTGTTGATCAGAAAGAAGGCATGACTGCATTCATAGAAAAACGTAAACCTAACTTTAAGAATTAATGGGGGTGTATCAGGTGAAAGTATTTGTTGTGGGATCCGGTACCATGGGTACAGGAATAGTTCAGACCTTTGCTCAGGCAGGCATTGAGGTTACAATGAGAGAAAGAACTCCTGGGAAAGGCATGAATGTTATTACTAAATCATTGGATAAATTAGTGCAAAAAGGCAAGATGGCAGAAGAGGAAAAAAATCGTATACTTGGCAATATTAAAGCAGTTCAAAATCTAGAAGAAGCAAAGGATGCAGATTTGATAATAGAAGCAGCTGTTGAAGAGCTTCATTTAAAAAAGGAACTTTTTGCTGAATTGGATAAGATTTGCAAGCCCGAAGCTATCTTAGCCACAAATACATCATCATTATCCATAACAGAGATAGCAAGTGCAACAAACAGACCTGACAAAGTCATAGGCATGCACTTCTTCAATCCTGTTCCAATGATGAAGCTTGTAGAGGTTATCAAAGGAATAGCCACTTCTCAGGAAACAAGAGACAAGATATTCGAGATATCTGAAAAAGTAGGCAAAAAGCCTATAGAAGTAGAAGAAGCTCCTGGCTTTGTTGTAAACAGAATACTTATTCCTATGATAAATGAAGCAGTGGGAATACTGGCAGATGGTGTGGCTAAAGCTGAAGATATAGATGAGGCCATGAAGCTAGGCGCAAATCATCCAATGGGACCATTGGCATTGGCAGACTTAATAGGAAATGATGTTTGCTTAGCTATAATGGAAGTATTATATACTGAATTTGGCGATTCAAAGTACAGACCTCATCCTCTTCTCAGAAAGATGGTTAGAGGAAATCTTCTTGGAAGAAAGACCGGAAAAGGATTCTACGATTATAGCAAATAGAAGCAAAAGACTAAAGCCACCGGGAGCGGTTATCCGTTCTTGGTGGCTTTATTTGAAGGAAGGTGCAATGATGAATATTGCTCTCATTGGTTGCGGAGGTGTTGGCAAGGCTTTTATAAATCTGCTACAGGAAAGAGAAAAGGAGTTGGAAACGCAGGGAATTGATATATCGTTGAAATATATTATTGGAAGCAAAGGTGGCATATACGATCCTCAAGGCATTAATAAGGAAGATTTTATAAAGTATGCAGCATCAGAAGAAGACATCACAAAATATCCTGAAGGCGGAAGCAGGAAATTATCCATTGATAACATTATTGAAAATAAGGATGTAGATATATTAATAGAACTCACTCCTACCAGTAGGGACACCGGTGAACCTGGTATGACTCATATTACAAAAGCCTTGAGCAGTGGTATCAGTGTTGTGACAGGCAATAAAGGTCCCATAATGCTTGCTTATGGGAAGTTGAAGTCTTTAGCAAAAGACAATGGTGTCCAGTTGGCAATAGGCTGTACCACGGGAGGAGCATTGCCTTCCATCAATGCTGGTGTTTTTGATTTAGCGGGCTCCAGTATTCTTTCCATTGAGGGTGTATTAAACGGTACCACCAATTATATCATTCAGGAAATGGAAGCAAAGAGTATAAGCTTTGAGGAAGCTCTAAAAAAAGCTCAGGAATCAGGTATAGCAGAAGCGGATCCCTCACTGGATATAGAGGGTTGGGATACTGCTATGAAAATGTTGATACTGGTAAATGTTTTGATGGGAGAAGATAAAACTTTGAATGATATCAAGGTATCAGGCATAAAGGAGATAACTTTGAAAGATATAGAGAGGGCAAAAGCCAAAGGCAAGAAGCTAAAGCTTGTAGGCAAAGCAGTGAAGGAGAAAGAAAAACTTGTTATGTCCGTTGATTTAGAAGAAATCTCAGTTGATCATCCTCTTTATGGTGTAGATGGGAAAAACAAAGGTGTAAGATATGTTTCAGACACATTGGGAGACCTTACAATATCAGGAGGAGCTTCCGGTACAAAAGCAGCAGCTGCTTCTGTGCTCAGGGATATTGTAAATATACATAAGGGTTATAGATTTGTTTAATCTGCAACTTCTCCTATTGCCAAAACCATTGAAAATTGATAAAATGTTTGTTATAAGTACACACTTGTTTGTTACACATATACAAATCCTTATATATGCACTTATATATAGGATAAGTTTGGAGGCAGTATATATGAAGAAGGAAATAACAATAGCTATTATGGGTTTTGGCACAGTAGGATCAGGTACATACAAAATATTGACGAAAAACAGGGAATTAATCAGAGATCAAGTGGGAATGGATATCGTAGTCAAGAAGATACTGGTAAGGGACATAAACAAGAAAAGACTTGTTGAAGTTCCTCAAGAATTGATTACCACCGATGCTGAGGATATACTGGGAGATGCTGAAATAGATGTGGTGGTAGAGCTTATGGGAGGGCAGGAACAAGCTTATTCCTACATTATGGAGGCTCTTGACAGGGACAAGCATGTAGTAACTGCCAATAAGGAACTTATGGCTAAAAGAGGAAGAGAAATTCTCACGAAAGCAGATGAAAGAGGTCTCAGTGTGGGATTTGAGGCCAGTGTCTGTGGAGGTATACCAATAATTAGAGCCTTAAAAACTTCTTTGTCAACAGATAAGGTTAACAGGATTATGGGTATTGTAAACGGGACTACCAATTATATTCTTACGAAGATGTCCCAAGAAGGCAGCGAATATGAAGAAGCTTTGGGACAAGCCAAGAGCATGGGATTTGCAGAAGCTGATCCTACGTCAGATGTGGAAGGTTTCGATGCGGCATACAAAATGGCAATCCTATCATCAATTGGATTTCATACCAAGGTGGATATAAATAAAGTAAAAAGAGAAGGTATATCTAAGATAACTAAAATTGATATTGAATATGCTAATGAGCTGGGATGGACAATAAAGCTTCTTGGTATTGCCAAAGATATTGAAGGGAAGCTGGAAATTAGCGTAGGTCCTGTTATGCTTCCAAAGGATCACCCTCTGGCTCTGGTAAAGGGTGTCAATAACGCTGTGTTTATAAATTCTGAAGCCATAGGAGAGCTTATGTTTTATGGCCCAGGAGCTGGACAAATGGCAACAGGAAATTCCGTGGCGGCAGATATCATGGATATAGGAAGGCAGATTGCATTGGGAAACAATATGAAGCCAAATTGCAGCTGTTTTGCTGATAAGACTTATGTTGAAGATTCAAGGTCGAGCTATTATACAAGAATCAATGTGGTAAACAGGCCCGGGGTTTTGGCGCAGATAGCTTCTGTTTTTGGAAACTATGGAGTAAGTATAGAGTCTGTGTTTCAAAAAAAGACGGAAGCAGAAAGAGCTGAAGTTGTATGGATTACTTCTAAGGTTGAAGAGAGCAGCTTTAGAAAGGCTATTGAATTGATAAAGTCTTTAGATGTTGTGAATGATGTTTCAAGCATTATAAGGGTTGAGGCTAATGGATATTGTTAATTATATTTTTATGTTATAATTAATAAGGTATTATTACATGAACGGGAGATAAAATAATATGACAGATATTAATTCTAATGAGTTAGAGTTAAAAAGATTTAGGGCCTATGCAGAATTGCTTTTTGCATCCTTTTCATGGGCCCTTGCAACTATTATCATCAAAAAGTACATAGGTGAAATTCCATCCTATCATTTATTGATGGGAAGGTTTGTGGTAGGCACCATTTTTATTTTCGCGTTGCAACCTCATAATGTGGCCAGGATAAAGAAGCAACATATTAAGGTAGGAATACCTTTGGGGATTTTGATATTCGGAGCTTATGCATTTGGAGTTATTTGTCTCAAATATACAAGTGCTTCTAAGTCTGGATTTCTGGTGTCATTATCTGTTTTGTTTATACCATTAGTTGAAAGCATAAGAAAGAAAACGCCACCTTCCAAATGGATTGTAATAAGTGTTGCCATGTCATTGGTAGGAATGGTTCTGATTTCAGGAATCAATGGAGGGAAGTTCAACTTCGGGGATATGCTGGCAATAGCTTCCTCTGTTGTATATACTTTGTATATTTTGGCTCTGGATAAGTATGGCAAGGATATGGAGGATACATTGCTGACATTGATTCAGTTGGCAGTAGTAGCTGTGTGTTGTATATTTATAGTTGTATTTTTTGAAGGTTTCAGCATGCAGTATATAAAGAATGGTCTCATTCCTATACTTATTATAGGTATACTTTGTACAGGGATGACTACTTTGCTTCAAACCAGAGCACAAAAGATAGCAAGCCCTGAGAGTGCAGGAATACTATTTTTAGGAGAACCACTTTTTACACTGATAATGTCATATTTTATTCTCAATGAGACAATTCTATTTAGTGGATTGATAGGAGCGCTTCTAATACTATCATCTTTGGTTATAGCGGTATTGAAGAAGATATAGGAGGGATATCCCTCCTATTTTGTTTTGATATTCTTCCAAACCTTTACTTTGCAATGTTCCTTGAAGCAGTTTTCAATTGATTTGCTTTGGTCTTCCATATTGTCAGGGTTATAGTTTTCTGGGAAATAGTAAGCATTGTACTCTCTTTCAATAATAGGATAGTTAATTCCATTGTATGTCTCGTCAATTATGTTGTGTTCTATGGCATTTGTTATGTTGTCGAATTTATTCTTATCCATTGTATACCTCCTGCATAAAAGTAGCCCATTTGTGCAACGTGAAAGATATATTAATATTCTTATCCAAAAGAATTTCATTATGCTGAAACGAAATTGGAATTATTTTCAATATTGATGGAAATTATATATTATTAGCGTATGCTTTCTTGTATAATAAGGAAGAAAAACTATCACTGTAATTCATGGGGAGTTTAAGGCTTGGAAGTATCCATCGCCTGTAATTGCTTGTGCAATTAATTCAGTTGTTATAAAATAAAAGAATGAAACAAAAAGGATAACATTTCTGGAGGTTAAGATGAATAATCTTTTGGATAGTTTGAATAAGCAGCAGAGGGAAGCGGTAGTCCATACTGAAGGACCTTTGCTCGTATTGGCCGGCGCTGGCTCAGGCAAGACAAGGGTTCTAACTTATAGGATCGCATATCTTATAAACGAGAAAAATGTATATCCTTCCAATATCCTTGCCATTACCTTTACCAATAAGGCTGCAAGGGAGATGAAGGAGAGAGTGGAAAATCTTTTGGAAGGTTCATATGATATGTGGATTTCTACATTCCATTCTGCCTGTGTAAGAATTTTACGAATGGAGATAGAAAAGCTTCAGGGATATAAGAAAAACTTCATTATATTTGATACAGATGATCAGGCAAAAATTATTAAGGAATGCCTGAAGGAACTTAATTATAATGAAAAGAATTTTCCTCCCAAAGAAATGATATCTTCCATATCTAAAGCCAAGGATCAGTTGATGACTCCTGGAAAGTTTATGGATAGGTATGGTAGAGATTTCAGATTGAAAAAAGTAGCGGATATATACTCTCTTTACCAGAAAAAGCTAATGGAAAATAATGCTCTGGATTTTGATGATATATTGTTTAAGACTGTAGAGTTGTTTCAGAATAACCCGGATGCACTTCAACGCTACCAACAGAAGTTTAAATATATAATGGTAGATGAGTATCAGGATACTAACTACTGCCAGTATATGCTGATAAACTTGTTGGCTAAAAGCCACAGAAACCTATGTGTTGTTGGAGACGATGACCAGAGCATTTATAGCTGGAGAGGCGCAGATATAGGCAATATACTGAACTTTGAGAAGGATTTTCCTGATGCAAAGGTAATCAAGTTGGAGCAGAATTATCGTTCTACCCAAACCATACTGGATGCAGCAAATAGCGTCATAAGCAAAAACTTCGGCAGGAAGAGCAAAAGGCTCTGGACAGACAATGGAGAAGGTAAGGCCATAATTTATTATAAAGCTATGGATGAAAGAGATGAAGCGGACTTCATAATAGGAGAAATAGACAGATTGGCTTTCCAAGAGCAAATAAGCCTTAACAGTTTCGCCATACTTTATAGAACCAATGCTCAATCTCGTGCTCTTGAAGAAATGTGCATGGCAAGAGGAGTACCCTATAAAATTGTCGGAGGACATCGCTTTTACGATAGGATGGAAGTCAAGGATATCATAGCTTATCTAAGGGTGATACAGGATCCGGAAGGAGATTTAAGCATAAAAAGAATAATAAATGTTCCAAAAAGAGGCATAGGCAAGGCCACCATTGACCAGTTGGAGGACTATGCAAGGCAAAACGGCGTTTCTTTTTATGAGGCGCTACTTTTTGCTGATAATATAGATGGTATAAGTAAAAAAGCCAGAAACAGCATTAAGGATTTTGTGAGGCTTATAGCTGAACTGATGGATATAGCAGAAAATGAAAGCGCTTCTGAAGTGATAAACCAAGTTATCTTAAAAAGCGGGTATCTTGAAGAGTTGGAAAAGGGTGATGATGAAGCCCAAGAGAGAGCTAGAAACATAAAGGAATTGATCTCTGCAGCTCTTGAGTATGAGGAAAAAAATGAAGACAACTCTCTGACGGGTTTCTTGGAGAATATGGCACTGATGTCAGATATAGATGGCTTGAAGGAGGACAGGGAAGGTATAACAATGATGACAATCCACAGTGCCAAAGGCTTGGAATTCCCTGTAGTATTCATATGTGGCCTGGAGGAAGGACTTTTCCCGACTCAAAGAGCTTTCTTCGAAGAGCATCAGTTGGAAGAGGAGAGAAGGCTCATGTATGTGGCTGTAACCAGAGCTAAGGAGAAGCTCTATCTTACATCAGCCTTTGAAAGGACTCTCTATGGAAGTACATCCTACACCATGGAATCAAGATTTTTGCGAGAGATACCGAAGGATTTGATAATGAAAGTTTAGTCGCTGGTCCCTAGTCGCTAGCCACTGGTATTAGGGTAGCACTTTGGAGCATTAGAGTAAGTTCTGAAAGTGTGAGTAATAGTGCAGGACTGTTAATCTCACAAGAATACTTTAATACAGGTTCCAGAGATTAGAAGCCAGCGACCAGCGACTGACCCGAAAGGAATACCTTAGGCTTGCGACTAGTGACTAATAGAAGGGAGGAATAATATGGATGATGCCAAAAAGAGGATAGAAGAGCTCATTGAGATAATAAATCATCATAATTACAGGTACTATGTTCTTGATAGTCCGGAGATAAGCGACTACGAATATGATCTTCTCATGAGAGAGCTTATGAACTTGGAAAAAAAGCATCCTGAGTATTTAAGGCCTGATTCGCCATCCCAAAGAGTTGGAGGAGAGGTATTAAAAGGATTTAACGAGGTCATTCACAGCACCCAGAAGCTTAGCTTGGGCAATGTGTTTAATGAAGGTGATATAAGGGATTTTGACAACAGAGTGAAGCGAAGCCTTGGAACAGACGATGTAGAATATGTGCTGGAAATGAAAATAGATGGTCTTACAGTGGTGCTGAACTATGAGAATGGTATTTTTGTCAGAGGAGCCACAAGAGGTGACGGTATAAGAGGCGAAGATATAACTGCCAATCTTAAGACTATTAAGTCCATACCTCTGAAGCTTAAGGAGCCTGTGGATCTGGAAGTCAGGGGAGAGGTATTCATATCCAAAAAGGACTTTGAGAAGTTGAATGCATTAAGGGAAGAAATGGAGGAACCTCTGTTTGCAAATCCAAGAAATGCTGCTGCCGGCTCCCTTAGGCAGCTTGATACTTCAATAACTGCAAAGAGACCTTTAGATATTTTTGTGTTCAATCTCGAGTCCATAAAAGGCAAGGAGTTCAAAACCCATGTGGAAGCATTGGAATATCTCAAGTATCTTGGATTCAAAACAAGTCCCTACCTAATAATATGTAAAGGTTGGCAGGATATATATGAGCAATGTATGGAATGGGCAGATAAGAGAGGAAATCTAAGCTTTGAAATAGATGGTTTGGTAATCAAGGTAAACAATCTGGAGTATAGAGACATATTAGGCAGTACTACCAAAACACCCAGATGGGCAGCAGCCTACAAGTTCCCTCCAGAAAAGAAAAAAACAAGGCTTAAGGATATAATAGTTCAGGTAGGGCGTACCGGAGCCATAACACCTACAGCAGTGCTGGAGCCTGTAAGGATAGCCGGTTCTACCGTAAGCAGGGCTACATTACATAATGAAGATTTTATAAAAGAAAGAGGCATTATGATTGGAGATATGGTGATTCTCCAGAAGGCAGGAGATGTAATACCTGAAATAGTTGAAGTAGTTAAAGAAGATAGAGATGGAACCCAGAAGCCCTTTGAGATGCCAAGAACATGCCCTGCATGCGGTTCGGAAGCTGTGAGAATAGAAGGGGAAGCCGTCATAAGGTGTACAAATGCATCATGTCCTGCTCAATTGAGGCGAGCCTTATTTCATTTTGTTTCCAGGGATGCCATGAATATTGAGGGTTTAGGCCCTCAGATAATTTCTATGCTGATGGATAGAGGCTTTGTAAAGGATGCTGGTGATTTGTATCTTTTGAAAGACAGGAGAGAGGAACTCATACAGATTGAAAGAATGGGCGAAAAATCTGTGGATAATATGTTGAGCGCTATAGAAAAATCTAAAAAGAACAACCTTGACAGACTTTTATTTGCCCTTGGAATAAGGATGATTGGTCAAAAAGCTTCTAAGATTCTTGCAGAAGCTTTTGGTACTATGGATAGAGTAATGAAAGCCACTTATGAGGAACTTGTATCCATTGAAGAAATCGGTGACAAGATGGCAGAGAGTATTCTGGCATTTTTCAGGGTAGAAGAGAATTTGAGTTTGATAGATAAATTGAAGAAACTTGGACTCAACATGGAGGCAGAGAAAAAAGAGATTATAGAAAACGAGTATTTCAAAGGTAAAACTTTTGTTCTTACAGGAGCCTTGACCGATTTCACAAGGGATAAGGCCAAGGCCATAATAGAAGGTTTCGGAGGAAAGGTTTCCGGAAGCGTCAGCAAAAAGACTGATTATGTGCTGGCAGGAGAGGATGCCGGCTCCAAACTCCAAAAAGCCAATGAACTTGGTGTCAAAGTGATAGATGAAGAAACCTTTAAAAAATGGATAGAAAGGCGGGAATGATATGATAGATAAAAAAGATTTGCATTATGTAGCATCTCTTGCCAGGCTTAAACTCAAGGAAGAAGATGAAGAAAAGGTAAGAGAAAAATTCAGCATGGTTTTGGATTATGTGGGTATGCTCAATGAATTGGATATAGAAGATGTGGAGCCTTTGATAAATGTCAACGGCATGTCAAATGTCATGAGGGAAGATGAAATCAAAGAATCTATGGACAGAGAGACTTTGCTTGCCAATGCGCCTGAGAAGATGTATGGTTGCATAAAGGTAAGCAAGGTAATAGAGTAAGGAGAGGTGAAAATGTTGGAATTGCATAGTCTCACTATTCATGAAATAAGAGATATGTTGAGAGCAGGCCAGATTTGTTCAAAGGATATATTGGACAGTGTCTATAGTCGTATCGAAGCTTTAGATGATAAGATAGGTGCTTATTTGACATTGACCAAAGAGGAAGCATATGAAGCTGCAGCAATCATAGACAAAAAAATAGCAGAGGGAGAAAAGTTAGGAGATTTGGCCGGAATTCCTATGGCCATTAAAGACAATATATCCACAAAAGGAGTAAAAACCACATGTGCTTCAAAAATGTTGGAAAACTATGTGCCTCCCTTTGATGCCCATGCCTATGAAAAGTTAAAAGAAGCAGGAGCAATTCTAATAGGTAAGACAAACCTTGACGAGTTTGCCATGGGAAGTTCTACTGAGAATTCCGCATTTAAAATCACCAGGAATCCCTGGGATTTGGAGAGGGTTCCCGGAGGTTCCAGCGGAGGTTCTGCAGCAGCTGTTGCATCAGATGAAGCCTATTTTGCATTGGGTTCTGATACAGGAGGTTCCATAAGACAACCTGCATCTTTATGCGGAGTAGTTGGATTCAAGCCTACCTATGGTGCTGTATCCAGGTATGGATTGGTGGCTTTCGGTTCTTCCTTTGATCAGATAGGGCCTTTCACAAAGGATGTGGAGGATTGTGCCATACTTCTGAACCACTTATATGGACATGATAAGAAGGATTCTACCTCACTTAATGTGGAGTTTGGAGATTTTACAGAGGCATTGAATAAGGATATAAAAGGCATGAGAATAGGTTTGCCTGAAGAATACTTCGGAGAAGGTATTGATCCGGAAGTTAAAAAGCTTGTGCTGGATGGAGTTAAGGTATTGGAAGGACTTGGTGCCCATGTGGAGGAAATCAGTCTGCCATATTCCAAATATGCCCTTCCGGTGTATTACATAGCTGCATCTGCAGAAGCATCATCAAACCTGGCAAGATACGATGGTGTGAGATATGGCTATAGGGCAAAGGATTACAGCAGTCTGGAGGAATTGTATGTAAACAGCAGAAGCGAAGGCTTCGGAGAGGAAGTTAAGCTCAGGATCATGCTGGGTACTTATACCCTGAGCTCAGGATACTATGACGCCTATTACAATAAGGCACTGAAGGTAAGAAGGCTTATTAAACAGGAGTTTGAAGAAGCCTTTGAAAAATATGATGTGCTGATTTCTCCCACATCTCCTACCACTGCTTTCAAAATAGGAGAAAGGACAGATGACCAACTGGCAATGTACATGTCGGACATATGCACCGTGCCCATAAATATAGCAGGCATACCTGCCATATCGGTGCCCTGCGGACTTTCTAAAGGATTGCCTGTTGGTATGCAGATAATGAGCAAATCTTTGGGAGAGGCTTCTATAATAAAAGTAGCCCATGCTTTTGAGCAGAATACTAATTTTACTAAGAAAAAACCGACTCTGTAAGGTGGTGTGAGTTATGAATTATGAAACGATTATAGGTCTTGAAATACATGCGGAATTGAGTACAAAAACCAAAGCATTTTGCAATTGCAAAAATGAATTTGGAGGAGAAGTCAATACCAATTGCTGCCCTGTCTGCATGGGCTATCCCGGAGCTTTGCCCGTATTGAATAAAAAAGTTGTGGAATATGCTGTCAAGGCTGGTTTGGCATTAGGTTGTGAAATCTCCTTATATAGCAAGACGGATAGAAAAAATTACTTCTATCCTGATTTACCGAAAGCATATCAGATATCCCAATATGATACACCATTATGCAAAAATGGGAAAATAAAAATTGAAGTAGATGGGAAAGAAAAATACATAGGAATCACAAGAATACACATTGAAGAGGATGCAGGAAAGCTTATACACGGTACAGAATCAGAGGATTATTCCCTGGTTGATTTCAACAGAAGCGGAGTTCCTTTGATAGAGATAGTGTCAGAGCCGGACATACGAAGTCCATTGGAAGCCAGACTGTATCTTGAAAAACTCAAAGGTATACTGGAATATCTGGAAATATCCGATTGCAAAATGCAGGAGGGTTCCTTAAGATGTGATGCCAATATATCCATAAGACCTGTAGGACAGAAAGAATTCGGTACTAAGACGGAAATAAAGAACATGAACTCGATGAAAGCACTGCAGAGGGCTTTGGAGTATGAGGAAGAAAGACATAAGAAGGTGCTTTCAGAAGGCGGTACCATTGTCCAAGAGACCCGCAGATGGGATGAAGCAAAAGGCATTACGGTATCCATGAGAACCAAAGAACAGGCTCATGACTACAGATATTTCCCTGAACCGGATCTGGTGCCTATAATTTTGACAGAAGAATGGATCGAAGGCATAAAGAAGGATTTACCGGAATTGCCTGACGAAAAGAGAAAAAGATTTGTGAGGGAATATGGCATTCCTGATTATGATGCATCTGTTCTCACTCTAACAAAGGAGCTATCCGACTTTTTCGAAACATGTGCTAAAGGACATAAGAATCCTAAAGCCATAAGCAACTGGGTCATGGGAGAAGTCCTTAGAATAATGAAGGAGAAAGAGCTCGAATTAAAAGACCTGAGGATAAAGCCAGAATTCTTGAGAAAGTTAGTAGATTTGGTTGATGAAGGAGTACTGAGCAGTACAGGAGCCAAACAGGTCTTTGAAGAAATGTTTAAGACAGGTGAAGAACCAGAGAGTCTTGTGGACAAATTGGGATTGAGACAGATAAGCGATGAGGGAGCTATAGTTGAGTTGGTAAAGAAAGTTCTAAGCGAGAACCAGAAGTCCGTTGAGGATTATAAGAATGGAAAAACCAATGCTCTTGGATATTTGGTAGGACAATGTATGAAAGCATCTAAAGGGAAAGGAAATCCTCAGATCATAAATAAAATTCTCAAGGATTTGCTGTCTTAAATTGCATAGGATTATCATATTAATAGATTAGTAAGCTCATAAGTTTGACGGTCATTCAAGGGATTTTGTCTTTTGAATGGCCGTTATATGAATTTCATGTATATCTTATGTTAATACCATAATAATTTTATAAAAAATTTTGGAATTGTTTAATATATTGAAGCATTGGTATTACTTAGCTGCATTATTCTTAATTTGTAAATTATTTTGATTTATATATTTCATGTGGATAAAATATATTGAAAAAATCAATATATTCGTGTAATATAATTATAATTAAAAAAAATAAAAACTTTGTAATGTTTCTATTAATTTTACTCAATTTTTTTAGTTTGCTGTAGTACAGCATATGCTGTTGCTGCATAATATTATTAAATTCTGGCGTAATATGACGCCTAAGTAAAAAAAAGGGGGATGAATTGATGAAAAGATCACTTACATTGGTGCTCGTTATGCTGCTTGCACTCAGCTTAGTGCTTACAGCATGCGGACCAAAGGCTTCTCAAGAACCAGGAACATCAACTGGTGATGAGACTACATCACAAGGACCAAAAGTATTGAGGTTCGCAATAGGTTCTGAACCTCCGGCACTTGACCAGCAGATAGCTACAGATACTTATGCTATTATGCTTGGCAACCATCTCTATGAAGGTTTGGTAAGAGTTCAAGACGGTAAAGTAGTTCCAGGTATGGCTGAATCCTGGGAAATCTCCGAAGATGGCCTTACCTATACTTTCCACCTAAGAGATGCAAAATGGAGTGACGGACAGCCTGTAAAAGCTCAGGATTTCGAGTATGCTATTAAGAGGCTCTTAAATCCTGCTACAGCTTCCGAATATGCATTCCAAGGTTACTACATTGAAAACGGTGAAGCGTACAACAAAAATAAGATCACAGATCCTGACCAGGTTGGAATTAAAGCTCTTGATGACAAGACTTTGGAAATCAAGCTAGCAGTACCTACTAAATACTTCTTGGCTTTGACTAACTTCATATCTTTATTCCCTGTAAGACAAGACTTCGTTGAAGCACAAGGCACAGCTTATGCTGCAGAAGCTGACAAGATCCTTTACAATGGACCATTTATAATGACTGAATGGAAGCATGAAGAAAGCCTTACACTTGAAAAAAATCCTAATTACTGGAACAAGGATGCTATAAAGATTGACAGAGTGGAAATTGCAATAGTTACAGACAGCAATACTGCAATGGGTATGTATGAAGCTGGAGATCTTGACTTCGTTGGACTTCCTGCAGCAAGGGTACAGGAATTCGTTGACAATGGTCAGGCTAAATTCTACTATGACGGTTCAGAATTCTACTTCCAGTTCAATGTTAAGGGAAGAAATCCTGAAGTTGGAAAGTTCATAGGAAATGCTAACTTCAGAAAAGCTTTTGCTTATGCTATAGACAGACAGAATTATGTTGATGCAGTTTTGAAGAACGGTTCTGATCCAGCCACAAGATATGTATTACCATTACTATCTGGTGTAAATGATTTGTTTGCTAATGAATATCCATTGGAATTCTATCCAAAGAATGCAGATCCTGCAAAGGCAAAGGAATATTTGGATAAGGCATTGGCAGAAATAGGCACAACAATCGATAAGGTTCCTGCTATTGAATACTTAACTGACGATTCAGACAGCGCAAGAATATCAGCAGAAGCTATTCAGGATATGATAGCTAAGAACCTTGGAATTAAGCTAGAAGTAAAACAGGTTCCATTCAAGCAGAGACTTGAACTTATGAATAAAGGTGAATATGACCTTGTATTCGCAGGTTGGGGTCCAGACTACGATGACCCAATGACTTATCTTGATTTGTGGGTAATCGGCGGAGGACACAACAACACAGGTTGGGAAGATCAATATTATACAGATCTGATCAACTTCTGCAAGACTACAGGAGATGTACAGGCAAGAGCAGAAAAGATGTTCGAAGCAGAAAAGTACTTGCTCGAGAATGGTCCTATAGTTCCTGTATACTTCAGAAGAAGAGCATGGGTTCATGTTGACGGCTTAACTGGATTAGTAAGAAACTTCATAGGTGCTGACCCAGACTTCACAATGGCTGACATTGTAAGAGAAGAATAATCAAATAAAGAAATATAAATATGCAAGACAAAGGTATATGTTAACATATACCTTTGTCCCATGTTTAAGACAAAAAATTTTTAAAATAATCACAATTATTTCACAAAAAAGTCACAAATTAAATTTAGATTTGGAGGTGCCTAAATTTTGGTTAGATACATTGGAAAGAGATTTGTAATATCGCTTATTACTATATGGATTCTGGCAACCTTGACGTTTTTTCTAATAAGATTATTACCCGGCGATCCGTTCACAAGCGAAAAGATAACCCCGGAAATAAAGGCCAACATGATGAAATATTATGGTTTGGACAAACCGTTGCCTGTTCAATATGCCACATATATGGGCAATTTGTTAAAGGGTGATATGGGTTATTCATTAAGATACAAGAATAGAGAAGTCAACAACATAATAGCTGATGCTTTCCCTGCTTCAGCAGATTTGGGACTTCGTTCCTTAGTTTTTTCTGTCATCCTCGGACTCATACTTGGTATTGTTGCTGCCCTTAATCATAATAAATTCTGGGATTATGCCTGCATGGTTATTGCGGTAATAGGTGTTTCGGTGCCCAGCTTCGTTGTGGGTTCTTTAATACAATATCTATTCGGAATAAAATGGAAGCTATTGCCAGTCGCTCAATGGAAGAGCTTTGCGCATACAATTATGCCTACCTTTGCTCTGGGATTGGGAACATTGGCTCTGATTGCCAGATTGATGAGAACCAGCATGCTTGAGGTAGTAGGACAGGATTATATCAAAACAGCAAAGGCAAAGGGTCTGTCTCCTGCACAGGTAACCATAAAGCACCAGATAAGAAATGCTATTCTTCCTGTTGTTACCGTATTAGGTCCATTGGTAGCTTCGCTATTGACAGGTACCTTTGTTATAGAACAGATATTTGCCATTCCAGGTCTTGGAAGGCACTATGTTGTGAGCATACAAAATCTAGACTATACTATGGTTATGGGATTGACTATATTCTTCGGGGCGTTCTTGGTTTTGATGAACTTCCTTGTCGATATAGCCTATGGTTTAGTTGATCCTAGAATCAGAGTAGGCAAGTAAGGGAGGACAATGATATGGAAATAAGCAAAGAAAAGTTCAGACATGTCGGGATAAATGAAGAAAAAAGCCAATCTATTGTTCGTCCCAGCATGACCTACTGGCAGGATGCCTGGAGAAGGCTCAAGAAAAATAAGATTGCGATGTTAGGACTTATTATAATAATTATAATGACAATAATGTCTATTATTGGACCTATGATGGTTCCATATCATCATAGTGATAATAACTTGAGCATTACAAATCAAGCTCCAAATAGAGAACACTGGTTTGGTACCGATGATTTAGGAAGAGATATTTGGGCCCGTATATGGGTAGGAGCCCGCGTATCCTTATTCATAGGTTTGATGGCAGCCCTTCTGGATACATTGATAGGAGTATTGGTTGGCGGTGTGTCAGGTTTCTATGGCGGCAAAGTTGATATGATTATAATGAGATTCATAGATGTTATGATAGCCATACCAAGTATGATATTCATAATTCTTATCATGGTTATAGTAAATGCTGGTGTTGGTGCAATAATTATTTCTTTCGCCATAACAGGATGGCTTAGTATGGCCAGACTCGTAAGAGGCCAGATACTACAGTTGAAGGAACAGGAATTTGTTCTTGCTGCAAGAACATTGGGAGCTAATTCTTCAAGATTGATATTGAAGCATTTGATTCCTAATACTTTAGGCGTTATAATAGTCAGCTTGACCATGAGAATACCAAGCGCAATATTTACAGAAGCATTCCTTAGCTTTATAGGCTTAGGCGTTAAACCTCCTACACCAAGCTGGGGACAGCTGGCATCAACAGGTGCAGCAGTTTTGAGAGTATATCCCTTTAGGTTGTTTATACCAGCATTCTTCATTAGTATCACTATGTTGTCATTGAATTTATTTGGTGACGGATTGAGAGACGCTCTTGATCCAAGACTGAGAAAGTAGGAGGTGTAAGAGTATGGAAAGAGAGAAAATACTTGAAGTTAAAGACCTGCATGTATCCTTTGACACATATGCAGGTGAAGTTAAAGCTGTAAGAGGAGTATCTTTTTATTTGAATAAAGCCGAAGCAATAGCTATAGTTGGAGAATCCGGTTGCGGCAAAAGTGTAACTGCCCAATCCATTATGAAGCTTATACCAATGCCTCCGGGAAGGATTAAGAGTGGAAATATTATTTTTAATGGTGTTGATATTACCAAATTTTCCGATAAAAAGATGGAAGCCATAAGAGGCTCAGAAATGGGAATGATATTCCAAGACCCTATGACATCCTTAAATCCAACTATGGTAGTTGGTAAACAGATAGCTGAAGGCTTGATAAAGCATCAGCATTTAAGCAAAAAAGAGGCTATGACAAGAGCCGTTGAAATGTTAAAACTAGTTGGTATTCCTAATCCTGATAAAAGAGCAGGTCAATATCCTCATGAATTCAGCGGTGGCATGAGGCAAAGAGCTATGATAGCAATAGCATTGGCTTGCAATCCTAAACTTCTAATTGCGGATGAACCGACCACTGCTCTTGATGTTACTATACAGGCTCAGATTTTGGATTTGATGAAAGAATTAAAGTCCAAATTGGATACTTCCATTATATTGATAACCCACGATCTTGGCGTTGTAGCGGACATGGCTGAGAGAATAATAGTCATGTACGCAGGAAAAGTTGTTGAAAGCGGTTCTGTAGAAGATATATTCTACGACCCGCAGCATCCCTATACATGGGGACTTCTAAAATCAGTGCCAAGACTTGACGCAGAAAATAAGGAACAATTAGTACCTATCACTGGTACACCGCCTGATCTTTTCGCCCCACCAAAAGGATGTGCCTTTGCTGCTAGATGTAAATATTCAATGGAAATTTGTTATGAAGAGCAGCCATGTGATATGGAATATAACAAAGACCATTTTGCAGCTTGCTGGTTAGGACATCCAGATGCACCTAAGGTTGAAAGACCTATTAAAGGAAGAGGGGTGAAATAATGGAGAACAAGAAGTTAATCGAAGTAAAAGACCTGAAAAAATACTTTAATGTAGGCAACAATGCAATTCTAAAAGCAGTTGATGGACTTAACTTCTTTATAAGAGAAGGAGAAACTCTCGGTCTTGTTGGAGAATCCGGCTGTGGTAAGTCAACAGCAGGAAGAACTATAATAAGGCTATATGAAGCTACAGGCGGAGAAGTAATCTTTGATGGTATAAATGTTCATAAATTAGATAAAAAGGGAGCTAAAGATTTTACAAAAAAAGCTCAGATGATATTCCAGGACCCCTATGCATCTTTGGACCCAAGAATGACAGTTGGTGATATCATTGGAGAAGGTATAGATATTCATAACCTATACACAGGTAAAGAGCGAATGGAAAGAATATATGAACTATTGCACACTGTTGGACTTAATAGAGAGCATGCCAACAGATTCCCTCATGAATTCTCAGGAGGACAAAGGCAGAGAATAGGTATTGCCCGTGCATTGGCTGTAGAGCCTCAGTTCATAGTTTGCGATGAGCCAATTTCAGCTCTCGATGTTTCCATTCAGGCTCAGGTTGTTAACCTTCTTATAAATCTACAAAGGGAAAAGAAGTTGACTTATCTCTTTATAGCCCATGATTTAAGCATGGTCAAGCATATTTCCGACAGAGTTGGAGTTATGTATTTAGGCACAATGGTTGAGTTGGCATCAAGTACAGAGCTTTATAAGAGACCTACTCATCCTTATACTCAGGCTCTTATGTCTGCTATCCCCATTGCAGACCCGGATGTCGAAAAAGCCAGAAAGAGAATACTACTGGAAGGCGATGTACCTAGCCCAATTAATCCTCCACCTGGATGCAGATTTAAGGCAAGGTGCAGATATGCTACAGAAAGATGTTCACAGGAAATCCCTGAATTCAGAGAGATAGATAAAGATCATTTTGTAGCATGCCATAATGTATAAATATTAGAACGATGAACTATGAACTAAGATTTTGGTAGGGAATGGCTATGCCATTCCCTACTTCAATACATAAAAAAATACATAAATATTATGAGAACCAAGGGGGAGTCGTATGAAAAAAAGAAGATATATGCCTGTTGCTTATACCATAATAGTTTTTATAATTATATTTTCTTTCCATACATATCAAAACTTAAAGGTGATAACTTCTTCAACTTCGGAAAAATGGGCAAGGAGCATGTATATTGATAAGAGCCCATATAAGAAGCAAGCAAGCGTAGCTATAAATGAAGATGCTATTTGGATACTTATCGCTAAGGAAGATAGATTTACTAGGACTGCTATTGATAAACATAAGGCAGTTATAAGTGAAGCACATGATATATTGATACCTAGGTCTCAGTTGAATAAGTTGGTTAAATATCAAGGCATAGGACCGTATATATTCTGGACTGAGAATTTTGAGCTATACATGTCAAAGGAACAGGCTGACGGAAGCTATGAAGAAAAAAGCTTGATCTCGGAAAACGTAATGGATTTCAATGTTATTGAGTATGATGGGCAGAATTTTATTGCAGTGGCTTGTGACATGGGTTTAATGTACTATAGAATAGACCAACAAGGTTTGGTTCAACTTGGAAATACATATGCCATTGAAAAACCTCTTTATGTTTCGACGGCTATAGACGATTCTGGCATATTTCATACTGTTGCAATTAGACAAATCTCCCCCATGCTAAAAGAAGTTGTATATCTACACTTTTTCGATAATCAGTGGTTGCTGAAAGCACAGAAGGTCGAAAATGCGCAGATTTCAAATGAAAGCGTAGGAAATCTGGAAATTGGACTTGATAATGATTATGCATATATTTTTTATGAGAACAATGTATGGAATAATGCTGGGCAGACTGCAAAAACCTTATATGCAACATTACCCTTGAATGCAAATGATCAAATTGAAATGAAGTTTAAACCTTTAAAACCCATGGGAAGGGAAAGTCAAAATGATGAATATGTCAGTGAAGTTAGATGCCCGGGTATTCAGCAAAATCAATTGACTGCGGTTTTTATCGAGGATTATTATGATGAGGCAGGCAGTGGCTTCCGGATTCTCAATGTTAGCTTTAAAGATGGTGTTATTACAAGTCAGTTGCCTGTTACAAAGACAATGGATTTTATAAAAGAAATAAATATAGCTAAGGTTGAGGAAGATGAGGCTCTAGTGTTTTTAAGACCGGCCGGGGAATTCAAATATGATATATGGTTTACAGAAAGCGGAGAAGAATATGCATCTGTTTTAGAAAAGCCCACAAAGGAGGATTATTTAACTGCTATGGCAGAAAGCGTATCTCCTTTTATAAGCGGTATTATTTTGGCGATGATAAAGGCATTTGAATTTTTACCTGCAATATTATGGGTTGTTATTGTTGAATTTTTCGAAATCAAGAAATTTACCAGTAAGCCTAAATTAAATTATCTGATAGCCATGGCTATTTACATGATAATTAAGTTGGCTACAACAAACTCCTATTATAGAGGATTGGCATATTATAAGATGCCTGATTTCATGAAGCCTGTCATTATCAAGTATTCTATTATGATAATGATAAGTGCAGTTGCATATTTATTAGTCAGATCTTGGAAGAAAAATATTGCTGATTTCCATATAATTTCTGAATTTTTGCTGTTTGCTGCTTATGATATACTTATTACAGTATTTCTGTATGGACCTTATATAATATAAGATTGAATATTTCCCAGGAAATACGAAAAAGCGACAACTTATATTTAAGCTTGTTGCTTTTTTGTTTTGTCTGTCATATATGGGTCTATTTGTCTTTCGTCAAAGGTTTTTTTGCAGCATCGCTGTTTATTATTTTGTTTTCTACATAAAACTCACAACCAGTTGAAGTGGTATTGGAAATCTTCCCTACGTGATCCAAGGTACACATACCATCCTTTTGATGTATGCAATTTTCAATACAATTTATGAGAATCAGGTTAAACACCTCCTATAATAATTTTCTCCATTTGGTCAAAACTAATGTATCGATATTAAGGTAATTTATAGGATAAGGAGGTTCTTTATTGACTTTTGAGGATTTTTCTGTGACAGGAGCTTTATATCATATAGTCAGCATCATTGATTTGGAAAAAACCTTGGCTGAAGGAATACATCATGATGATAAGATAACCTATTTTGATAAATATTATGATTTCCATAGTTTTTTTGATCAATACAGAACTGACAATATACCAAACTGGGTTATAAGAAAAAAGGCAATTTTTGCAAGCATGAATTTTAAGGAAGGTCATAATTGGCATTCTCATACGGCCTTGTTGAAGGTAAAAGTAGATACTAAAAAATGCTGGGTTTGCAATGAAAATAAAGCAAATATTTTGTTTGAACCTTTCATTTTGCAGCATATCAAAGGTTTTGAGGAGGCAAAGAAGTTTATAGAGAAGCAAGGTAAGAAATTAGCTGAGGAATATTGGATGGATTCTCTAAGTTTAGAGGACAATATGAGAATCAGGAGGGATAAAGAAAAGGGATATGATGCAGAAGTTTTGATTTTTCATGATATCCCTCCAGAAGACATAGAGTGCTTGTATATTATATCAGATCATAGCATAATGTCGCCCAATGAATGGTTGCATTATTTCAACACTGAACTGCTCTAGGTTTATCAGCTCTTATAGGTATCAGGCAGCGAAGGACAGTTAAGCTTAGTATGGATTAGTATGACATTTAAGGAGACAGAAGCTTTGCTAAATGGGAGCGTATTCAAAGGAGCAGTCTGCATGACCAAAGAGAGTATTCAGCATTGAAATAGTCGTCAATGATTTTGAATTTGGATTTATCTATTTTATATTCTATCCTCTCCAAAAACACCGGAGGGGCTTTTTTTGATGTGTTGATAGTTTTTGGAAGATTTATTATTTCCTCATCCAATATGGGATAGCTTTGATTTATAAATATACCACTTTTTAATATCATATTTCTAAAGGAAGATGAAATCATCCTGTCTATGTCATATATGGCAGAACTATCTGCGCATTTTCTAAAATTGCTAAGGGAGGAGAAGATGGCACTTATATCCTTAATAGAGTACTTCATGTTGTTATTTTCAGTTTTCAGGAATATACCTTCTTCTTCGTTCCAGTATTCTTTGATAGCCATAAATAATGTATTAGAACAGGATAGATAATTGGGAAAGCCAAAGAGAAGATATAGTCGGCTTAGTGTAGATAAAGACAAAAGTAATGTAAAAAAAGAGCTTATTTTAGTATCATTAGGAATTCTCATTATTTCTCCTTTAGATGTTATCCTTTCACACAATTCCTGACCTAGAACATTTACAGTATTATATATTAAGGCTTTGCTGAAGGATGTATATTCGTAGATATTGATGAGGCTGTCACATAACTGGCATAGAATGCGAGAAGATGTATAAAGAGAGTCTTTCATTGCTATATGGCATAAGTCCGGCAGAAGACTATCCAAAGCTTTCTTGGAGTTAGAGCTAAGCTTTAAGTAATATTTTGTGCGGTTTATGAGATCTTGGGTCAAAGCAGCAGCTTCACAGGCATAATATTGGGATAACATGTTGAGGCTCATTTCGTCCATTTCTAAAATATCATTTCCCAATGCATCTGTTTTGTGCTTGCATGAATACAGCAAATTATCATTAGTGAGATTGTCATACATGAAGTTTAGCTGGGCTACAGATGCATAAGCGAGGAAATAGATCATTTCATCTCTGTTTCTTATGCTTAAGGTACCATTAAGAATCTTTCTTGCAGAGAGATTCATTGCAGTTACCGAAAGAGCTTGGACCAAAGGACTTATAGTTCTCTTCACCTTTTTATCTTTCCAGACATATGTATTAAAATCAAAAGGATTTGAGGGTTTATTTACATATTCAGGTATTGCTTTTTTATATAGTCCTATATTAATTGTAATATTAGAGTATTTTGATCTTTTATCTGTGATGGATTTTGTTATGCCGCACCCTGAAAGCAAAGAAAAGGATACGGTATTTAAATAGGCCATGTATTCTAAGTATTTTGCAACACTTTCATTGTCATAGAAGCTTTCCAACCATATCACCACCTTGTTTGGTTATATTGAAATATATGCCTATGTCAGCTCGGGTATTCCTTTAAAGATTGGTCACTGGTCTCTAGTCGTTGGAATTATGGTATCCCTAAAGGGTTTTGTTGCGAGCTGCGTAGCCAAGGGAAATTCTCTAGGGTCCTGCTATGAGTTACGTGATGTTTGGGATTCCTTTTGAGCTTATTTTTTGGGAAAGCTTTTGTAGGATTACAACTATTGTATCTTAGAAAGTTACAATGACTATGGAAAAAGCATTTCAAGAAAGCCTTCCTTGATTGTTATAAAAACTTTCAAAGTAAGCCTTTGTTATAATACTGTAGTATCTAAACAATATCTTTTAGTGTTTTTAATGAAACTTAGTGTCTTTTAGTGTTCTAATAAATTCCCTACGTGTTAATCTGTGGAAGCCAACGTGCAAATCCCTGTCCCTGCAAAAGCCCCTAGAGGAATACCCAAAAAACTAGTGTTTCGGGTCACGTGCCAGGAACCAAGAGAAATATACTAGACAACGCAACAAAATTACCAAATACTGCGTCAATATGTAAAATGCAACATAATGCAACAAATTTGTTACCAAACTGAAATATAAATTATGAAGGAAAAGAGATAGTAAAGTCGAATTACTATGTTGAAAGCCAAGGAAAAGGAGGATTTTCATGAAAAAAGCAACAATTTTTGTTATAGCAGTATGCCTTATTATGACATTAACAACAGGCACTGCTTACGCAGCAAAACTTCAAAGCCAAAAGGAACCTTCTTTGTCCATGCAAGTCATGGGTAAGACTCTTACTGGCATTGATCCGCCCCTCGTGCAGAGTGGCAAGGTATATGTACCCATGAGGGCTGCTGCAGAAGCTTTAGGGTATACAGTTACATATAATCCAAACACAAAAATCATGGACATAAAAAAAGGCAGCCAAAGCATAAGGCTTACCATAGGAAGTACCAAAACAGTTATAAACGGTAAGACTGTGAAAATAGATAAAGCGCCATTTTTAAGCAATGGTAGAGCTTATGTGCCCATAGATTACATAAAGACAGCCTTTGGGGTGACAGCTAGGTATGACAGTAGTAAAAAAATAGTAATTATAGGAGAAACTGTTAAAAATGATGAAACTCAGACAATGGCTGGAGAAATATATGTATTAGGCAAGAAGGCAGACAAAGAGTTTGCACCATTGATAAAGGACAACCATGTTATGATACCTTTAAGACCTGTAGGTGAAGGCCTTGGTTATAATGTTGTCTGGAACATAGATACTCAAACCATGTCTTTGAGGAAAAATGGGCAGGCTATGGCTGTAACAATAGATAAGAATAAGGCGGTAGTAAACAGTAAAGAAGTACCTATGGACTATAAGACCATAATGGTAAACGGAAGAGCCTATGTACCTCTCACATTCCTTGAAAAATACATGGATTATGCCTTTAATTATGATAAAAACACCAATGTTTTAAAAATAAGCCAGAAAGCAACAGCCAGAATTCAAGATATAAGATTTGATGACAGCGGAGGCTTCCCACAGTTAGACATCATTGCGGATAATCCTGTGAGTTACAGCTACTTTATGCTATCTAATCCTGACAGGATGGTGATAGATATTGATAATGCCATTGCTGCTACTGAATTTGAAACCAAAGATATTAATAGAGATGAAATTATAAGAGTAAGAATAGGACAATTCAGCACCAATCCAAATGTTGCAAGAATAGTAGTGGACTTAAAAGATCAGCAAAAGGCAAAGGTTGTGCAATCTGGAGATAAGAAAAATGTGTCTATAGTATATGCGAATGTTATTCAGCCTGTAACTGTATCAAAAGAAGGCTTCAGTCATGTTGTGACCCTTAAGGGAAGCAAAGCGATAGATACCAGGGTAACTAAGTTGGAAGATCCAAAAAGAATTGTTATAGATGTCCAGGGAGCCGTGATGGAAGGTGCAGAGCAAAATATCGAAACAGGCTCGCCGTTGGTAACTGCCGTCCGTACAGGACAATTTGATGTAGGGACAACAAGAATTGTGGTAGATGTCAAGGCGGATGTATATTATGATATAAAAACCGATGGAAATGTAGCAAAGATTTATATTTCGGATATGCCATATTCCTTTATTGGTTATGACAAGTACTATAATTCTTCTTTAGTATACTTGAATAACAATAAGGAAGCAGAATATAAATTGAGCTTTAATGAAGAAAACAGAATATTAACGGTGGAAATCAAAGACGATATTGAAATTGACAATGATAAATTTGGAATAAACGATAATTTGATTGAATATATACAGCTTTCAAAGGAAAGCACAACGGGTAAGATTATTACAAAGGCAGAGTTCAAGCTTAAGGGTAATGTAGAATATGAGCAAGTATCCATTGATGATTCAAAACTCGTAAAGATAAAACTAAAATATACACCTAAGGCTCCTAAAGACATTCTTGTGGTGATAGATCCGGGACATGGAGGCAAAGACCCAGGTACAATAGGTATTGATGGAGTGACTTTTGAAAAGAATTTGAATCTTGATGTTGCAAAGAGACTGAAAAAGAAGTTGGACAGTATGGGTTTCAGAACAATAATGACAAGAACGGATGATACTTATACAACCTTGCAGCAAAGAACTGATTTGGCCAATGAGAGTTATGCAGACTTTTTCATGAGCATACACTTTAACTCAGCTACAAGCAGTGCACGTGGTATAGAAACATTATACTATCCTAATACACCCGATGAAGTCTATCCTATAAGCAACAAGAATATGGCAGCCATATTCCAGGATGAGCTTATAAAAACATTGAAAAGAACATCCAGAGGGACAGTTGCAAGACCTAATCTTTATGTGCTAAATAAGACTAAAATGCCTGCTATTCTGGCAGAACTAGGTTTTATTTCTAATAAGGAAGAATTGGCACAGATAAAAAAGGAATCCTATAGAGAAAATGCGGCTAATGCTTTGGCAGCTTCCATAGTGAGATACTTTAAGGAAATGCAAAATATCGACCTGGGAATAGATATTGCTGCAATATATTCAGGAAACATACCGGTTCAGCAAAAAAGTGATGCTACTGGGGAAAATGTCGAGGTAGCAGAAAATGTTAAAGCTAATGAAAGCAATTAAAACTTCGGGCAATAGCCCGAAGTTTTTTATAATGCTATTAACGGAAAGCATAAATTTTAGTTTATGCTTTCCGTTAATAGCATTTCAAGAAAGGTTTCCTTGTATTGTCAAAAAATATTTCCACAGGGATTCTTTATTGTTATTGTAAACTGCTAAATAAAATAAAACTTTTTGCATAATAAACGCAAGATAGTAACTGATTTCTAGTAATGAATATTATACTTTTATATGATACAAAAAAATAAAGCAGCACTTACATTACTGTAAGTGCTGCAAAATTTATGAATGAGGGGGAGGAATAAAGAGTATTAGCACTAATTTACCAATAATCCTTGTAATGTAATTATATACAATAATCATGAACAATGGTATAGTATAGGCCAATTTGTTACAACAAATTTACAACTTCTAATGTTTTTCTACATTCATCAATTGTGTATTTTTATTGTGAATTCTTGCAGGTTTAGTGTGGATACTTCCAACGGAAAGGAATATTTTTCAGTTTCCAAATGCTTTCATGGAAGCTCTTTCTTTTAACTGAATAGGAAGAATATTATAGTTTAAAATAATAATCTGAAAATCTTATACATATATGATAAAATAGAATATGGATGATATTAAAAAGGGGTTGAAAACTGTGGGAGAAATGATTAATGTTACTCTGGATAATGGCCTTGCCTATCAATACCCTAAATTCACCACATTACTGGATATTGCAAAAGATGTACAACATGAATATAAATACAGAATCATGGGAGCCATAGTAAATAATAATCTGAGAGAATTGGCATATGCTTTGGAAGAAGATTCAGAAGTTAAGTTTGTGGACATTACTTCTTCCTATGGGAATAGAATATATACAAGGAGTTTAAGCTTTTTATTCATTATAGCTGCAAAGGAAGTTATAAAGGGCTGTAAAGTAGCAGTGGAACATTCTCTTAGCAAAGGACTGTATTGTGAGATACATGGCTCAGGTCCGCTAACTAAAGATGTGGTAAGACGTATTGAAGAAAAGATGAGGGAAATAGCAAACAAGGACTTGCCTTTTGCAAAGAAAAAATACTCAAAATCAGAGGCAGAGAAGCTGTTTTCTCAAACGGGTCAATATGATAAATTAGAGCTGTTGAAACATAGACAAAAAGACTCCATTAATATATATAGTTGCATGGGATACTACGATTATTTTTATGGATATTTGGTACCTTCAACAGGATACCTGGATATTTTTGAATTGCTTTATTATCCGCCCGGTATAGTATTGCGCTTCCCTACAAGGGATAATCCAAGGGAAATTCCTGAGTTCTTTGACCAGCCGAAGCTTTTCAGCATATATCGAGAGTTTGAAGAATGGGGAAAGATAATGGAAATAGAGAATATCAGTCAGTTAAATGACTATATACTAAAGGGAAAGGTTAATGAGCTGATATGGATAGCAGAAGCCCTTCACGAGAAAAAACTAGCCCAAATTGCAGATAATATATTTTCCTCTCAAGAGAAGAAAAAGCTCATATTAATATCAGGTCCATCTTCATCAGGAAAAACAACCTTTACGCAAAGGCTATCCATACAACTTAGGGTAAACGGCCTTAAGACAGTGGCCATATCTATAGATGACTTTTTCAAAAACAGAGAGGATACACCGAAAACTCCTGAGGGAGAATATGATTTTGAAACAATAGAAGCAATAGATATTGATTTGTTTAATGAAATTATTAACAAACTTATAGCTGGAGAAGAAGTTGAACTCCCTTATTTCAATTTCCATACAGGAAAGAGAGAATGGAGAGGTAGAAAGCTGAAAATATCTGAAGATCATATACTGCTTGTAGAGGGCATACATGGGCTAAATGAAAGGCTTACTCAGCATATTGACGACAATAAGAAATATAAAATCTATATAAGCCCTCTTACACACCTTAATGTGGATAATCACAACAGGATACCTACATCGGACCTTAGATTGATAAGAAGAATGGTAAGGGACTATCAATTCCGATCCACAGATGCGCTGACAACCATAAGGAGATGGGATTCGGTGAGAAGCGGAGAGGATAAATATATATACCCATATCAGGAAGCGGCAGATATAATGTTTAACTCATCTTTGATTTATGAGCTCAGTATATTGAAAAAAACTGCTATGCCTTTACTAGAGAAAATCGATAAGACCATGGTTGAATATGTTGAAGCAAAAAGGCTGATGAAATTTCTTGATTACTTGCTGCCTGCAGACTCGAAACCTGTGCCTAGCAATTCCATCCTCAGAGAGTTCATAGGCAACAGCTGCTTTAATGTGTGAGAAGTAAGGTTTAGGAGGGAAATTATTATGAAACTTGTCCACCTTGTACAGGTGTTTAATGATGTGGAAGCGGATATTGTAGAAGGATTATTGAAGGATTGCGGTATTGTTTCCATCAGAAAGTATAAGGGAGCAAAGGGATACATGAAAGTTGTAATGGGTACTGCTATGGGCGTGGACATCTATGTAAAACCTGAGGATTATAAGGAGGCTAAAGAAATACTGGAAAGCATAAATCTTAATGAAGAGTAAGATTTGTATGCTAATATGCTGTTAAACGGGGGATAGTAAATGGTTGATGTTATGAGTTTTATCTCTACACTGGAAAAGGAATGTTCTGATTTCAAGAGAAATCTAAATGACATTGGTGTTGAAGAGCAAATAGATATAATTAAGATGGCTTGTTCTCACGTTTATCCGGAGGATCATATAATTGAAGAGTTTAGTCAAGCTAAGAAAGACAATAGAAGCTTAGTGATAAAGTTTGGAATGGATCCTATGGATACTGACATTATGATAGACCATATGGTTCCTATAGTTCTTCTCAGCAAGCTGCAAAGGATGGGTCATAAGATCGTATTTCTAATTGGAGACTTTACGGCTCTAATAGGGGATCCTTCAGATATGAGCATTAAGCAGAGAAAGCTCAATAAAAAGAAAATAGAAGCTAATGTAAAAGGGCTTAAGAAGGATTTATATGGATTTATTGATTTTGCAAAGACAGACATATTTTATAACAGTTCCTGGCTTAATGAAATAAAGCTTCCTGATATTATTGAGATAATGCTGAAGCTGGAGGTTTCTCAAACTCTTAAGCGTGAAGATTTCAGAAAGAAACTGATGGATGACGAGGGTATTACATACGCTGAGCTCATATATTCATTTATAATGGGAATTGATTCGTTGCATATCAAACCGGATTTGGAATTAGGAAGAGAGGACCAACTGGACAACTTGAAACTGTGTAGGCGAATGATGGAAGCCAAAGAGATGAAACCGGAAGTCATTATGACAACCTATGCTCTTCCGCAGGGAGATCTGTTCTCCATAGATGAAGACCCAATAGAGATATTTAACAGGATCGCAAAGCTAGATGATAAAAATGTGTTGCAATGGTACAAGCTTCTCACAGAAATAACTCCAAAAACTGTGTTGGAGTTGGAGAATGCTATAAATAATAACTACATTAATATGCAAACAATAAAAGAGATACTTGCCAAGGTAATTGCAACTAAGCTATTTGGACAAGAAAAAAGCAGCCTAGCATATATCGAGTATATAAAGGGTATAGTGAAAAATGCTCCTACTAAAGAAATCAGGATGATACATGGAAGCAAGATGAGCATAGGAGAGTTTTTGGCCGCTTCTACAGATTTAACATTGCCCCAAGCCGAAGACATAGTAAGGACAGGGGGAGCTAGAGCCTTAAGCTGTGATGGAGATTGTCTTACATATGTATTGAATAGTGATGAAGATATAAGTTCGATATTTTTTGACAAATTTTACATAATAGTAGGAGACGAGCTTGTGCTGAGAATCAGAAAATGATATTGACATTTAATCAAAATATTGCATTCATATATTTTTCTCCTGAACAAAAAATATTATAGATATAATACAAAAAGGGGTGAATATATGAAGCATTCAAGAAATAAGCTCGCTATAATGCTTATCATAATTGGCATAGTTGTAGCTTTTTCTGGATGTATTACACGAAGAGTGCCGGATACAACGAAAGATAATACTAAAAATAGAAGTGGAAGTTATAGCCCCCAACTTGGAACACCGGCAACAGAATCGGATAATATTGCACAAGCCGTGCAAAGAGTTCCCGGTATCAAAAATGCAATCGCAGTAACCAACGGAGATATAGCATATATTGGTGTTAATTTAGATACAAACAGAGGAATAGATAACACTTCAAAGATAGAAAGCATCAAAGAAGAGGTAGCCGATGCAGCAAGAAATGCTGATCCTGATATAGACAAGGTGTATGTTAGTGCTGATGCAGATTTTGTTGAAAATATCACAAGGATATCAAATGATGTAAGAAATGGAAAGCCTGTTGAGAGTTTTAGAGATGAGCTTAATGAGATTGTTAATAGAGTAACACCCGAAAAGCATTAACAGTTTAGTAAAAAATATAAGCTTAAGGTATAAAAATTATGTTTACTATGCCTTAAGCTTTATATATTTTTATTACAAAAAACATGCATAAAATTATAAGTTTTATATAAACGCGCTTGATATTTAACAAACAATTGATGTATGATATAAGTATTCAAAGTATTTGTTTGGAGGGGTTGCAATGGATAAAGAGGAAGCGGTAATAAGTATTCATAAGTTGAACTATGTATATCTTGCTATGAATAAATGCTTAGTGGATGATTGGGAAAAGATAGTTCAGCTTGGAGGTCTAACATATCCTCAGTCAAAGCTTCTTATAATACTTAGAGAAAACGGAGAATGTACTATGTCGAAGATTGCGGAAAAGGGTCTTTGGCATATGTCTACAGTAACTGAACTGGTAAACAGAATGGAGAAAGAAGGTTATGTAGAAAAGGCAATAGATCATATTGATAAACGGGTAGTAAAGGTGAAAATAACACAGAAAGGTATTGATGTACTGGATAACACCAAGAGATTGTATTATAAGCATTCAGATGCCTATAGTGCTTTGCTGGATATGGATAAAAAAGAGTTAGATGCTGCCTTTGATACCATTGCTAAAGTATGCAGGACAATAAAACATATTACAGGACCCTGCCCCCTATCTATGGCATTGGAGAAAGCGGAGCATCCGACATGTAATTGCATTGATATAATGAAATGCGTGTATGAGGAGTGAGAAATTATGAAGCCAAAAGCATTGAAGAAAGGGGATACTATAGGCTTGATAGCCCCGGCAAGCCCAGTTCTAGAAAGTAAAGCTAAGGCTTGCATAGAGTGGGTAAAATCTTCTGGATATAATGTCAAATGGGGAGAATCCATATTTGCATCAAGAGGATATCTTTCTGGCGATGATGAATTGAGAGCCAATGATATAAATATGATGTTTCGGGATGAAGAAGTAGATGCCATATTTTGCATCAGAGGCGGGTATGGTACCATGAGACTTCTTGATATGATAGACTATGATTTGATAAAAAATAACCCTAAAATTTTTATAGGTTATAGTGACATAACGGCTTTGCATACCACATTTTATCAAAGAACCGGTTTGATAACATTCCACGGACCTATGGTAGCAAGTTTTGCAAAAAAAAGATTGGACAAACTTAGCGAGGATTACATGATGAGAGCATTGATGAATCCAGAACCCTTGGGTGATATAATCAATCCTCCGGATATTCCCATAAGGGCATACAATGGTGGATGTGCCAAAGGGAAAATAGTTGGAGGCAACCTTTCCATCCTGGCAGATACCATGGGTACGCCCTATGAGATAGATACAAAGGACAAGATACTTTTCATAGAAGATGTGGGAGAAAGACCCTATAATATTGACAGAATGCTTCTCCAGCTTAAGCTTGGAGGAAAGTTCAGGGATGCTGCCGGTATAGTTATAGGAGATTGGGCAGATTGCGTGCCGGAGGAAAATGAAGAAAGCCTTACAATTGATGAAATCATTGAAGACATTGTAGTTCCATGCGGCAAGCCTATACTATCAGGTTATAAGATCGGTCACTGCTCACCTAATATAACCATACCTATAGGTGCACAAGGCTTTATTGACTGTGAAAATATGAAATTTTCAATTACCGAATCGGCAGTAGTATAGATAAACATATTGAGATTTAATTTATAGCTGATCTAGCAACTTATCAACAGCCTCGACCAAATCAGGGTCAAGGCTTTTTGCTTTTATCAGCTCTTCTTTTCCTTCATCGATATTACCTGTATCTATATAAAGTAAGCCCTTTAAATAATGGCCTCTGGCTTCATCAAGTTTTATTATTTCTTCACTATAGTCAAAGGCTTCATCATATTTGTTTTGAGAAGCAGTGGCTATTACTAAAGACCACAGAGTCCTCAATCTTATATAATCATCTTTTGGGGCAAGACTTAAAATTTCTTTGCCTAATGCATCAGCTTCTTTATATGAGCCTTTAGACATAAGTCTATCCAATTCTTCAATTTTAAGTACGGATAGATTTTGAGAATTATTGAATCCATAAACCAGTGAGGAAATTAGAATAACAAATGTAAGAATGATGAAAACAGATCTCTTCGACCTATGTGAGGATGTACCTCTTAATTTTACAATACCTGCTGCAAGGAACCCACCTAATAGGCCGCCCAGATGGGCAAAGTTGTCTATGCCTGATTGGCTAAAGCCATAGACAATGTTTATAAGTATTGTGATTATTATATTACGTCCAAAGTAGTCCCTAAAGAGCCTGGGATATTCAACAGCGAAATACAAGAGAGCTCCTAGAAGACCAAATATAGAGCCAGAAGCACCTACACCGGCATTGGGAGAAAACATGAAGCTTACTACATTGCCGAATACACCTGACAATAGATATATTATTAAAAATTTACCATTACCATACAATATTTCTGTAATGTTTCCTACCCAATACAAGGAATAGCAGTTGACAAGTAAGTGCATGATGCTTGCATGCAGGAATATGGGAGTGATAAAACGCCAATATTGACCTGACATTATATCTAGATTTACTTTGGCTCCAAATATATGTAATGCTTCATTAAAATTAATATTTTTTATTATGGAATAAACAGATACTATTATATATACTGCTACATTTATAACGATAAGCCAGGTAGTAAAGATTGCCTTGGGAGGTTTTTCATATATTGCATAATTTCTATTTTCCTCACTATATTCCATATCTTCCATAAATGTTTCCTCCAATACTTTTCTGTTATGATTTACTTTATATCATACTATTATAATAATCAATAGAAATTCAGCAATAATGATAAAACCCAGTTCTTTTTTGGTACTTAAGATATGGTGGAAATAAGGATTTTGTTATAGTAATATATACATGTAGAACTTGTATTGCAGTAAAAATAAAGTTTCGGGTATGTTAATTAGAATAAATAGGTAATAATAAATTGTATAAAGTTAAGGACAATAGAAGAAACGGAACAGAAAAATAGCAAAAATGCTTGATATGAACTTCCATTGTGTTATAATAAAGTGGTTAAAGTAGGATTATTGTGCCATAAATATAACTTAATATATAAGGAGGATACCGATGAGCTCTAAATTAGAGAAATTAGAAAACAATGTGGCTACGCTTGAAATTACAGTTTCAGCTGAGAAATTGGAAGAAGGAATAGCAAAGGCATATATAAAAAATGCTAAAAAGTTTAATCTACCGGGTTTTAGAAAGGGAAAAGCACCAAGAAAGCTTATTGAAAAATATTATGGTGAAGGAGTATTCTACGAGGATGCAATAAATGAAGTATGTCCTGAAGCTTATAATGAAGCAATAAAGGAGCATGATCTTCATCCGGTGGATAGACCATCAATTGATATAATCGATATCGAAAGCGGAAAAGGAATAGTATTTAAAGCAGAAGTGACTGTAAAGCCGGAAGTTCAATTGGGAGAATACAAGGGAATAGAAGTTGAGAAAAAAGAGTATAATGTTACAGATGAGGATGTAGCCAAGGAACTGGAAATTCTAAGAAACAAGAATGCAAGAATAATTGATGTTACTGACAGACCTGTTAAGATGGGAGATATAACAACTATAGACTTTAAAGGTTTTGTAGATGGTGAGCAGTTTGAAGGTGGCACAGCAGAGAACTATAAGCTTGAGATAGGTTCAGGGCAGTTCATACCAGGGTTTGAAGATCAATTAGTAGGGGCAACAATAGGAAATGAAGTTGATGTAAACGTGACCTTCCCTGAGGATTACAGAGCCGAGGAATTGGCAGGTAAACCAGCTGTTTTCAAGGTTACTGTAAAAGAAATCAAAGAAAAGGAATTATTGCCTTTAGATGACGAATTCGCAAAAGATACAAGTGAGTTTGATACTTTGGAAGAACTGAAAGAAGACATAAGAAAGAAAAAGACTGAAGAAGCTGAAAGACTAGCAAAGCATGAATATGAAAATAATGTGATTAAAAAGGTTGTTGAAAACGCTCAGGTAGATATTCCTGAAGTTATGATCGACAACCAGGTTGAAGCAATGCTTGATGATTTTGATTATCAACTAAGGTATCAAGGTTTAGATTTGGATACCTATATAAAATATATGAACATCAATTATGATGAATTGAAAGAAACCTATAAGGAAACTGCAAGGGACAGAGTTAAGACTCAACTTGTATTAGAAGCAGTTACTAAAGCAGAAAATATAGCAGTTACAGATGAAGAGCTGGAAGAGGAGATTAATAAGACTGCCAAGATGTACAATCAGGATGCTGAGAAATTTAGAAAATCATTAAAAGAAAGGGATATTGAATATATCAAAGAAGGATTGGAAGTACAGAAAACCATCGACTTCTTAGTGAAAAACAGTGTTGCTAAATAGCAACGAACATTGGTTAAGGAGGGTTTTTCATGAGTTTGGTTCCTATAGTAGTAGAACAGACCAATAGAGGAGAACGATCCTATGATATCTATTCAAGGCTGTTAAAGGACAGGATAGTTTTTTTAGGAGATGAGATAAACGATGTAACCGCATCTTTGGTTGTAGCACAATTATTATTTTTGGAAGCAGAAGATCCTGATAAGGATATTAATCTTTATATTAACAGCCCTGGCGGATCAATAACTGCAGGTATGGCAATATTTGATACAATGCAGTTTATAAAGCCTGATGTTTCAACAATATGCATAGGTATGGCCGCAAGCATGGGAGCATTCCTTTTAGCAGCAGGGGCTAAAGGTAAAAGATTTGCATTGCCAAACAGTGAAATAATGATACATCAGCCACTAGGTGGAGCAAGAGGTCAAGCTACTGATGTTATCATTCATGCTGAAAGACTTATAAGAACGAAAAAGACCTTGAACAGGATATTAAGTGAAAAAACCGGACAGCCCTTGGAAAAAATTGAGAGAGATGTGGAGAGAGATTACTTCATGTCATCAGAGGAGGCTAAGGCTTACGGTATAATTGACGATATTCTAATAAAGAGAAAGTAAGAGAGGTGTATATATGGCCAAATTTGAGGATAAGAAGCAACTCAAATGCTCCTTTTGCGGCAAGAATCAGGATCAGGTCAGAAGACTTATTGCAGGACCGGGAGTTTATATTTGTGATGAATGTATAGAGCTTTGCCAGGAAATTATAGATGAGGAATTTGAGGATGAAGTTGATCTTGAGGTTAAGGATGTGCCAAAACCAAAAGATATAAAGGAGTTCCTGGATAAGTATGTAATTGGCCAGGATGAAGCAAAAAAATCATTGGCTGTAGCAGTATATAATCATTATAAGAGGATAAACTCCGATAATAAATATGATGATGTAGAATTACAAAAAAGCAATATTGTACTGATTGGACCTACAGGTTCCGGCAAGACTCTATTAGCTCAGACTTTGGCCAAAATGCTTAATGTGCCTTTTGCCATTGCTGATGCCACTTCTCTTACAGAAGCCGGATATGTGGGCGAAGATGTAGAAAATATATTGCTTAAGCTCATTCAGAATGCAGATTACGATATTGAAAGAGCCGAAAAGGGTATTGTGTATATTGATGAAATAGATAAAATTGCCAGAAAGTCTGAGAATCCTTCCATTACAAGGGATGTATCCGGTGAAGGCGTTCAACAGGCCCTATTAAAGATATTAGAAGGTACTGTGGCCAGTGTACCACCCCAAGGTGGCAGAAAACATCCTCACCAGGAGTTTATACAGATAGATACTACAAACATTTTGTTTATTTGTGGTGGAGCCTTTGATGGATTAGACAAGATAATTATGAACAGAACAGGTAAGAAATCCATGGGCTTTGTGGCTGATATTCAAGCAAAAGAAAATAAAGATGTGGGAGAGGTACTTAAGAACGTTCTACCGGAAGATTTGTTGAAGTTTGGTCTTATACCGGAGTTCGTAGGCAGGCTTCCAATAATAGTTACATTGAACTCCCTTGATAAGGAAGCATTGATACAGATATTGAAGGAACCGAAGAATGCTTTGGTAAAACAGTACAAAAAGCTATTTGAGATGGATAATGTAGATTTGGAATTTGAGGACGAAGCATTAGAGGAAATAGCAAAACTTGCACTGGAAAGAAAAACAGGAGCCAGAGGACTCAGGGCTATATTGGAAGACATCATGCGGGATGTTATGTATGATATACCTTCAAGGGAAGATGTCGATAAATGCATTATATCCAAAAAAACAGTCCTGGAACACGAACAGCCTCAAATAGTATATCTGGAACCTGGAACCAAAAAGACTCCAAAAAAGCAAAATAAAAGAAGCGGCAAACCCAAAAGAGAAACAGCTTCATAAATAATGAAAGTATAAAACCATCGAGGTATTAAAACTCGGTGGTTTTTTTGAATGAAATTTTTAGCAGTGCAAAATCTACAGGATAAAAAGAAACATAGAATCCAATAATATTAATGACAGCTAATCAATTGTGAGGGAGGCAAAAATATGTCTCAAGTTTTATTTTTTGTACAGTTATTCTTTCTCGTGGTAATGGGTTTATATTTTTTAAACATGCTCAAAGGACAGCAGGGAAGCAAAATTGTAGTGGAGAAAGAATCAAAAAAAGAGTTGGAAAAATTGCAAAAGATGAGGGAAATTAAGCTCACCAAGCCTCTTTCAGAACTTACCAGACCCTCGAGCTTTGATGACATTGTGGGTCAGGAAAATGGTATAAAATCCTTGAAGGCTGCCTTATGCAGTCCAAATCCACAGCATGTGATAATATATGGTCCTCCTGGCGTAGGAAAAACAGCAGCAGCCAGACTTGTTCTTGAAGAAGCCAAAAGAACAAGAAACAGCCCGTTCAGAATGGATGCCAAGTTTGTAGAAATAGATGCTACAACTGTTAGGTTTGATGAAAGGGGAATAGCAGATCCATTGATTGGCTCTGTGCACGATCCCATATATCAGGGAGCAGGAGCCATGGGGCAGGCAGGTATACCGCAGCCAAAGCCTGGTGCTGTAACGAAAGCCCATGGAGGAGTTCTTTTCATAGATGAGATAGGAGAACTCCATCCTATTCAAATGAATAAGCTGCTGAAGGTTTTAGAAGATAGAAAAGTGTTTCTGGAAAGCGCATATTACAATTCCGAAGACCCTAACATACCCTTTCATATACATGATATATTTCAAAACGGATTGCCTGCGGACTTCAGGCTAATAGGTGCCACAACCAGAGGTCCTGAGTCAATACCACCGGCACTAAGATCCAGATGTCTTGAAATTTACTTTAAGGCATTGAGCCCTGATGAAGTAAAAAAAGTATGTGAGAATGCTTTGAAAAAAATATCCTTTGATATGGAAGATGGTGTACTTGATGTCATAGCAAAATACGCAACTAACGGTAGAGAAGCTGTAAATATCATACAAACCGCAGTAGGCATAAACATAAATGAGGGAAGAAACAAGATTCTTGTATCAGATATAGAATGGGTTATCAATAGCGGTCAATATGATCCACGTCCGGAAAAAAAGATTTGTCAGGAACCTCAGGTGGGATATGTAAATGGATTGGCTGTATATGGTCCAAACATGGGAACTATACTGGAGATAGAAGCATCAGTTTCCCCTGCCGATAAAGGCAAGGGCAAACTTACGGTTACAGGGATAGTGGATGAAGAAGAAGTAGGCTCCAATGACGGTAAAAAGATAAAAAGAAAAAGCATGGCAAAATCCTCTGTGGAGAATGTGCTGACAGTTATGAAAAAATACTTGGATGTGAATCCATCAGATTATGATATTCATCTGAATTTCCCCGGAGGAGTGCCTGTAGACGGACCTTCAGCAGGTATAGCTATTGCAGTGGCAGTATATTCAGCCATAACTGATACCCCTGTGGACAATAACATAGCAATGACCGGTGAGATATCAATAAGAGGAAAGGTAATGCCTGTAGGAGGCATAGTGGCAAAGGTGGAAGCTGCAAAGGCTGCAGGTGGAAAAAAAGTTATAATACCCAAGGACAATTACCAAGATATATTGAATAATATAGGAATAGAGATAATACCTGTAGAGGATATAAAGCAAGTAATAGAAGTAGCCCTAAAGAACGGCAAGCAAAGGATCAAGCCTCTTACTGCCATACCGGATACCGGTTTGTTAGCAGCTAATGGCGTAAAACCAATGCAAAACAATGCCAATATTACTTCGATACAGTGAATTATCAGGGTACATTGGAGAAAGAGAAATGGTCCTTGGGAGAGTGTGAGGCCCCATTGCTTTTCGAGGTAGTGTGGGGTCTCCTTCTTTTGAATCATATTTGCTTATGGCTCAAAAAATGGTTGCTTTAAACAATTTATAAATATATAATATACTAGACATGGGGGAAGAAAATTATTACAACATAATCATTATACAGGAGTGATCGTAATGTCGAGCAACGTTAAAAGACTGCCTCTCCTTCCTCTAAGAGGGCTGAGCATATTCCCATATATGGTTCTTCACTTTGATGTAGGCAGAGAAAAATCTATAAAGGCATTGGAAGAAGCCATGATAAATGATCAGCTTATATTCCTTGTAACACAGACGGATGCAAATACGGATTTGCCTGAAGAAGATGATTTTTACAGGGTAGGAACTATATCAAAGGTAAAACAACTTTTGAAACTTCCTGGAGATACCATCAGAGTTTTGGTGGAAGGGATATCCAGAGCAGAAATACAGTCCATAGTATCCGATGACCCATTTTTCCTTGCAGATGTAGTTGAGTATAGCAATGACATAGATGAAGAAGATCCGGAAATTCAGGCATTGAAGAGAAGCGTTACTGACGCTTTTGAAGAATATGTTAAGCTGAATCCCAAAATTCCACCAGAAATACTCGTAACAATTTCTACAGTGGAAGATGCCGATAGGCTTGCTGATATCATAGCATCTAATATGACTATAAAAATAGAAGAAAAGCAAAACATACTTGCGAAGTTTGATGTGAGAGACAGGCTGGAGAGCCTTTATGCTGTAATAGTAAAGGAACTTGATATTCTTGAACTGGAGAGAAAAATCAATAACAGAGTAAGGAAGCAGATAGACAAGACACAGAAGGAATATTATTTGAGGGAACAATTAAAGGCCATCCAGAAGGAATTGGGAGATAAAGACGGTTTTGAAGAAGAGATAGAAGAATACAAGGATAAAATGTCAAAGATGGAGCTGCCCGAAGAGGTAGTCAACAAGGTTGAAAAGGAAATAGACAGGCTTAGCAAGATGTCACCGGGTTCACCGGAGTCTGGAGTAATTCGTACTTATCTGGACTGGATTTTTGACTTGCCTTGGAATAATGAGACAGAAGATAATCTTGACATAAAAAATGCAAGAAAAGTTCTTGATGAAGATCATTATGGAATGAAAAAAGTGAAGGAAAGGGTATTGGAATACCTGGCTATAAGGCGACTTTCAAACAATATGAAAGGGCCCATACTATGCCTTGTAGGACCTCCGGGGGTTGGGAAGACTTCAATAGCCAAATCCATTGCCCGAGCCATGGGAAGAAAGTTTGTAAGGATGTCTCTTGGTGGTGTGCGAGATGAAGCAGAAATCAGAGGACACAGAAGAACCTATATAGGAGCTATACCTGGAAGAATTATATACTATATGAAACAAGCAGGTACTAAAAATCCTCTATTCTTGTTGGATGAGATAGACAAGATGAGCAGTGATTTCAGAGGAGATCCGGCTTCTGCTTTATTGGAGGTATTAGATGCAGAGCAGAATAAGGATTTCAGGGATCACTATCTTGAACTGCCCTTTGATTTATCAAAGGTAATGTTTATAACGACGGCAAACACCACAGAAACCATACCGGCGCCGTTGTTGGACAGGATGGAGATAATACAGTTATCCGGTTATACAGAGGAAGAAAAGCTGAATATAGCAAGCAAATACCTTTTGCCCAAGCAGATTAAGGAACATTCATTGAAGCCTGAAAATATATCAATGTCTGAAGCAGCCATAAGAGATGTAATAAACAAATATACCAGAGAATCCGGTGTAAGAAACCTGGAGAGAGAACTGGCAAAGATTATAAGAAAAGCTGCTACAGAGATAGTTGAAAAGAATAAGAAGACAGTAAGAATCACCCCGGCAAATCTTAAAAAGTTCCTGGGAATACCAAGATACAGATACGATGTGGCCAACTTGAAAAATGAAGTTGGAGTTGTGACAGGACTTGCATGGACGCCTGTAGGTGGTGATACGCTGTTTATCGAAGTCACCACCATGCCCGGCACAGGAAAGCTGGAGCTTACAGGACATTTGGGAGATGTGATGAAAGAATCTGCAAAAGCAGGTCTTAGCTATATTCGCTCTAGGACAGATAAACTTGGCATAGATAAGGACTTTAGCAAAAATCTTGATATACATGTCCATGTGCCGGAAGGTGCAATACCCAAGGATGGACCTTCTGCCGGAATAACCATGGCTACAGCTTTGGTATCTGCCTTGACCAACATACCTGCTAGGAAGGATGTGGCCATGACAGGAGAAATCACATTGAGGGGCAGAGTCCTAGCTATAGGTGGCTTAAAAGAAAAGGCTTTGGCAGCTAACAGAGCAGGAATAAAGAAGGTCATTATTCCAAGAGAAAATGAGAAGGATTTGGAGGAAATCCCCGCTAATGTAAAGAAAGCCTTGGAATTCATATTGGTTGACAATATGGATGAAGTGCTGGATCAGGCTCTGTACAGAGGTGAGGAAAATGATAATTAAGGATTGTAGATTTCTCATCAGTGCTGTATCAAGCAGCCAATACCCGGAAGGGAACCTGCCGGAGATAGCTTTCGCCGGCAGGTCCAATGTGGGTAAATCATCCTTGATTAACTCCCTTTTAAATCGCAAAAAGCTTGTAAAAGTCAGTTCAAATCCGGGAAAGACCAGAACCATCAACTTTTTTATGATTAACGAAGAATTGGTTTTAGTTGATCTTCCCGGCTACGGATATGCGGCAGTTTCAAAAGCTGAAAAGCTTAAATGGGCTTCCATGATAGAAGAATACCTTATAAAAAGGGAAAACCTGAAATCTGTTGTGCTTTTGGTAGACATACGGCATAAGCCTACATCAGATGATAAGATGATGTATGATTTCATAAAGCATTACAGAGGAAGAGCAGTAATCGTAGCGACAAAGAGAGATAAAATAAGTAATAATGCTGTATTTAAAAATATAAAGATAATTAAAGAGACTCTAGGAACTGATGAAAGAGATATAATAATACCCTATTCTTCAGAAACCCATAGTGGAAAAGAGGAACTCTGGGAAGAAATAGTGAGGTCCATACAACAATCATAGTGTATTTTTCAATTATTAAGGAGGGGGACTCTTGGATGTAACCCGTTATTTAGTATATATTTTTGTATTTTTGATAGTAAACACACCCATTTATCTTCAGCTATACAGAGTTTTTCTCAAGGATAAGAATCCCTTTGCAATCATAAGCCTTACTGCTCTATACTGGTTTGGAGCCATTTTTACAGAGAACTTCATACCGTTTATTGCAGTATCACTGCTTCTGTATTTCTATCATCTCATCAGAGATGAAGATGAGAGCTATATGAGAGATATTAATGTTTGGAAGTTTGATGCAAGCAGCATACTGAATGTAACAGTTATGACATTGATTGTAAAGACGCTCCTTACAGTAGTAAATGCCATATATATCAGCATCCTGAGTCACTTTATAAATGGTGAGGTTCAACCTCAGGAAGTAGTTACTGATTTTTATGAATCCGGTTTTTTGATAAGGTTTATTTTGTTTTTTGTTATTGTAATATTTGCACCTTTTGTAGAAGAGTATGTCTTTAGATATTTTTTATATGATAAGGTTTTTCTGCCCAGAATGCCTAGAGGATTTGCAGCAGCTTTATCAGCGGCTATATTTACCATAGCGCATTATAATTTGAGCGGAATACCCACTTTTTTTGGATTGGCATTGTTTTGCATACGAATGTATGAGAAGAAAGGATATTTCGCTGCAGTGACGGCACATATGGCATTCAATCTCAGCACCATAATATTGCTTATATTTGCAGGATTATAACGAGGCCAAGATATCCCCATCTTTGTAGATTCAAATATTCAATTTCACTTTTGACGAAGTAGATCCAACGATTGTTAAATTTACTAGGCAATAGTCGATGAGGGTGAAATAGAAGAAAGGATAGATAAAAGGACAGGTAGCTTAAAGCAAAAGATACCTGTCCAATCTATATCCTGGGCATTATTATAGAATACCCCTTCATTCTGTTTTATCTACAAGCATATTACCTATTGAGTAGCTTTTAGAATACTTATGACCATTAATGGTTTCTAACTCTATTGTTAAAAACTCATTCCTTAGCATTTCCTTGATTTTATCATAGTTCAAACCTTCCGACATAAGTGTAATTGATATATTGTTCTCATAATCTTCAAAAGCAGAGTCTTTTTCAGTTTTAACTTCTGTCATACCAATAATATAACTGCTTATTGCACCATGGGAATCTTTATTAACATAATCTATATCTATATACTTATATTTGCGAAAGTCGCTAATTTAAATATTTATATTAATTACAAAGTATTTTTTTATTCACACTGTTCCCCTCCTACTGGAATATTTTATCTTTGACAGTCTCATGTACTCATTATAAAAACCTGTCCAGCAATAATTGAGGACAGAGTCTTTATAATGAATAAAATTAGCGAGTTTAGAGAAAAGGGAGACTATAAGTAAAATGCTTTAGAATTATCTCTGGTCTGTCCTTTTTTCAATAATATCTTGTACCGGAGTAGTTCTAAACTTGCCGATTACAGTTTTCCCATCGGATGCATAAAGAGGGATAATGCGTATTTTTCTACTATTTATTTTTTGCATGGCAATTGCTTCTTCTGGATTTTTAGGTTCTTCTCTATATAAATCAGTATAATATACATAACCTATTGTTCCATCAATGCCACGCGCAAGAATCAGATCAGGTTCAGTTTCAGCAGAAACAGCATAGAGAGAAGATCCATAGGTTTGACCGTTCTCATTAACTTGATAAACTATTGTGGGATCAAAATTTTCTTCAGTTATTATCTCGTTAGTATCAACGGATATTAGCTGCCCTTTTTCGTTAATTATATAGGCTTTTTTATCAAGAGTATTATTTGATAAGGCATAATTTATATTATAGGATCCGATTATTATACTAAGAATAATCACAAAGACCATTGTAACATTCGTTTTTTTACATTTTACCATTTATTATACACCTCCTAGTAGTTAATACTTGGACTTCTATATGTTGTTTGCTGAGTATATCCATTTCCGTTATAGGCTCTAGTTAGTCCATAACAATAATAAGCTCCTGGTTCCTCATATACATCCGCTCCACAGTCTATACCAACAGCAGTGTTGTCGTTATAATACCAGTCTGTAGCAGCAAGTACAAGTACTCCATCATCGCTATATAATCTTGGATAAGCTCCAATATAGCCAGCAGGCACACTGCCAGATGTAGATTCAATAGATGTTCTTGGCTGCAAGCCAAACGAATATTCCATTACTGATGCTTGGTTTTTATAAGAATAGCCATAAACAGTAAAAGATTTATATGGACTTTCTACATCTGCAAAAAGTGTTAATGTAATATTTGTAGTAATAAGACAAGCAATAAGAAAAGTAGCCATAAGTAATTTATAATTCTTCAACACTAAACACCCTTTCATCAATTTGTAAAACTGTCTATGAAAGATTGGTAAACCAATGGACTCACTCCCCTTTCCATAAAAGCAGTCTTCTTCAGCATTAATAATATACTTCGCTGCTAATTACGGTTTGGGTTTCTGAGTCGCTGCCGCTATAGGCAGTGACATCTCCTTCATTTGTATTATACGCTTTCACCCATCTTTATCATCTCATCTTGCTCTATTACTTTAGATGGAAGATTGAATAGATATTTGTTTTCAACCTAATGTTATTGAGTCTTAAGATTATTTCTTGGTGGCTGCATCTATTTTCCGATTCAACTGCATGTTTTTGAAGTCATATTCAAGTCATTACTTAAATTTGATTAAATATCATAAGAAGTGTTCATAATGAATACTTTTTATGATGTTTGATATTTGGCCTTTATACTTACAAATTTTTTTAATACATACAAACTATGTTTTGATGAAAATTTTTATTCCACATTATTATATGATAATAATAAGTCTTCAATGAAGGGCATGAATTTATGAACACCTTCCTGTAACAGATATAACGATTTATCATTTATTTTGGTATCATTATTATTGATTAACATAAAATCAACTTTTGCTATTCCACCGTTGAACGCTATTAAATACCCAATAGTATAAATATCAGTTATACTCGAATAACTTTTATCAAAATAGCTCACATCCTTATAAACATTTGTTTTCTATTAATTAATCACGTGTCATATTCATTATTTTGAATAAGAACACAGTAAATATTGGGCAAGCTAAAAGCCATATAAGCATGTTGATAGAAAATAATTTTTTTATCGGTAAAAATCCAGGCAATGCCCAATGCAAAGATAATATATTAAGGTAGTATAAGTAAGCAATAATCATAATCCCAGCTATTATTGCTTTGATAACAAGCAATATATAGCGATTATTAATTATATTGATTTTGAAAGATAATCTATTGATAATATTAGAAACTATAACACCAATCAGTATGATATTTGCAACAATAAATAAACCCATAAAGCTTGAAGTCATTATTTATTACTCCTCTCCAATTTATACTCTGTTGCTTGATAGTAATTGTGCTCACTTCTTCTTAGCAGAATAATTTCTATGTATAGAATATAACTCTCCAAAGCTTATTCGCTTAGACTTTACATTGCTGCCATTACTTAGCTTAATCACATCATTAAAGTCTATTTTAAACCTAGTTATACCAAAAAGAAACTGATATATATTCCGGCACCATAGATGTGTGTGATTTTTCAAATTCTGCAGTGTTAAACAAATTTTCAAGATTCTTTATAACCTATAGGAAAGTATAATTCTACCTTAATATTGACTTTCCGTAATGGGTTTCAAGAAAGGCTTCCTTGATTGTTATAAATTGCTTGCAAAGGAAGCCTTTCTTATATCTTTTTTGTCAGTTAATATGGCAATATAACTGCTAATTGTATATGAAATAACTACCTGTGATGAATTTTCAACTGTTTTTGGTAATGAGTTTTTATAGTATGCTATATATAAAGCAAATATGATTAACCATAATACAAGACAAATACCTTTTTTCATCGCATAGCTCCCGCCAAGTGGTGAATAGAGAAAGGAACTATTATCATATAAGGTATTAAAGAGATAGCAATAGCACTAATTGCATCAGCAATCAATTTTTTCATACATTAAATCCCCCTTTTTTTATTAAGGGTCTTTATAATGAGCAAAATTAGCAGGAATAAAGAAAAAGGAAAACTATAAACAAAGCGCTCTATGATTATTCTAGGAAGTTTCTTCTTTTTTTCAGAACGAGCAACAATGCAAAATACTATAGAAAAGATTGCACATATAATTATCCCGGATACGGTAAGTTCCTTATAAACAATGAGATAAGAAAGTGAAAGTATGGCTGTGTTAATTATTATAAGGGTTATATTCCGGAGTTTTTTATTTGGTCTATATAGTGAATCTGTTATGGAAATGGCTATAGCAATCATAAGCAATTGAATTATTGATGCTAAGTTAGCCTTTGTCATATATATAATCTGTATTCCCATAATTAGCAGAAGCAATAAATACATAATATATTTGTTCATATGGATCACCTATTATAAATCATTATAAAGCCGACATAATCTCTTAGTTCGGTTATTACTCCCATATATTCAATATTTATACTCCCATTCCTGCTTCAATTTGGTTAATGATACCATTATTTTATAATTGCTTTTTCCTCATATTCAATAGATGTATTTTCGTAATATGTAAAGCAAATTCTTTTTTCAATTTTATTCCCCTTTTTTTAGATTTTGATAGTTGCTACTATAAGTAAATCCGTAAAATTAGAATTTTTATTTCATAATTCACAGATATATCTTCCATTCTTATTTTTGCTATATATACCTAGTCAAACATATCTATGAAACTATATGCTTATTATTTATATTAACTTTGCAGATTCAATATTGATTTATTGTCAATTAACCCGTGTTATATATAAAAATATACTAAAGGTCATATAAGCATATTTAGAGGAAAGGGACAAGGCAAATTTAAGCAATACCCTGTCCCATGTGTTTAATTATTTGGCATCAGTATTTTTATATTCTTTTAGTGATTTTGCAATAATCAATATTGCTAAAGAGTATGCAACAAATCGTATAATATAATCAGCGAACATAAGAATGTCTGCTCGGCGTAAAGAGAAAGGACCTATGATCATATAAGGTATTAAAGAGATTGCAACAGCACTAATAATATCTATAATCAGTTTTTTCATATTTTAAAGCCCCATTTTCTATTACCATGTAAATCGTTTGGCAACATCTGCTATAGCATACCAGTTGCTTGCATTACTAAGCTCAAAGTTTATGGTTGCCGAGTCACCTATGCCAATCTTAACGCCGCCGCTAACAGTTGTAGTTCCGTGCTCATAGAAATCGCCATCAATTGAATAATAGATTGTATTTGCATTTTCAAGATTTGTATAAACACTTCCGCCAAAAGCATAGCTACGGCCTTGATAACTTCTGCTCATATCAACGTTCAGTATTTCTATAATTCCGTGAAAGGAACCTCCTTCGCTTGTTCTGCAATAAAATCTCATTGAAGGTTTATATTCTGAAGTTACTGTAAATTGATTTGTAATGGTTCTATAAGTATCGGCCATTATCTTTATTGGATATCCGTCTTTTGACATAATAGTTGTTATAGGACTTCCTATGATTTTTTGAGCTTCAGCAATAGAAATATTTTTATCAATTGCCAGTTGTTTTACAATTTCATCATATGTCATTACATCACTTATTACTGTATCAGTGGAAAGATTATTAATATTTATTGTCTGAGGATTTAAAACTTTGTTAGAAGCATAAGTTGGAGCTATACTGAACATAAAAGTAAAGGCAATTATAAGAGTAATTATAAAAATAAATTTTTTCATTTTTTCATCCTCCTATATATTATTTTCATAAGTTTCATAGCTTTTATCATATCAGAAAACCAACGGACTCACCCCCTTCCATAAAAGTAGTCTTCTTCAGCTTAATAATATACTTCGCTGCTAATTACGGTTTGGGTTTCCCAGTCGCTGCCACTATAGGCAGCAATGTTTAATTCATTTGTATTCTACTTATATAACGAAATGAAGAAAGTATTTTGGGACACTTATTTTACGCTATTTATTAAATATATAAACTTAATACAATTTTACCACATTTTTCTCCTAAATTGCTTGTATTCAAATATTAAATGTTCAAAATGTAAAATAATATAATTTTATGATAAGAATGATGAGGTGGGAATGACAGATATTGAAAATGCTGTATAATAAATAGAAGAGACAGATACCGTTAACCAACCAGACCTGTTCCAAAGGCTTTAAGGATATTTCTCATTTTGCCCATTATGTTTAAGCCATTATCCATAAGGAGTATTCATTATTTCACTTTCCATGCCTTTTTAACTTCATTCCATTATTATTATATCTTCATATTCGATATGTGAATTTTGTTATAGTCTTAAGTAGTGGTGTAAATTTCATGGAATATACTTGACAAAAGTAACCATGATATGATTTCTACTTTATTAAGAAAACCAAATCAATAAAGTAAGGAGGTCATACCATGGTTACTAATAATAGAATGGCACCTTTAGAACAACTTAGCAAGTATGTTGTTGAAAGAGATAAGGATTTTTTGAAAGAAGCATTAACATTACTTATTAATGCCTTAATGGATGCAGAAGTTACCTCTATAATTGGTACTGAAAAATATGAACGAAACGGAAATCGTAATAATTATCGAAATGGATATGGCCAAAGAGAATGGGATACTCGTGTTGGTGCATTACAGTTAAGCATTCCCAATTTAAGGCATGAAAGTTATTTTTCGAGTCTTTTGGAGCCAAGAAAAATGTCAGAAAAGCTTTGTAAAATGTTGTCTAAGAGGCTTACATTCATGGAGTAAGTACCAGAAAAGTGGACGAGTTGGTAGAAGCTCTTGAGTTGTATGCATATTCCCAAATCGCCAAACAGTTATTCGACTTGTAGGAGCAATGCTTATAGAACATGATGACGAATGGAAAGTAAGATGGCGTTATTTCAGTTTAGAATCTATGGCAAAGCTAATACCAAAAAAAGAGTTTACATTGACATCGGTTGCTTTATTACATAAATAATGGAAGAAAATAATAAAGTAGAAATCAATTTACACAACTTGACAAGACACTATCGACTTGAAAGACTACTATTTACTACAGTGACAATAAATAATCATAACAACATGTAAGTATTATATTATAAATGCATTAGGATTAAATTAACCATGTATCATATTCATCATTAAAAACACAGTAAATATTGGACAAATTAAAAACCATATAAGCATGTTGAGAGGGAAAGGGACAAGGCAAATTCAAGCAATGCCCTGTCCCATGTGTTTAATTATTTCGAATTAGTGTTTTTATAATTTTAAGTTGATTTTGTAATAAGCAAAATTACTTAAGGGCATGAAAACAAGTCATATAGTATAGTCAGTGAGCCAAAAAAGTCTACAAGGCATAGAGAGAAATGATTTTTGTCATATAAGATATTTAAGAGTTTTTAAAATAATGTTATTATTAATATCCATGTTTATCACAATATGTTATATAGGCACCCATTACTCTTCCACAGCAACAAAAATAGAATCCATTTTCACAGCCACAATCTTTTACATCATCAGGGGATTTATAGCATCTTCTATGGCTTGTACCATCATGACATGTGTGGGGGATGTACATCAAATCATTATTTGTATTAGTTAAAAATTTATATTCACTCAATGTTTCAAATAGGCTAATATTGTTTTTTTTCATCATTATAGGGGAATTGATGTTTGCTACATAAATAATAATCAGTATTCATTTTCTTACCACAGCAGCAATAATTAGTTATAACTTTACAGCCGCAACTTTTTGTATATGTTGCTACATCGCAGTTCCTATGGTCAGAAGTTCCATGACACGGATGGCTAGAGTTGGCATAAGCATTACTAGCTGATATATCTTTTGATCTTTGAGCATCAAAATACTTTTCTGTTTCGTGAAGTTCTTCAAGAAGCTTATCAAAATCATTTAAGATGCTAGTATTATTGTGGTCAATTAATGCATAAGCATCTATAGTAGAAACAAATACAAAAGTGAATATTAATAAAAGATAAACTATTTTTTTCACTGATTTCATGATAATTTACCTCCTTATTAAACATTGTTCTTTGTATTAATATTAATTATATCAATCTTTGTTATATCTTGATTTATTTAATTTTTATATCTAAACCAATGGACTCACCCCTCTCCATAAAAGCAGCCTTCGGCAGCATTAATAATCTACTTCGCTGCTTATTACGGTTTGGGTTTCTGAGTCGCTGCCGCTATAGGCAGTGACATCTGCAACTACTCGATATGAATATCCCTTTGGGACTGTCGTTGATTTGGAGAGTGTAAGCCTATAGCTGCTGCTTGACTGATACCAGCTGTTTATGACTACCCAATCTCCATTTTTATATTGCTGCAATTCTGCTTCAATAGATACTTTTGTGACTATGCCGCTGTATCCCTCTACATAGCATTTAACCTGAGCCTGTCCTGTTGAAGTAATATTTAATTTGCTTTGAGACTCATAAATATAAACCATTTGAGGCGTTATGATGATATTGCCCTGATGAGGGTGATCATTGCGACCTGCATCTGCATAGGCAATGCCGGAAGAACATAAGAGCAAAGCTGTACACAGGATTACTGTTATTAATTTTTTTAAGTACATATAAATACCTCCTTCATTTGTCTTCTACTTATATAACGAAATGAAGGAGGGGTTTTGGGACACTTGTTAAAAAAATTTTTTGATTTATTATTTTACACTTTCCGCCATTTTTATTAGTTCATCTTTTTCTATGGCGTCAGATGAAAGATTAAAAAGATATTCGTCTTTAAACCACATGATGCCATTTCTTCCTTTGTTTGATACATAATAGGCTTCATAGCCTTTTATCCACATCTTTTCCATGGTGGTTCCCTCTGTATCTATGATTATTTTATCGTTTGTAATATATATCTGTTTAAATATTATTTCTTGTCCTTCCTTATTGCTATAAATAATATGAATATCAGTGAAGTAATCCTCAACGCTTGTTTTCTTAAAGCCTTCGGGTATATATTCCGGCTCTGCCGGTACCATAGTTATATCCTCCGGCTGTTTATCATGCTGGAATGAGAAGGAGGTCAGTTCTTGATATATTTCTATGATTACATTGAAGAACTTTGTTCTCAATGCTTCCACGCTGGCTATGGTTATTAGAGTCACAAGGCATATGAGGAGTATTATGATTGCAATGCGCCTTGTTTTATAGATAAGTCCCCTTACAAGAAAATTGCTCTTCTCCATTGCTATAAGGTTCTTCATCCTGCGGTCAAAGCTTTTAGAGAAGGTATGTCCGATTTCTTCCTCAGGGGGTATCTGTTCAAGCTGAAGTTTCTCTGCTTTTGGTACCAATTCATAAAGCATGACATCTGTTATTTCAATATTATTCATGCATATCTATCCTCATTTCTTCCAGAATATTAGCAAGCTTTTTCTTACCTCTGGTTATGCGTTTTCGCACATTTTCCTCTGATATGGACAGTATCTTTGCAATTTCTTTGTCCGTATATCCGTGGCTATATTTGAGCTTTATCACAGTAGAATAGTTTATAGGGAGCATTGCAATAGCCTCAGCAATTGAACTATTGCCAATCTCTTCAAGGCTTTTGTCTCCTTCTGCAGCCATCTCACCTATACCTGATATGACTTCATCAAATGGGATGGCATATTGCCTTTTTCTTTTCCTGTATATATCTATCGCCATCCTTTCAACTATTATAACGACGAAGCCTTTGGTTTTGGGACACTTGATATCATTTATTTTATCTAAATTTTCTATAATTCTTAAAAATGCCTGATGAACAGCATCCTCTGCCAAATGCTCATCCTTTAATATGCTGTTTGCCACATAAAACATTGTTTGCCTGTAATTCATATAAATCTGCTCAAATTTGGACTTATCTTCAGAGTTTTCAATAATTGACAGATATATATAAAGCATAATAAAACCCCTTCAGCCTCAATATTTATTAAATATATAAACTTAATACAATTTTACCACATTTTTCTTTTAAGTTGTTTATATTTGGACATTAAATGTTCAAAATGTAAAATAATATAATTTCATGACAAGAATGATGAAGTAGAATGACAGATATTGAAAAGGCTGTATAATAAATAGAAGGGACAGGTACCGTTAACAAATCGTACCTGTCCCAAAGGTTGTAAGGGTACTTCTTATTTCTTAAGCCATTATTGATAAGGAGGATTTATTATTCCATTTTTTATGACTTCTTAACTTTATTCCATCATTATTATATCTTCATATTCTATAGGTGAGTTTTCATAGTTAGTAAATGTATTTATTTTTTTTTCGTAATTCTCCTTTTTTGGCCCATCCGTAATAACGTAGTATTCTCTTAGTTGAAACAATTTCCATTCATTTTCTTCTTTTTTTAAAATGTACATTTTATATAAGCTGTTGTTGCTATTATCAATGGGTAGCTTAAGAAAAAACGCTTTTGCTGCTGTCCTCTGAGCCTGTATAGACTTTAGATATCTGATACTTTATGGGTTTTTCTATTGATAATGCAAATAATCCGTTGTTGTTTTTTATATTATCTATTTTTTCCAAATATGATTCACTGAAGTATGAGTGGAGTATTTGCTTGACTTCTTCTTTATACTTATCAAATTCTAAATCCTTGAGCTGCACTAACACCAAGTTCTTTTCATTTTCAATTACTGTTTGGTGATTCTTTCATTTTCCGCCATAGATGTTTCATCTTTAGAACAAGCCAATATGAGCAAAGCCAGCGATATCATCAATAAATCATAATTATTATCTTTGCAAAAGAAGCAAATCCTTTTTTCAATTTTATTCCCCTTTTTTAGATTCAATCATTAGCTTTACTATTAAAAGTAGCAGATGAAATATAAATAATATTGATATTATTCAGGAATATGTCTTACAAGGTCATAAGACTTCTTTCCATTAATAATTAGTTCTATATAAAGAGTATCTTTCATCTTTTCATCAATTTTATTTTCTTTAATGTTAAGTTTATTAGGATGCTTCATCAGTGTACCTATATATTTTCATTAATAGAAACTATTACATCATCAACAGTGGTTTGCCATCTTGAATACTTAGGACCACAAGAAAATAACAATAACATCATTATTGTTGTTATAATTGCTACTATAAGTAAATCTACAAAACTAGAATTTTTGTTATCATAATACACAGATATATCCTCTATTCTTATTTTTGCTATATATATCTAAACAATCATATCTATGAAACTATGTGTCAATTTTCATATTAACTTTACGGAGTCAATATTGTTTTTTTTGCTAATTAACCCGTGTCATATTCATTACTTTGAATAAGAATATAGTAAATATTGGACAAACTAAAAGCCACATAAGCATATTGAGAGAAAATAATTTATTTATCGGTAATAATCCAGGCAATACCCAATACAGCGATAATTTATTGAGACAAAATAAATAAGCAATAATCATAATCCCTGCTATAATTGCTTTTATAATCAGTAATATATAGCGATTATTAATTATATTGATTTTGAAAGATAACCTATTGATAATATTAGATACTACAACCCCAATCAGTATGATATTTGCAACAATAAATAAGCCCATAAAACTTGAAATCATTATGTTTTTACTCCTTTCAAAATGATATAGAGTTTTATATATTGATAGCTTTTACACACGAAGTTAAATTTGATGTTATAAAGAATTCTATAATTCTGCAATAATGATTCAAATTCAATGCAAAAGGTATACTTCTTTTTATTATAACATATGAAGAAAAATTTACCATTAATTAAGATAATGCAGGTATAATATGAAAGTTAACATTCAGTGGGAAATGCATTCCCCACTGAATGTTAACTAATAGCAATTTACATCATGAACTGTTATATTAATCAAACTTCCAACCAGGTGGGTTACTACTAGTAGTATAAATTTCATCAACTTCTATTACTGTTCTATTAAGTGGATCTAAGTACCAGTCAATAATATTAGATGGGTAGTAATATCCACTAATACTGTTATAGTATGGTATCCAATAGATTTCTGATCCACACAAACATTCATTATGCTGAGTGTTGTGATATTTGCCATTATAAAGTGTTCTCACAATATATTTATGACCAGGATCAGTTAAAGGTGTATGATTACTTCCGCTTATGGGGCAATAAACATCGTACATAGGTGATATATTCTTTTTACTAATATTATCTGCATATAATAGGTTGATGCCGGTTATAAGAGAAATGCAAATGATAGATATTAACAGCACTGCTATTCTCTTTTTACTCATTTTTTATCCTCCTATATATTGTTTTATAAGTTTCATAGTTGTTATCATATTAGAAAACCAACGGACTCACCCCTTTCCATAAAAGCAGCTTTCTTCAAAGTTAATAATATACCTTGCTGCTTATTACGGTTTTGGTTTCCGAGTCGCTACCGCTATAGGCAGTAACATCTGCAACTACTCGATATGAATATCCTTTTGGAACTGTCATTAATTTGGAGAGTGTAAGCTTATAGCTGCTGCTTGACTGATACCAGCTGTTTATGACTACCCAATCTCCATTCTTATATTGCTGCAATTCTGCTTCGATTGATACTTTGGTGACTGTGCCACTGTATCCTTCTATATAACATTTAACTTGAGCCTGCCCTGTTGCAGTAATACTTAAGTTGCTGTTTGCTTTGTTAATGTAAAACATTTGAGGTGTTATGATGATTTTGCCCTGATGAGGGTGATCATTGTGACCTGCATCTGCATAGGCAATGCCGGAAGAACATAAGAGCAAAGCTGTACACAGGATTAGTGATATTAATTTTTTTGAGTACATATAAACACCTACTTCATTTGTCTTCTATTTATATAACGAAATGAAGGAGGCGTTTTGGTACACTTGTATTAAAATTTTTTAATTTTTTATTTAACACTTTCCGCCATTTTTATTATTTCATCTTTTTCTATGGCAGCAGATGAAAGGTCGAAAAGATATTGAGCATCAAACCACATCAGTCTGTTTGTTCCTTTGTTTGATACATAATAGGCCTCACAGCCTTTTATCCACATCTTTTCCATGGTGGTTCCTTCTGTATCTATGATTATTTTATCGTTTGTAATATATATCTGTTTAAATATTATTTCTTGTCCTTCTTTATTGCTATAAATAATATGAATATCCGTGAAGTAATCCTCAACGCTTGTTTTCTTAAAGCCTTCGGGTATATATTCCGGCTCTGCCGGTACCATAGTTATATCCTCCGGCTGTTTATCATGCTGGAATGAGAAGGAGGTCAGTTCTTGATATATTTCTATGATTACATTGAAGAACTTTGTTCTCAATGCTTCCACGCTGGCTATGGTTATTAGAGTCACAAGGCATATGAGGAGTATTATGATTGCAATGCGCCTTGTTTTATAGATAAGTCCCCTTACAAGAAAATTGCTCTTCTCCATTGCTATAAGGTTCTTCATCCTGCGGTCAAAGCTTTTAGAGAAGGTATGTCCGATTTCTTCCTCAGGGGGTATCTGTTCAAGCTGAAGTTTCTCTGCTTTTGGTACCAATTCATAAAGCATGACATCTGTTATTTCAATATTATTCATGCATATCTATCCTCATTTCTTCCAGAATATTAGCAAGCTTTTTCTTACCTCTGGTTATGCGTTTTCGCACATTTTCCTCTGATATGGACAGTATCTTTGCAATTTCTTTGTCCGTATATCCGTGGCTATATTTGAGCTTTATCACAGTAGAATAGTTTATAGGGAGCATTGCAATAGCCTCAGCAATTGAACTATTGCCAATCTCTTCAAGGCTTTTGTCTCCTTCTGCAGCCATCTCACCTATACCTGATATGACTTCATCAAATGGGATGGCATATTGCCTTTTTCTTTTCCTGTATATATCTATCGCCATCCTTTCAACTATTATAACGACGAAGCCTTTGGTTTTGGGACACTTGATATCATTTATTTTATCTAAATTTTCTATAATTCTTAAAAATGCCTGATGAACAGCATCCTCTGCCAAATGCTCATCCTTTAATATGCTGTTTGCTACATAATACATTGTTTGCCTGTAATTCATATAAATCTGCTCAAACTTAGATTTATCCTCAGAGCTTTCAATGATAGACAGATATATATAAAGCATAAGAAACCCCTTCAGCCTCAATATTTATTAAATATGTAAACTTTAATACAATTCTACCACATTTTTCTTCTAAATTGTTTGTATTCAGATATTAAATGTTCAAAATGTAAAATAATATAATTTTATGACAAGAATGTTGAAGTGAGAATGACATATATTGAAAAGGCTATATAATAAATAGAAGGGACAGGTATGGTTAACCAACCGAACCTGTCCAAGAGGCTGTAAGGATACTTCTTATTTTGCCCATTATGTTTAAGCCTTATAGATAAGGAGGATATATTATATTATTTTCTATGCCCTCTTAACTTTATTCCATTATCATTATATCTTCATATTCGATGGGTGAGTTTTCATAATTAGTAAATGTGTTTATTATATTTTTATAGTTTTCCTTTTTGGGCCCATCTGTAATAACGTAGTATTCTCTTAGTTGAAACAATTTCCACTCATTTTCTTCCTTTTTGAAAATGTACATCTTATATAAGCTGTTGTAGCTATTATCAATGGGTAGCTTAAGAAAAACGCTTTTGCTGCTATCCTCTAAGCCTGTATAGACTTTGGATATCTGATATTTGATGGGTTTTTCTATTGATAATGCAAATAATCCATTGTTGTTTTTTATATTATCTATTTTTTCTATATATGATTGGCTGAAGTTTGGGTGGAGTATTTCCTTGACTTCTTCTTTATACTTATCAACCTCTAAATTCTTGAGCTGCACTAATACCAAGTTTTTTTCATTTTGAATTACTGTTTGAATGATTTTATCATTTTCAGTCATTGATGTTTTAACTTCAGAACAAGCCAATATGAGCAAAGATAGAGATGTCATTAGTAAAATCAATATTATTACCTTCGTAAGAGAAGCAAACTCTTTTTTCAATCTTATTCCCCTTTCATTAAGTTATTGTAACAAAGAAAGCAGTTGCCATTTATTATTAATTACATGTAAAGGGTATCTTTCAGCTTTTCAAAAATTTCATTTTCTTCAATGCTCAGCTTATTGGGATGCTTCATCAGTGTACCTAAAGTTACATTATATCCTTGTCCCGGTTTCAATACTTCCTTAGAGGAATCTAAATCCCCTGCAGTTGTATCACCCCAGATAATAGAGGATGTCATTTCATTAGGTATGTAGAATTTGAAACCTACTTGAACATCTTCTGTTGTAATGTTTTTTAAATAGACATTGTATAATAAATTACAGAAGTCATTATCAATTACTTTCTGGTTCATGTGAGTTTTATTAAAAATTACTTGGCTTTCTCTTATTTCTACTGATAGATATTGCTTGTAATCTATCTCTGACTTATTTTCATTAATACAGGCTATTATATCATGAACAGTGGTTTGCCATCCTGAATACTTGGGACTGAAAAACAATATCAATAATAATATTATTGCTGTCATGGCTGCTACTGTAAGCATATCCTTAAAGTCGTAATTTTTAACATCATAATTCACAGATCCATTCTCCATTCATATCATAAATATATACCAGACAAACATGGTAATTATAGCTTTAATACCGTGTTTGTCTGGTTATCATAAAGGGCTAATTACAGTGAATGCTTAATTGGAGTCATTAGGATTATCTTCAAGGCATTTTAGCATAATATTTCTCATGGTTTCTTCTGCTAAGTCTTTATCTTTAAATTCTACATTCATAACAATGACACCAACTATTTTAGGATCATCTTCTATGT
>ENA-OWOZ01000234-OWOZ01000234.1-bioreactor-metagenome-genome-assembly--contig:-NODE-234-length-79032-cov-16.115281_pt1 | contig 79032 bp, 61 predicted proteins | sample MGYA00238140_ERZ651804 | MGnify/ENA primary metagenome ERZ651804 (study PRJEB26910, sample SAMN07631232) | bioreactor metagenome | isolation source: Switchgrass digestor | place: USA: Dartmouth...
ATGATATTTTAAGTGCATTAACTAGTTATTATAGTAGGCCACTTGAGCCTATTCTTAAAGAATATATTGAAGAGAATCCAAACCTTACTGATAATTATTATATTAGAATTGGTAATGTCTTATTGTTTATAGATGAATTATTGGAAAGAGATATTGCTGAAATAGACACCGAATATTGGAAACATAAGATTATTGAGTTAACAAAAGTTAATAATGATGTTGTTAGAAGAACAGCGGTGAAAATTTTAGGTCATTTTAAAGATATTTATTTAATTCAGAAAGCGTTTGATAATCTAGAGGGTTATTCTGATGGTGTTTTGAAGAATCTAATTGATGCTTGTAATATGGTAAATCCAAATGACCCATTTACAATAGAATGTGTTGTTATGGGAATCAAAAGGGAGTATCCGTTTGTTAGGGATTATTTATCATCGGTTACAGCAGCAAATGCAATTAAGCATTTATTAGCATGCTTTATAAATGATGAGATTTTCATGAATAAATTTATAAAAAATGAAAGAATTGAAGGAAAACGGGATTCAAAAATTATAGAAAATATTAAGTTGAATTGGGATAATGAAATTGCCATATTATGTGAGCAACTTATAGAAAAGGCACTCACTAATGAGCATATATTCCCAGATAGGTCAGAATTTATAAAAGAGTTAGCAGAAATATTAAATGATGTAACTGAAGATTATCCAATAAAACTACTATATAAGAGCAAAGATAGAAACCTTTTTAGAATAAATTTAGTTTATTTATGTGCAGAAATAATAAAAGTAAATCAGGTTGAATATTTTGTCCAAAAAGCCAAAGAAATTAATTATTCAAAGTTTGCTTTTCAAGTTCTTCAGGCAAGTCGTTTATTTGACAAAACAGTATATGAGATGGGCAGAGAGTATTTTAAAGAAGAATATAAGGCTGCAGAAGAAAAAAGAAAAGAATATGAGGAAAGTAGACAAGAAGATATCCCCAATTTATACAAGCAATTTAAGCATAAGTTAGAACCGGAACCAGGTAAATATCAAAGTGATGTATTTTCATTCATTGTAAAAAATCATGAGAACCTTATGCCTCTTATTAAGAAAAACCCTGAAGATGAAAAACGTTTAAAATACCTTATAGTTAATGTATTACAAAATGCAGACCCATTGGAATTTCAAGTAAACATAATTAAGCGGAACGATAGTATAGCATATGGAATTGATTCAAGAATTTTATTATTTAATGATTGCATAAGATTAACAAGAATGTTAGATATTGATATTAATGACTATTGCAAACAAATTATATCTTTTATTCCTTTTGCATCAAGCGAAGCATTGGAGGATATTTTTGAACTAATTCCTAATCCTTCAGACGACGAAATTAATATGCTTTTGAAAATTTATAATACTCCGAGAAAAGACGATTTAAAGGAATTCCGACCGTTTAGTTTTATAAAAACATATCGACAATATAAGTTGATAGGAGCAACGTCAATAATTGAAGGATTTATCCAAAATGATAATATTTCAATATATGATAAAATAGAGGCGATTAAGGCTATAGGGGATAGTATTGACGACCAGGAATATTTTCATAAAATGTTTTTAAGATATATAGAAGACCCTAAGGAAGAATCACAAAAAATAACAGAACAATGCAATGAGATTCTAATCGATAAATATCATGACAAGGGTGCAATTTTATGGCGTTTAAAATGTATTAAAGAAAGAGCATTCGAATTAGCAGAGAGGGATATGTCAAACAGTTTTGGGGTAATTTCAAATAAAGAAGCGGAGTTGTACTTTAAGGATTTTGCTGCTCCTATTATGAAAGTTAGAGATGAAAGTTTAATTGATGATTATAAAAACTTGCTTCAATATTCATTTGAATTAATAAAAAAAAGTGAAAAATATAGGAGTTATAGTTATTATATATGGGATATTGTTTTGAAGTACTTTGAAAATCTTAAAGTTACTGGAAAAAGCAAGTATCTTTTGGATTTAGAGGAGTGGGTTAATAGAAATAGTGATAGTTTAATTGATATTAATTGGTTTAAATACAGGATACAAGAATTAAGAAGGATTTACTTAAATGAAACAGACAAGCCAGTCACAATGTATGAATGCATAAGGCAGTATAACAAGTTAAAACATAATACTTATCTTGATATTACTAGTCCAAGGGATATATTTGAACTAGTACAAGAAATAATCGATAATGATTTGAAAAAGTGGATTGAATCTGAAGGAGCATACAAATTCATCGAAGAATCAACGGGCAAGCAAGAAACAATGATTCAAAAAACTATAAAAACACAATTTGAGAATGCTTTATTGAGAAGAGGAATTAGAGATATAGGTATTATAAGAGAACCACAACTTTTAGATGATATTAGACCAGACTTTTTAATCTCATATGGATTTATTGGTTCAGTTGTAGTAGAAATTAAAAGGGTGTCAAATACTCAAGTACAGAGAGAAAAAGAAAGAAAGGAATATGCCTCAAAATTAAAGAGGTATATAGAAGGTACCAATTCTGATTATTTGATTTACCTTCTATTTAATACAAAAAGGGAAGATAGACTAGATGAATATTTGTTAGAGGTAGAAAAATGTTATAAAGACAATGAGCGAATAATTGTTAAGGGATTAGATTGTGTTAGAAAAATCGATATTTAGAAAGGTCTATTTATAATATTTAAAAAATATATATAACGCTCTTTATTTATATGAGATTTAAGATATTTGATTTTTAACGTTTAAAACAAAGTCATTATATGCTAAAATTAAAATACACTGCATGAATGGTAAATGCCATTGACACAGACATCTGGCAAAGGTGTCCTGAAGTCAGTGGCATTTTTTGTTTTGAAATTTAGAAATCCAGGATTAAGGTTTACGGATATGGGATGTTACGGTTATGCAATATATAAAGCCTTGATACCTATACCCTAGTCTTTTATTCGAAACATACGGAGGTGTATAAATGGCTAAAAGGAATACAACTTGGGATTCAAAAAAATTAGATAAATGGATAAAAGAGGGCAGAGGGCAGGGAGAAGGGAAAGATTATAAACCATGGCTAACTATTCAGGATTTCCCATCTATGGGCAGGGTGACAAGGGTATTCGGATGGACAACGCAGCGAATACATCATTTTTTCTCAGATACGCAATTGAAATATTTCTACTTATTGGATTGGGAGGAGAAAGTAATTGATATTCGGGAGCACTACCCCCTTATAGATTTAGAAGTGGTACTGAATGATACTACTGATTTAAAAATTGATAAGTTTGTAGATAAGAAAACGAAAGAACCTTATATAATAACTACTACATTTTTAATTACCCTGTTAGATTCTGATGGTAAAAAGAGTTTTGCAGCGAGAAGTATTAAATATGCTTCTGAATTATCAAGAAGGAGTACAATTGAGAAACTTGAAATTGAGCGGAGGTACTGGGAAGCACAGGGAATAAATTGGGGGATTGTAACTAATAAGGATATAAATACAGTTCGGGCGAAAAACATCGAATGGATTCATTCAGTGATGGGCTTTGGTAGCGATAATAGTTTTTCTGAAGATGAATTGGCTGATTTATTAGATGCTCTTTTATATAGATTTATAGATAGCCAAAAGAGTATAAAAAACATTATATCAGGATTTGAAAGAGATTATACATTAGATGCGGGAATGGGATTGTTTCTATTTAAACGCCTAATTGCTGAAAAAAGAATAAGTTTGGATATGGACAGACCAATAAATATTAATCAAACCTGTAAATCAATATACATACCTGAAGTGAACGGTAAGGAGGTGAATGAAGGTGTTAAAGTATTCGGTTAATTCTTTAATTGAATGGCAAGAGGAGAATGGAGATAAAAGTATTGAGAGGCTATTGTGGATTGACGATGAAATAGCATATGTAATTGATGTAAATAAAAATAAAGTTCCTTATATTCGTAGAATTGAAGATATAGAAGTTGCACTAGCAGAGGATAAAGCAGAAATTATCAAGGAAGATAAATATATCGTTGTGTTGAGAGAAGAAGATATAGCCGAAAAGCATAAAGTTATTAGGGATAAGGCATGGAATATTGTTAAAGATATGGTAGACAAGGAGCCTGATATTTATCAGGCATCTTTTAGAAGGAAGTTAATAAAAAAAGCATCTGAGAATTATGGAATAAGTGAATTTTGGATTTTAGAGTATTTAAAGCGATATTGGAAAAGGGGAAAAACCCGTAATGCCTTATTGCCAGACTACAGAAACTGTGGTGCAAAGGGTAAAGAGAGAAAGGCTAGAGATGCGAAAAGAGGAAGACCTAGAGCAAATCAAAGTGTTAAAGGAGAAGGAATTAATGTTACGGAAGATATTAAAAGAATTTTTCGTATTGCAGTAAACAAATATTACTATACCACAGCCAAAAATTCTTTGACCTTGACTTACGAACTTATGAGAAAGGAATACTTTAATGATGGATTTAAAGAAGAAAATGGGGTAACGATACCTATTTTAAAACCGCAATCACAAATCCCTTCATTTGGTCAGTTTAGATACTGGTTTTATAAAGAACGTGACTTAAAAAAAGAGATAACTAGCAGATACAGCAATAAAAAGTATCAAAAACGGTACAGACCTATTATAGGCAGTTCCCTTGATGGAGTATTTCAACCAGGGGAATTTGAGATAGACTGCCAAGTGGGAGATGTTTATTTGGTATCAAGATTTAATCGGAATTGGATAATAGGCAGACCTGCTATATACGCTGTCATCGATAAATTTAGCCGTATGATATGTGGAATTTATGTAGGTTTGGAAAGTGGTTCATACCTTGGCGCAATGATGGCACTTTTAAATGCAACGACAGACAAAGTGGAATTTTGCAAGCAGTATGGTATTGAAATAGAGGAGAAGGATTGGCCGGTTCATCATTTACCAGAGTCTATAACTGCCGACCGGGGAGAACTTGAGGGAGGAAATATTGAAAATCTTATAAATACACTTAATGTAAAAGTTAAAAATACGCCTCCTTATCGGGCTGACCTTAAATCAGCAGTAGAAAGATTTTTTGGGCTTACGAATGAACGGGTAAAGCCTTTTTTGCCAGGTGTTGTGGATTTAGATGGAAGGGAACGAGGGGATAAGGACTATAGGATAAAAGCAAAATTGGATATATACCAATTTACACAGATATTAATTAAATGCGTCTTGTATCACAACAATCATTATCATTTAGATTATTATAAACGGGATGAAGATATGATTGAAGATAATGTTCAATGTATCCCAATTGAACTTTGGAACTGGGGTATTGCAAACCGGGGCGGTACACTTAGAACCGTTCCTGAGGATGTTATAAAACTAGCGTTGATGCCGGCTGATACAGCAACTGTAACTCCTAGGGATAAGGTATAAGGATATGTATTATGCATCAAAGACTATGTTAAAAAATGGAGTGTTTACTGATGCCAGAGTAAAAGGAAGATGGAATGTAAAGATAAGTTATGACCCACGGAATATGGATTACATATATGTTTATGATGATAATATAAAAAAATATGAGAAATGTTTTTTAACTGATGCAGGTAGTAGATACAAGGAAAAGACAATTGAAGAAATAGAGTATCTTCTAGCAGTAGAAAAAATGCAGAGAGAAAAAAATAAAGATAATGTTGCACAGGCAAAGGCACAATTAATTTCAGAAATAGAAGATATAGTTAAACAGGCAGAGGAGGATTATAAAAGAGAAACAAGCATTGTAGAAAGCGATAAACAGAGAGTAAAGAATATACGAGAAAACAGAAAGGCTGAAAAAATGATAAGAAGGATGGAAGAGGCTTTTGATTTAGGAAATAGTGATGAAAACTATCAAAACAATTTAGATGAGGAAGCAGAAACAGGAGAAAATGATACTTTGCAACTATTGTTTCGAAAACAGAAAGAGGTGATGTTAGATGAGAGAAGTGATGATACCCAATGGTAGTATAGCAGTAGAAGCAGAATATAAAGAACAAGTAATTCCAGATTATAGAGGAAATCCATTCATCGAATCCCTTCCTAATCTTCTTTCTACGCAAGAGGCAATAGAAAAATTGGCTTTTTATCCTAAGTTTGAAAAAAATGAAAGACAGTTAGACAACCACTACCGTATTCATATGATAGACAGATTATTTCAGGTTTTTCAGCCCATTCCTATGACTATAGAACTGGAAAGAAAGATTTCTCGTTCAATTAGACAGGGTTATCTCTCACGCAATCCATTTGGCATCAGATTGGCTCAAGATTTTTATAGGGATTATCATAAAAATCCCATCGGCATAATGGATAATAAAGAATATTATTCGTATTCACTAGGGTTTACTTTGATAGGAATATCAGGTTTGGGAAAGACTTCCTCTCTTAATAGAATACTAAGTTTATATCCTCAAGTAATTGTACACTCTGAATATCAAAACATGCCATTTTCTACGTATCAAGTGGTGTGGGCGAAACTGGAATGTCCTCACGATGGGTCAATTAAGGGACTTTTATATGAATTTTTTTTAGAAATAGACAGGCTATTGGGAACTAACTACTATCAAAAGATGATGAGAACACGGGCAACAACGGACGCCATGATGACAGTGATGAATCAGGTGGCAAGAAATTGTGCTCTAGGAATTTTAGTGATTGATGAGATACAACATTTGAGTTTGGCGAGGTCTGGCGGAAGTGAAAAAATGTTAAATTTCTTTGTAAACCTTATAAATAATGTAGGAGTGCCAGTCGTTTTAGTAGGAACTCCGAAGGCTGTAAAGGTACTCCAAGGGGATTTTAGGAAAGCACGAAGGGGGTCTGGTCTTGATGGTGATATGGTATGCGATAAGATTCCAAAGGGCGAGGTATGGGATTTATTAGTTAATTCAATATGGTACTACCAGTGGACGAGAAAAGAAACTCCTCTTACCCCTGAATTAAGCAGTGTTTTATATGAAGAAACTCAGGGAATACCTGATTTATTAAAAAAGGTATATGTCATTGCTCAAGCCCATGCTATTTCATCGGGAAAGGAAGAGATAACTCCATATGTTATAAAAAAGGTGGCAAAAGAGAATTTAAAACTGATTCAGCCAATGATTACTGCATTGAAAACGAATAATCTGAGAGAGATTATTAAGTACGAGGATATATATGTAGGGGATATCAACTATACTGATTATTTAACCCGAACTAAAGAATCTATCAGCCTGGATTTGCGGGCAAAGGAGATAAAGAAAAAACAGAACAAAATGAAGCAGGAAAATCTGATTGAGCAGAAAAAGGAGGTTTTAATAAAACTTGTTGATTTAGGCGTGAATGCTAAGAAGGCTCAAAAAATAATTGATACTATACTTTCGCAAAATCAGAATATAAATGCAGAAAAGATAATAGAAGTTGCTACAGCAAAGATTGAAAATGATAGGATTAAGAAACAAGCAGAGAGAAAAAAGAAAAAACAGAAGGCATTAAACTTACTTGATATCCGAACTATTGTTGAGCAGGGCAAAAAGGATAATAAAAGTGCTTATGAGGCTATAAAAGAATCAGGATATATCATTAGTTTTGAGGATGACATTTTTTCTAAGGAAGTGGTATCGTGAACTTTTTTCCAACACCTTATCCAGATGAAATATTATATAGTACGCTGGCACGATACTGTATGCGAAGTGGTAATATAAAAGAAATACATAATTTTGAAGACTTATTTGGTACAAGGAATTGTATAGCAACTATGGAATTGCCTACACAATTAGATGCATTAATTGAAAATATGCCTGCAAACTCAAAGTATACAGCAGAATATTTTATCTATAAACATACCTTATTTCCTTTTCTTGCAGCATTTATTCCAGAGGAACGTGCTAACAAAATAATTAAAACTATGAGAAATGGTGAAGGTGCTGTTTCTTACATGAGTTTGGGTCTTGTTACGAGTTCCGTTACTTTAAATCGGTACTTTCGATTTTGTCCTGAGTGTTTTAAAGAGGATATAGAAAGATTTGGAGAACCATACTGGCATAGAAGCCATCAAATTACAGGGGTATTTGTATGTGCAAAACATAAAATACCCCTGTATAATAGTACGGAACTTATAAGGGGAGGAAATAGACAAAGATTTATTAGCGCTACTCATGCGAATTGTATAGTAGAAAAAGAAATAAGTTTTCCTAGCGATTTAATGGAAAAGATGCTTTGGATGGCAGAGGATGCAGAAATACTTTTAAACAATCACTTTGGCTTTAAAGAACCTGATTGGTTTAAGAATCAATTCCGGGCAAAATTAATTGAAAAAGGTTATGCAAGGATGAACAATTATATTCACCAGAAGAAATTAAAAGAAGATTTTATAGAGTTTTATGGCTATGAATATCTGAAACTTGTTCAGTCTTCTCTACCTGATAAAAGCGGAGGCTGGCTATCTGATATGGTAAGAAAAAATGATAGAACAACCTACGCAATAAGATATTTGCTATTAACGAGATTTCTTGAAATACCTGTCGTTGAATTATTTAATACAAAACTTGGCTTTAATGATGAAAATGAAAGTAATATTGATGCTTATCAAGAACTGTGGGACCAGAGATTAATTGAACTTTCACAGTCAGGATTATCAATACGGGAAATAGCAGATATACTAAAGTCTTCTACGAAAACTATTAGAAAAGCGATTGATAGACTAGGAATAGAGCCATTTTGGAAATTCAATGGTGGAGGGAAATACCATTATATGAAATACACCGACACCGAAGAATTTAAGATAAAAAGAGATGAATGTAGAAAGAAATGGCTTGAACTTCATGCTCAATATCCAGATAAAAGTAGTAATCAGATAAGAAGAAATAACGATGGATTGTATTCTTGGCTGAAAAAATATGATAGTGAATGGTTGGAACAAAATTATCGTAGAATAAAAACGACAGTTAACACTGTTGATTGGGCTAAAAGAGATGCGGAATTGCTACCTTTAGTAAAAGTAGTTATTGCAAAAATGAAAGAAGGTAAACCTGAAAGAATTACTTGGACAACCATAGGTAGTAAACTAGGGATTAGCGGATGGCTATCAAAGAAGAAAGATAAACTCCCATTGGTAAAGGCATATATAGATTCAGAAGTAGAAAGTCTGGAAGAATTCCAAATAAGAAAAATAAAATGGGGTATTGAGGAATTAGAAAGACAGGGAAAAGAAATAACAATATGGAATTTGGCTGAAACAGCAGGGGTTAAGCCACGGTATATGGAACATATTATAGAGAATATTGAGAATTTATTATTGGAAAAAGGATATTGTGTAAACATTTACAAAAATTTACGCAATGCGAGATAGTATAATATTCATATCTTATAAGAAAGTTAATATTATTTACTTGTTTTCATAATTCTTTGTTGTATCTGTGTCTGCATCAATTAAATTTTTTTATTTTGCAAATATTTAAGTTGAAGCAAAATATGGTTTATTGGGGTAAATGAATCATACAGGTCACGTTTTAAATATTAAATATGATATTGAATAAGGAGTGATACCAAAACATAGTAAATCAATAGATTAATAGAAATTATAGAGGGAAAAATAGGATTTTAAGTATAATGATAGAAGAATGCTGTGTTTTATTATTGCATTATATATAGAAATGATGCAATAATATAGATAATGATGCAATTAAAATGCATCATGTCGCATTTAATTGCAAAAGTAAGCATAAGAGGAGGTCAGAACTTGAGGACAAAAGATGAGATTTTAAAAATTCTAGATTTGCTAGAAGAAAATATTGCAGATGATTTTGAAGCACAAGATTTAGACTTTAAAGAGTGGGTAGAAAAAAGTCTAAACGATAATATAAATCTAGCAGTAAAGATGGCTGTTTGTATGGCTAATGGTGGAGGAGGAACAGTTGTATTTGGGATAAGAGATAAAGTTAAAGGAAGAAAAAATGCAATAATAGGTGTTCCTCCTATTGTTGATGCATTTTTGATGCAAAAAGCAGTATACGAAAGGACTGACCCCCATATTACTCCGACATTTGATTGGATTGAAGTACCCGAAGGGCATGGAAGAATATTGGTAATGAATATATATCCTGGTATGCCGCCTTATACAGAAACAAATGGAAGTGCTACAATAAGAGTAGGTAAAGATTGCAGACCACTTACGGGGTCTATGAGAAGAGAACTTTTTGCTAAAACTGGAGTTTCAGACTTTACATCAAATTTAGTAGATGAATACTGGAAAGATTGCTTCTCTCCAGTTGCTATGGAAAGAGTAAGAATGATAATGGCTGAAGAACATGCTCCAGATACATTAATAAAAATGTCTGATGAGGATTTGTTAAAGTCCATAGGAGCGCTAAAAGATGGGAAACTAACCTTTGGGGGACTATTGATTGTCGGGAATACTCAGGCACTTTCAAAATATATCCCAAATCATAGATGGGATTTTAGAAGAATGATAAGTAGCACAGATTATAGTATAAAGTATGGTGAAAATTCAGCAATACCAATAGGTTTATATGAATTAGAAAGATATATGGCTACTGAAAATCCGACAACCATTGTTGAGGTTGGTTTCTTACATCCTGAATTTTCTACATATCCTAAAATAGCATTAAGAGAAGCATTACTTAATGCATTTATACATAGGGATTATAGAATTCCAGGAAGTGTTATGCTGAAACATTATAAAGATAAATTGATTATTACAAACCCAGGTAATTTTATTGGAGGTATTTCTCCGAGTAATATACTTCATCACCCACCTGTAGCAAGAAATTTGCATCTTACAGATTTAATGGATAAACTGAGACTCGTAAATAGAAGTAATCTTGGAGTTCCGAGAATTTATAAGTCTTTGTTAATAGAAGGGAAAGAACCCCCGCAATATAATGAAATAGGAGAATGCATCGAATTAACCCTTATTGCATCAACAATAGTTCCAGAGTTCAGAAATTTTATAAAAGATTTAAATTCTAAAGGAATTGAAGTTGATGTTGACCACTTGATTATTTTAAACTATCTTCTTAGACATAGGGAAATAGACACGTATAATGCTGCTCATATATGTCAGAGAAGTATAGAACAAGTTAGGGAAATACTTAGTTATATGGAGAATAGTTTAAAACTTATAAAATCAGGGGGTACTGTTAAAAAGAAATACTATTCTTTGACTCGGGAAGTTTATTCGATGCTGCAAAAAGGAATAGAATACGATAGGGATAAAAGGCTTGATAAAGAGGCTATTAAAATGAGAATATTATCCATACTAAAGGAAAGGAACCTTACTAATGCAGAAGTAAGACATATGACGGGTATGGATAGGCAACAAGTACTAAGGCTTATGCGTGAGTTAGAAGCGGATGGTGTTCAGATTAAGGGTAGTGGTAGAGGGGCATATTATTGTTTATCTAGAGATGAGTAAAACTAAAGGCAAACAAATGATTCATTATTATGTCGCAATTATAAAATAATTGAATCATTTAATTGCGACAAATTGTTTTTGATGCAATTCAAATCAGGTGAAACTAAAGTTATATCGAGCAGTAATTATTTGTTTATGATAGGTGAATTAGATAAATGGGTACTGTGAAACTTTTAAAGTGAAATCACATGATAAAAATTAATTTGACTAATCCTTATTCCTTTACCTCTCGTGCCTATATCTATGTCTACATCAAATAAACTCCTTTCATTTTTCAAATGTATGAAACGGGGTAAATAAAGTAGTATTAGAAAACATGGTTTATTAGGGAGAAGAAAAGCCCTGTAGGCCATGTTTTTTTATGTATTAGTTTTAAGGGATAAGGAACAAGGAATAAGGCTAAAAGCCAGAAAAATCAATGGATTAGAAGATTGAATGGAAAAGAAAATGGAATGAAAAATGGGTAAAATCTCTCCTTAACCCTTCCCCCTTAACCCTCAATCCTAAAAGCACTTTATTTTCATTTTTTGCCCTAAAAATTGAGGAATGAAAGGACTTTAGGAAGTAAGGAATAAGGAAAAAGGAATTAAATGGGAAATTGGAAGAGAATAACAAGCCAGTATTTTCAAGGGTTTGAGGGGGATTTGTGAAAGGAGTTTATTTACTTTTTGATAGGAGTTTGTTTTGATTACATAAGATTTGTCCATATAAAATAACTCTAAACATTTTCAATTTCTTTTTATAATAAAATAAAGTTCTTGCAGAAAACCATAGGGAAGGGCATAAGGAATGCCTTGAAACTATGGTTTTTTATCAGGGGTTTTTATTCTCTTCCAATTGATAAAATTCAGAACCGGCCGTATAGAACACACGCTTATAAATTTAATGTTATACTTGCTAAATTAAAAATTCAGTGATATGAAAATAAGTAAGATCAGTTAATTTTAAATAACGGATAAAGGAGTCTGAATTATGAAAGCGGCAGTTTATCAGGGAAAACATGATATAAGGGTGCAAGATGTTGAAATCCGAACTCCTGCGGCTGATGAAGTGCTTATTAAGGTTCAGGCCTGTGGAGTATGCGGAACTGATTTACATATATATGCAGGTGCCGAGGGTGCTGCCAAATGTAATCCACCGACAATTCTGGGGCATGAGTTTTCGGGAATTGTTTATGAAGTGGGATCAAATGTCAAAAACTTCAAACCAGGAGACAGGGTATGTGTCGATCCCAATGACATGTGTGGTAATTGCTATTTCTGCAGGAATGGTAAGGCGCATTTCTGCGAAAACATGATAGGCATCGGAACAACCGTGGACGGAGGCTTCGCTGAATTTTGTACCGTAAGGGAAAAACAAGTCTATAGTATAGGAGACAGTTTATCCTTCGAAGAAGGTGCGATGGCGGAGCCTGTTGCGTGCTGTTTGCACGGAATGGATTTAACAGAAGTAAAACCAGGCGATACGGTTATGCTGATAGGTGGCGGAACCATTGGCCTGATTATGCTGCAGCTTGTTAAGCTTTCAGGCGCATCAGCCATAATCCTTGCTGAACCTGTAAAATCCAAAAGAGAGCTGGCTGTTAAGCTGGGAGCCGACATAACGGTAGATCCGCTTAGTAATGATCTGGGAGAAGTTTTAAGACAAAACAGGATCAATCATATTGACAAAGTAATTGAATGTGTCGGGTTGAAAAACACTGTTATGGATGCTTTGAAGTATGTAGGCAGAGGAGGAACAGTGATGCTGTTCGGGCTCACCCATCCGGACTGTGAAGTTCCGTTAAAGCCTTTTGACGTTTTTAAAAAGGAGTTTACCATAAAAGCATCGTTTATAAATCCGTACACACAGGGAAGGGCTGTATCGCTTCTTAGGTCGGGAAGGATAAATGTCAGGGATCTTATTACTGACAAGGTTAAACTGTCAGATATAAATAAGGTTTTTGAGGATAGTTCGTACCGGAGCCGCGGAAAAATTATAATTGAACCTTAAAAGCATGAAAACAATCGGTTCATAAGATTTATATACAGCACAAAACATGGGAGACATTGTTATGTATGATTTGGTTGCACTCGGAGAATTATTGATTGATTTTACACCTGCCGGAATGTCGGAGGAAGGAAATGCCTTATTTGAGCGCAATCCCGGAGGGGCACCCGGGAATGTCCTGGCCATGGCTGCAAAATTAGGGAAAAAAGCAGCTATAATCAGTAAGGTTGGCTCAGACCAGTTTGGGAACTTTTTAACAGGTATTATGAAGAACATAAATGTTGAAACAAAAGGCATAATTAAGACCACAGAAGCCAATACGACACTGGCATTCGTGCACCTTGATGAAAAAGGCGACAGGAGTTTCAGCTTTTACAGAAAGCCCGGAGCTGACATGCTGCTTGATAAATCAGAAGTGGATGTTTCACTTTTAAATGACTGCCGCATTTTTCACTTTGGTACGGTTTCAATGACACATCAGCCGTCAAGGGATGCGACGCTGTTTGCAGTAAAAACAGCCAGGAAAAGTGGTGCGGTTATATCATTTGATCCGAATCTTCGCCCGCCGTTATGGGAAAATTTAAATGACGCAAGGCTAATGATTGAGGAAGGTTTAAAATATACTCATATATTGAAAGTATCAGATGAAGAACTGGAATTTATAGCTGGAACGAAAGACGTAGAAGCAGGATCTGACTTGATAAGAAACAGGTATAATATTCCTGTCATTCTTGTAACACTTGGCCCATCAGGCTGTTTTTACAGAAAAGGAGATTTTTCCGGATACTTGCCGGCTTACAAAGTCAATACAGTTGATACAACCGGTGCGGGAGACGCTTTCGTAGGAGCATTTTTATCCAGATTTATAGATAACGGCAGGGATATTGAATCAATAAAAAAGGATGAAATTGAGGATATGATTGATTTTGCAAATGCCGCAGGTTCACTGGCAACTACAAAAAAAGGTGCCATTCCGGCATTGCCTGATTTGAATGAAATCATTAAATGTCAAAATACTAAATAAAAATGAAGAGGCAGGTTATTACCCTGCCTCTTTGATTTGCTGTGCTTAAATCTACTGTAAGATTCACGTTACCGGAAAGAGTCTTTAATGTCATAAATGGCTTTGCCATATTTATCAAGATCCTGTTTATGTATCGGTGTTTTCATACTACCAGCGGAAGCAAGAGCTACATAGAGGACAACTTATTCTCAATAAGCCATCATGTGGTGAATGTGTACCGAAAGCCCGAAAAACGGTATGAAGTAAGAAGTGAGGATAATGCTGTCGATGTGCAGATTCATGGATAGATGGTCACGTATTTAAGAACGGTAACATAAAATTATCGATGTTTTTAGTGATAATATGTTGTAAAATAAAGGTAAACGGTTGAGCAAACGTGGGTATGTTGCCGGAATCAACAGTAATGTATTTCACAATATAGGGCAAATACTGCATGAGAATACGCAGTTGTTAATTATATCAAACAATTTCCGAAGATATTGCAGAGAGGGGTTCAATATGATATTTATTAGAAAAAGCAATATTCTATTAGTCACGTTTATAACTGTTCTGTTAATTACAGGTTGCTCAAAAGGGAATGATGCAGTTGCTTCTGATTTAGCCAAGAACGAATCCGTCATTTCAGTTTCTCCTGATGGGAAATACCGTGCCGAAGCTTATGGAGCAATTACTGATGTTACAGCAGGCGGCCTTTTCCCGTATGAAGGTATTCGTATATTGAATGTTGTCGATGACGAGGTAATCTGGGAAATGAACCCCGGAGGTTATTCAGTAAGTTTTACATGGTCACCTGACAGTAAATTTACCGGGATTTACTATACAGGACGCATATGGGGCAAAAGTATTATTGTTGATGTAATTGAGAAAAAATCAATATCATTGCCTGAAATGGAAGAGATTGCTTCATATTTTGGCGATAGTGAGAAACCACAGGAAGAACGGCCTGATCCATATTTTGAAATCGCCGGTTGGGAAGATTCGGAAACAGTGATTGTAGATTTTCGTTGGACCATGACAAACGTGGAAGTGTTCAGTGGCCGGTTTACTTTTAATGTAATTGAAAACGAAATTATACAAATAGAATCAATTGATATTGGATAATACTAAGAAGCAGAAAAATATTTTAATGAGGAGTCACATGATATGGTTGGCGTGGAAATTGATATGGTTGTATCAGACAGTTTGAAAGCACTGGAACTATACGAAAAAATATTCGAAATTGAGCGCGTTGAAGTTACGGGCTTTCCCAAAGGCGAAAATGAAGTTGTTTTTACATTATATGGCGTACGTTTCCACATGCTTGATGAAAACCCGAACTTCGGGCTAAAAGCACCGGAGCCAGATAAACCCAATACCATCTGGTTCAATATATTGGTTCCTGATATTAAAGAAACATTTTCAAAGGCGATAAGTGCCGGATGCACGGAGATTCAGCCTGTGACGGAAATGCCTGATTTCGGCCTGTCGAATGCCATTTTTGCTGATACTTTCGGTTATCAATGGATGCTTCACAAAATACACAAGGAAGTGAGCTTTGAAGAACGTATCCGGCTTTGGGAAGAAAACCGAAAAAAGGCAAAAGTGCTTTGAACAGGCGTTGGCAGATAAACAGGAAGAAGATGCCATTATTTTTAAAGAAGATTAATAAGTTGGATTTATATGCATAGATAAATGCAGGGATGAAGATAAAATGGGCAATGGAATATGGGAACAGGAACTGTGTTAATCAATTGAAAATACTGAAACGTGATTTTGAGGTGACAGGCATGAACTATGAAAAACTTATTAATGGAATAAAGAGGTTTGGCTCAACTGAAAAAGATATATGTGTCAACGGCATAGGAATACTTCCCGAACAGGTCCAGAAAAATGTAATAGTTGCTCCATGGTGGGAGCCCAATCATTTACCCGGTTTAGGCAAAGCAGAGTATTTAAGTGAGTCATATGATGTCCCGACGAAGGTTTGGGAAATTACTACAGAAGAAAATACAAAAATTACATATATAAAGACAGGAATAGGAGCACCTGTTTTAATGGATTCTTTGCTGTCGTTAGGTGTGACAAAGTGCAGAAAAGTAATATTCATAGGATCGGTGGGCGCCCTTGATGAAAAAATAGGTATCGGGGATATTGTCATACCTGATTACAGCATATGCGGAGACGGGGCAAGCAGGTATATAGCATCAGATGACTTGGCTGGGAATGATTGCTGGGGAGAAAAAGCATACCCGGATTTGGGATTGTTTACGAAAGTAAAAGAGATAACAAAAAACATCTGCGAGAAAAATAACGTTAAGTGGCATATTGGCAGAAATTTCAGCATAGATACGGTTTTTGCCCAGTTTGTGCATATTGATGAGATCATGAATATGGGCTGTAATGTTATTGAAATGGAAACTGCTGCGGCTTTTCGCGCGGCAAAAACAGCGAATATAGCGATAGCAGCTGTTTTTAGCGTGTCGGATAATGCAGTTAAAAATAAAACATTAATAAGCGGCAGGACTGAAGAAGAAATGAACTATCGCAGATTAGTTAGGAAAAACCTGTTTCCTGAAATTATTCTGAAGGCTTTTAAGGATGACTGACACACATGGTTATTTCTTGCAACTTATATGGTTTATAAGAAATTTATGTGTTATAATGCAATATACCAATAAATAGAAGTACGTAGAAATAAGGAGTAAGCAGGTATGAAAGGAAAATCATTAAAGGTTAAGGTTGTTACCGTATTTACTGTTATATTTGCTGTATTAGCCTTAATCAGCGCATTTTCTGATTTGCTGCTGAAAACGTTCTTATCCAGCAGATTCAATGTTAATACAACAGATGCAGGCTCAACAGGGATTATTGGCGGTGCAGACGGGCCGACGGCAATCTTCGTGTCAGGAAGTATTCCTTCCGGCTGGATAACTGCTGCTTTTGCCCTGCCGGCTGTTTTGGGAATCATATACCTTATTTTTGCAAGATATAAGAAAAGCTATAATTAATATTTCATACATGGATATAAAATACAAATGGCAGTGAAATACATAATCCATATGTATTGGCACAGGTTTTATGCTCTGATTTGCCGGTGAATAATGGTTGCCGCTGATTAATTATTTTAAATCGGTTCAATGAAGCGGCAAAGCTTTCTTTTATAAAAAATATTCAATTTCAAATCTGCATGGTATTGGGCTAAGAAATTAGTTATCCTGAATTGAGAATTGCGTTGAAGTTACCGGATATACCATAAAAAAATCTGGATGCTATTATTAACAGAAAGGTTGCAGGATTGTATGACGCTTAGGGAAAAAATAGCACTGTGTGAGGGCAAAAACTTTTGGGAAACGAAAGAATTTCCGCAGTATGGTATCCCGTCAATGTTTATGTGCGACGGGCCACACGGGCTGCGAAAACAGGAGGGAAACCATAAGGATTACCTGGGCGTAAACGATTCAAGGCCTGCTACGTGTTTCCCTGCGGCTGTATCAACGGCCTGCAGCTGGGATGTGGAATTGATCGGCAGAATTGGTTCTGCCATCGCCGAAGAAGCAGCTGACCAGGGCGTGGGTTTGTTCCTCGGTCCCGGGGTGAATATAAAGCGAAATCCGCTATGCGGGCGAAATTTTGAGTACTTTTCCGAGGATCCGTACCTGGCTGGGAAAATGGCTGCAAGTTTCATAAAAAATGCTCAGAAAAAGGGTATCGGAACATGCCTTAAGCATTTTGCATGCAATAACCAGGAGTTCAGGCGCCTTAGTTCAGACTCCATACTCGACGATCGGACATTGAGAGAGATTTACCTTTCACCTTTTGAGATTGCAGTGCGAGAAGGGAAACCGAAAACAGTGATGTGCGCCTACAACAAAATAAACGGTGTCTACTGCAGTGATAATAGGGAACTGCTCACTGATATTTTAAGGAATGAGTGGGGATTTGAAGGGCTGGTTGTAACCGACTGGGGCGCAATGCATGACCGCATAGAAGCCTTCAAAGCTGGATGTGACTTGAATATGCCCGGCGGAAGCAGTTATATGGAGCAGGATGTCCTGGGCGCTGTTGCCCGGGGAGATTTGGATGAAGCAGATATTGACCGAAGCGTGCAACGTGTAAAAAAGCTGGTGCTTGAGGCCAGGGAAGCATTAAAGAACAGAACCTTATGTGACTATAATGCCCATCACGAACTGGCACGCATCGCCGCCGAGCAGAGCGCGGTGCTGCTGAAAAACGAAAATAATATTCTGCCTCTTAAAGAAGGGCAGAAAATCGCCGTTGTTGGTGATATGGCGAAAAACATGCGATACCAGGGATCTGGTTCAAGCCATATTAACCCGACCAGGCTGGTTAATCCTGCTGAAGTGCTTGAAAACAGCGTAAGCATTGAGGACGCAGATGTGGCTGTGGTGTTTGCCGGACTGCCCCCGGAGTACGAGAGCGAGGGCTTTGACCGTGATAACATGGAAATGCCGCAGGAGCACATAAAACTGATTGAGGAGACAGCAGACAGGAATCCTAACACGGTGGTGGTACTGTTCTGCGGTGCACCGGTAGAAACGCCGTGGGCTGACAAGGTCAAGGGAATACTATATATGGGTCTGCCGGGCCAGGCAGGCGGCGAGGCAGTGAGAAACCTGCTGTATGGCACGGCCAATCCTTCTGGAAAGCTTGCCGAGACATGGCCTGTAAAATACAGTGATTGTCCGTCGGCAACTTATTACCCGCAGAGAGACGGCCAGTACCGCGAAGGCATTTATGTCGGCTACCGCTATTATGATAAGGCTGGTATTCCTGTGCGCTGGAAATTTGGTTTCGGCTTGAGCTATACAGAATTTACCTGTTCAAATCCGCAACTCGATGGTGAAACCGTCCGCATTACGGTAACCAATACAGGTAATCGCCCGGGGTCTGAAGTGGTGCAGCTTTACGTTGCACCGCCACAGGATGGGATTCACCGTCCTGTTCGGGAGTTGAAACGCTTTGCAAAAGTTCATCTAAAGCCAGGGGAGAGCAAGGAAATAAGCTTTACCCTGGATGAGCGCTGCTTTGCTGTCTGGGACAACGGATGGAAGGTTCCGCCGGGCAAATACACGGTTCTTGTCGGCGGTAATCCCGATGAACTTATGGTTGCAGGGTTTATTGAAAAATCGGGCAAACAGGTGAAAATACCCGATTGGCAACCGGGATCATGGTACGAAAAGCCAAAAGGGTCACCATCATTGGAACAGTGGGAGATGATGCTCGGAAGAAAATATGTGCCGTATACCGTTCAAAAAGGCAGATTTACAATGAACGATACAATTGCGGAGATGAAAGAATACTCACTGGTTATGAGTGCTCTTTACCGGTATGTGAAAAAGGTGGTTTCGAAAGGTGCTAAACCAGGTACGCCTGAGTACCGTATGATTATAGAATCCAGTGTGGGCAGTCCTATTCGCAGCATTCAGATTTCCGGCGGTATAAAGGGAAACATATTCAAAAGCCTTTTGGCTTTGGCAAACGGAAAATACATCGAGGGTTTAATTACTTTGTTAAAAAAAGGATGATATGTTAAAATGAGATTTGACAAACATTTTCAAAACGTTTAAAGGAGATACCGGCATTTTAGGGAAAGGGGCAATGTATGATATTAAAGAATCCATTGACTATCAGGTTACTTGAGGGAAAGTATGGTATATGCAGATTGGAGCGAAATGCGCTAATACCCGAATGGGTTAATAAAAGTGATTTTTTATCGGTAACAAGAACATTGGATGAATTGTCTGTTGTTTGTTCGGAAGAATGTATTCCCGATAGTATCAAATGTGAAAAAGGCCGGAGGATTTTAAAGATTGAAGGACCGCTGGATTTTTCGCTTATAGGCATTCTGTCTTCAATAAGCGCAATATTAGCCCGGGAAGGAATAAGCATCTTTGTTGTTTCTACATATGATACCGATTATATTCTGGTAAAAAACGATGATATAGATAATGCAACAGAAGCATTAAAAAGAGAAGGATACAGAATAATATAAGGGGTAATTTTACATGCAGCTGTTTAGAATTTTTTCAAGTGCTTTTTTAATTGGTTTTTCAGGGGCAATGATGCCGGGGCCTATGTTGGGGGTCACAATTGATGGGAGCCTGAAGAAAAAAAGGTGGACGGCAGGTCCTTTAGTGGTATTAGGGCATGGAATCCTGGAACTTTTTTTAGTAATTGTTATGGCTTTTGGCCTTAAAGATTTTTTCTCGAACCAGACAATTGCAGGAGTTATCGGGTTATTTGGCGGTGCCTTTCTTGCATGGATGGGATATGGAATGATAAGATCGGGGATAGATAAAACGATGTCTCTTACAAATCAAAAAACAGGTACCGGTTCGGGGGTGACAAACCTTGTGCTGGCCGGGATTATTGTAAGCGCCACCAACCCATATTTTATTATGTGGTGGGCGTCGACAGGCATGGAATCGATACGGCAGGCTTATGCTTTTGGCCCTGCAGGTGTCCTGCTTTTTTACACCGGACATATTCTTTCCGACCTGGTATGGTACTCAGCAGTTTCGACAGCCTTTGCGAGCGGCAGAAAGCTGATAAATGATACTGTTTATTGCCGGATTATTCTGGTATTAGGCATATTTATTGCAGGCTTTTCAGTTTACTTCATAATGAGCGGTTTAAAAATGCTTCTGGGATGGTAAGCTTACTTTGCTTTCGAGGGGGAGGGGAATATAATGCTTTTTAAAAAAGGCAGCATTGCGGGAAAAGTTATTTATAGCGCTGAAATTGCAGCAGTATGTTTATTATGCATTCTGCTTTTATTAAACATACCAAATGCGTTTGCAAAACCTTTTTTTGTGGCTGCCTTTTACTTGTTTTATAGCGTTATAAGCCTTTTTCTGGTTTATGCTTTTAAAAAGCAAATTTACACCGGATCTGCCTTGAAACGCGTTGCTTTTACCATGTCGATTGCCTTTGTAATACGTTTCCTGGTCATATATTATATTGCTCTTACACCACAGGGCGATTATGCAATTTATTTGTCTACCGCAAGGAAAATAGCATCCGGTACCCTCAGTGACAGTAATAAGTTATACTATGGCATTTTTCCACATGCTCTCAACTATCCAATCTTCATATCCTTTTTCTACAAAATAATAGGGGAAAAAACCTGGCTGCCGAGGGTGATAAATTTACTCTTCGGTGTAATGGAGGCAGGATTTGGAACATATATTCTCGAAAAATTCACGAACGCCAGGGCAGGTGTATTGGGTGGGCTGGCTGTTGCGTTAAACCCGTCTATCATTATATTCACTTTGCTTTCGGGCGGAGAACCGATATATTCTTCAATAACTGTTTTTGCTGTTTTCCTGTTTGTGTTTGGGATTGGCAAGGAAAAGCCATACCTGTACCTGGCCGCTTTCGGATTTACCTGCGCAATGGCAGATTTTTTCAGGCCGACGGCGATTGTTCTTATTATTGCATCTGTTCTTACCATATTGCTTTACAGTAATTTTAAAGCAGCAAAAAAAATAACAACAATTGCTTTTATTATTCTGTCATATGGCATTGTTGCATTACTTTCAGGTTATGTCACTGCTTCGGTAAGCGGTTATAAAAACCCTTCGCATGGATACGGGTGGAATTTATTCGTTGGCGCAAATGAGACCTCACAGGGAAAATGGAATGATGAGGACGCAGAACTGTTTAATGCTGTAAAGGAAGAATACCAGGATCCTTCAAAAGTTCAGGAGTACTTTTTCAGGCTGGGAATTGAGCGTTATAAAAGTATGGGAGTAAAGATTATTCCACACTTTAAAAGAAAATTAAATGTATGGTTTGATGAGAACTATGCTTCCACGGTTGTCACCGAATGGCAGACCCAGTATACAAGATTTAAGTCAGCTGATTTAAAACAAACGTTCTTCCTTATGGTTAATTCATACAACTTCATTGTTGTTCTGGGGGCTGTTGTCGCAATGATTATCCTGTCCCTGGAGAAAAAAGGGATTAATACAATGAAAATTATATCTTATTACATGATCGGCTCAATAATGGTTTACATGATTTTGGAAAGTGCATCCAGGTATAAGGGGGCATATTATAGTGTTCTGACGATTTTGGCAGTATACGGGTATTGGAAGATTTACCATTATGTAAGGAATTCCCGTAAACTAAAAGGGAAGAGCATATAAAAGGCAGATGTATTGCCGGGAATAAAATTGATTATAATAATTAAAGTTAAAGTTTAAGCAATTCATGAATAATATGGTATACTATCAGTACTGGAGGTTATTGATTATGAAAGTACATAAAGCCATTATTCCTGCTGCAGGGCTGGGAACCCGGTTCCTGCCGGCAACAAAAGCACAGCCGAAGGAAATGCTGCCCATAGTGGATAAGCCTACTATTCAGTTTATTGTTGAAGAAGCTGTTGCTTCAGGAATAGAAGATATTATTATTGTTACAGGAAGAGGGAAAAGGGCAATAGAGGATCATTTTGACAAATCCTATGAGCTTGAGGAAGTGTTAAAAAAGAGCAATAAAGAGGATTTGCTTGCTCTTGTAAGGGATATTTCCAATCTTGTTAATATCCACTATATCAGGCAAAAGGAACCCAGGGGGCTTGGCCATGCAATATACTGTGCCAAATCCTTTATAGGAAATGAGCCTTTTGCCGTATTGCTCGGAGACGATATAGTAAAATCAGATGTCCCGTGTCTGAAACAGCTTATTGATGTGTATGACGAGTATAATACTACGGTGCTCGGTGTGCAAAAAGTCCCCATGGAAGATGTGTCCAAATACGGTATTGTTGCAGGAAAACAGGTGGATGACAGGGTTATCAAGGTAACTGAAATGATAGAAAAACCAGATCTCGATGAAGCACCGTCAAATGTGGCCATATTGGGAAGGTATATTTTGTCGCCTTCTGTTTTCACGTATCTTGAGAATACTTCGCCCGGAAAAGGCGGTGAAATCCAGTTGACCGATGCAATTAAAGAGATGATGCACCATGAAGCAGTATACGCCTATGACTTTATAGGCAAAAGGTACGATGTGGGCAATAAAATGGGATTTTTGCAGGCAACTGTGGAATTTGCCCTTGACCGGGATGATTTGAAAGATGAATTCAGAGCATGGCTTGAAGAAATATTAAGGAAATAAAAACATAGTCAGGTAGATTTACTCTACCTGACTATAATTTTACAGAACAGGAATTCTTTTAAGCTAAGTCACCTAAATGACTTATAGCGTTGTTCTCTATCATGATGGTTCCATACTCGTTCAGATATCCTTCGAAAAACATGACATTTAGGATTCTATCCCCATACTCTGACACAATACTCTCGATCTTGGCAGGATATTGCTCAACATCATCCATCCTTTTAAGTACCAGGTAATAAGAACCTTCACACTGATATACTGTGCTGTCACCTGAATATAAGGGTTTTAACCTGGCACATAAGTAACATAAATCATCGAAGCTTTCCAAATTATAAATCAGTACAGTTGAAGTATTGCTGCCAGGCTTCTTTTTAATTTTCAGGTCATTGCGCCTGTACCTGTTCTTTATAAATTTCTGGATGGATTCAAAATCACCTTCATCATCTATTTTCGTTATAGTAATTACAAATCCCTGTTCAACATCTGTAACTGCCTCAATGCACAACTGAGATTCATGGGTTTCAAACCCAAGCTCCAATTCGGCCTGCTCCATTAAATCCCAGAATAATTCCTGGGTCTCAGGAGAGTTGTAGTTAAATGAAGAAAGGTCAATATCCCGTTCTTCAAGGTCATCGAAGGAAACGAAGATGCGTATTTTGTTTTCGCTAATTTTTTCAATTCTCATATCAGTATCCTCTGTTTAAATATTTGTAATATCAATAATACGTCATCCTTAATATTATTATACTTTGTTATTATAGCATTGAGAAGTACCAAAATGTGAAAATTTTTTTGCAATTATTTAAGGATTTCGTATATTTAATATATATCATATTTCCCCATATAACGAATGGTTAATCAAATTAAAAGAAACAATAATCATAAATGAATATTATACATAAAACCTTATGTAAAAAAATATTCCCATATATCCATACGCTGGTGTATAATGTTGTAGAATAAATAACACTATAACACTATATGAGAAGGTTTGTATGAAACAGCTGATTTTGGCTTCACAGTCTCCAAGACGAAGAATGCTTCTAAACCAGATAGGAGTAAGTTTTAAGACTTATCCTTCAAATGTTGATGAAAATGTAACTGAAAAAATCGAACCAGAGGATTATGTCCGTTACCTTTCAGAAAGAAAGGCTTTTAGTGTTAAGGAAGAACTCAGCTCAAACGGGCATAATTCTTTTGTTGTGCTTGCAGCAGATACCATAGTGGTTCTTGAAGGATTGATTCTGGGAAAACCTGCCGATGAAAGACAGGCTTTTGACATGCTTGAGAAGCTATCCGGAAATTGGCATGAGGTAATGACTGGAGTTTGTGTTATAGATGGCGATGAAGGGAAAAAACTGACCCGTGTTGAAACAACAAGAGTGAAAATAAGAAAACTTACATCTGACGAAATATGGCGGTACATTGAAACACGGGAGCCTCTTGACAAGGCAGGAGCGTACGGAATACAGGGTGTAGGAGCATTGTTGGTTGAGAAGATAGACGGATGTTTCTATAATGTGGTAGGCCTTCCTTTATACAGCGTTTCGGTTATGCTGGAACAATTTGGCATTAAAACTATATTGGATTGACGTAGATCAGGTATTGATAAACTGATGTTTGCAAATAAGCAGGAGGGGAGAAAATTATGTTCACAAAAGATATAGGAATTGATTTGGGAACCGCCAATACCTTAGTCCATTTAAAGTCAAAGGGTATTGTTGTAAGAGAACCGTCAGTGGTTGCAATAAACAATAATACAGGAGAAGTACTGGCAGTCGGACTTGAAGCTAAAAGCATGATAGGCCGTACCCCCGGAAATATAACTGCAATCAGGCCAATGAAGGATGGCGTTATTGCAGACTTCCAAATAACCCAGGGAATGCTTAAATATTTCATTCGCAAAGCAATTGGAAAAGGCATGTTTGTCAGGCCAAGAGTGGTTGTCTGCGTACCGTCGGGAGTTACCGAAGTGGAAAAAAGAGCGGTTATTGATGCTACGCTCCATGCAGGGGCAAAAGAAGCCTATCTGATTGAGGAGCCAATGGCAGCAGCGATTGGTGCAAACCTTCCGGTTGATGAGCCTACCGGCAGTATGGTAGTCGATATAGGCGGCGGAACCAGCGAAGTGGCGGTTATATCCCTTGGAGGAATTGTGGTCAGCAGATCACTCAGAATCGGGGGTGATGAGCTGGATGATGCTATTGTTCTTTATGTGAAAAAAGAATATAATTTGATGATAGGAGAACGTACTGCAGAAGACATAAAAATAAAAATAGGCTCGGCATATCCATTGGAAGAAGAAATCAGATATAAAGTTTCAGGACGGGATTTGGTAACTGGGCTTCCAAAAGACCTGGAAATTAGCTCCGAAGAGATCAGAGAAGCTCTGGCTGAGCCAATAAACTCGATTGTTGATTCCATAAAATATACTCTGGAGAAAACACCTCCCGAACTGGCAGCAGATATTATGGAAAAAGGAATCATGCTCACGGGTGGCGGCGCGCTGATAAAAGGATTGGATCAGCTTATTCACAGAGAGACTGGTATACCTGTAAATGTGGCAGAATATCCCCTTGACTGTGTTGCTTTAGGAACGGGTAAGGTTCTGGAAGAAATAGAAGTTCTGAGGAATTTATTAATAACTTCTAATAAAGGGAGGTAGAGGACACAGGGAAGAGCTTCTGTTTTTGATAATTTTTGGGAAGGGGTCTACCTTTGAGGAGGATTTTCGGGAGCAAGATATTCATAATATCATTGGTAATGGTTTTGCTATTTGTTCTTGCAGCACTGACAGCAGGAGAAAACAGTAAGGCAAATGTTATCAGGAACGTTCTTACTGTGCCGTTAAGCCCGCTACAGAAAGGAATTGGAGCTGTTTCAGACTGGATTAAGAATTCGGTTAATTTTTTCAGGGAAGTCCGCACAGCGAGGGCGGAAAATGAGGAGCTGAAAAAGAAGATCCAGCAGATGGAGCATGAGCTTGAAAAGGTATACAGCCTGCAAAAAGAGAATGAAAACCTGAAGAAGATTCTGTCATTTAAAGAGCAATTTACGCAGGAAACAGTGGGCTGTAACATAATTGCGAAAGATTCAGGGAATCTGTTTGAAACATTTACAATAGACAGGGGCAGCAAGGACGGTATCAGCGTAAACGATCCTGTAATAAATGCCAATGGGCTTGTCGGGCGCGTTGCCCGGGTAGATTTGTTGACCTCAAAGGTGGTTTCCATTATTGATACCGAAAGTTCGGTATCTGCAAGACTTTCCAAGTCGAGAGACCTGGTGATATTAAGGGGAGACTCGCAGCTTAGAACAGAAGGCTTGTGCCGTTTGGACTATATACCTCCTGACGTGGAAGTGGCAGTTGGGGACAAGGTAGAAACATCGGGTATGAGCAGTCTTTATCCAAAAGGCATTATTATAGGAGAGATAATCCAGATTGTTAAAAATGAAGGGCAATTTGATTATTATGCCATTGTGAAACCTGCTGTGGATTTCAGAAGACTTGAAGAAGTTGTTGTTATAAAAGTAGGCGCAGAACAGGGGAATAACAATGAGTAGAAAAATCCTGACTATAACTTCTTTGATTTATGCCTCGTGTCTTTTACAGAGCACTGTTTTTGAATATATTGAGATATACGGCATAAGGCCTAATTTGCTTCTGATTGTAGCCATATCAGTTGCCCTCCTCAGAAGTGATCTGGAAGCTGCTTTTGTGGGACTGGCCTGCGGGCTTGCAATGGATATTCTTGTAGGCAGGGCTTTAGGGTGGTATGGGTTGAGCTTTTTTTTGGTAAATTTTCTTGTTGCCCAGGCAAATCCAAAGCTTTATAAGGAAAACCCGTTAATACCTGCTTTCTTCGTATTTACTTCTACTATAGCGATTGAAACACTTTATTATATAATCACTTATTTCTTAAAGGGATATAAAGATTTTGTGTTTGTCATTACAAAGCTTATTCTGCCTGAAAGTTTGTATAATGCAATACTGTCCCTTCCTGTTTACTTGTTTATTTCATTTCTGTATAAAAGGATTGATAAATATAATCATACTCATACAAGAATTTAGGAGGTGAAAATAATGAATGAGGAATACAAAGTAAGTGAACAGGAGAGGGAAAAAAAGAAGATAAAGGATATAAAAAGAAGATTTATAATCTATTTAATTATAATTATATTATGCTGTGCAATTTTTCTGCGACACCTTGTAAATCTGCAGATAGTTAACGGACAGGAATATCTGGATACTTCGACAAGAAGAATTATCACAAATGGTGTGATATATGCCAACCGGGGAAATATATATGACCGGAATGGCATCCCCATTGCAGGTAACCGGATGGGGTACTGTATAGAATATGTAGATACTGAAATGTCTAATAAAGAAAAGAACGAAATGATTTATAAACTTATAAAGCTTCTTGAGCAGAACGGAGATACTTATAAATCCACGCTGAGGACTATCTTTAACATTAATGATTTTACTTTTAAAGTTAATAAAGAAGGACTTATATGGCAGATCGGTATAAACGATGGCGACAAGAAACTTTTGATGGATGCCGATCCAAAGGAAGTATTTAAATATATGCGGGAGAAAACTTTCGGTATTGACTCTAAATATACCGATGAAGAAGCGTTTCGTATTATGGAATTGAGGTATGAAATGCTGATAAAACCTGCTACTATTCAAAAGCCTTTATTGATTGCTGAAGACGTATCAATTGAAACTGTTATGGTGCTGGAAGAAAGGAACAGCGAGTTCCCGGGGTTCAGTACATTTTCAAAACCGTTCAGGGAGTATTATGATGCCGAGGTTGTTGCACATGTTTTGGGGTACATGGGCAATATCGGCAGTTATTATGAGGATTGGTCGCAAAAATACCCCGAGCTTGGGTATACACCGAATGATCTGGTTGGGGTATCGGGTATTGAACTTGCCCTGGAACAGGATTTAAGAGGGATTAACGGCAAGACCAGGAAAGAAGTGGATACCGAGGGAAGACTTGCCTATTATGAGGTTGAAGTTGCACCAAAGCCCGGTAAAGACATTTACCTGACCATTGATTTGAACCTGCAGAAAGCGGCATTGGAATCCCTGGCCAGAAATATTGAAATAATCCGTGAAAAGGATCACAAGGATAACTTTCATGATGCCAATGCAGGTGCAGTGGTGGCAATGGACGTCAGGACCGGAGAGATACTGGCAATGGTCAGTTATCCTACATTTGACCCTTCTGTTTTCCTGAAAGGTGATTATGAACAAATAAACTATTTAATAAATCATCCCGATAATATAACATTGAACAGGGCTACTAACGGTGCATATGCCCCCGGGTCAACATACAAACCCCTTGTAGCAATAGCGGCGCTGGAAAGCGGTGTAATTACGCCCGAAAAGAAGATTTACACCCCGTATAAAAAGGAAATAGGCGGGTTAGTATGGACAAACCCTGAGGGTAATCAGAAGGAAATCAACCTTGAGAAAGCTTTGGCAACATCCAGTAACATGTTCTTTTTTATGATTGGTTATGAGACCGGGATAGACAATATAGTAAAATGGGCAAAGAATTTTGGGTTCGGAAACAAAACAGGCATAGAGATTGCTGAAAGCGTAGGCTCCCTGGCATCAAGAGAATTTAAACTTAAATATTTAGGTGAAGGATGGGTACCTGCCGATACATGTAATGCTTCTATAGGACAATTATATAATGCATTTACTCCTATCCAGCTTGTAAACTATGTTGCAAGCATCGGTAACGGGGGGAAACTGTATACCCCGCATCTGGTAAGAAAAAAAGTGGATTCATCCGCTCAGGTTGAGAATACCGAGATACAATTCAGGGATTCCACTGTCAAGCAGTCAACAATAAAGGCAGTCCAGAAAGGAATGGTTGCGGTTGCAAACTCCCAGGACGGAACAGCAGTTGAAATATTCAAGGACTTTCCTTTTCAGGTAGCAGGAAAAACAGGTACTGCTGAAACATCGAAAAAAGGTACTCAGTCATCCAATGCACTGTTTGTGTGCTATGCTCCGGCAGATGATCCCGAGATTGCCGTGGCAGTTGTTGTTGAAAAAGGTGTAAGAGGAGCATATACCGCACCGATAGCCAAAGATATATTAATGGCGTATTTTAATTTGAAAGATTCGACAAACTAGGGATATTTGCCTTCAATGCCGGTGATTTACCATTGTCTTTGAAGGTTTTAGAAAAAAATAAAAAAAGAGGGTAAGAAATGGAGAATGAGACAAAAGGAATTTCGTTTAAAGGTACTGCTGAAGGGCTGGTTATAGCAATACCTGAAGAAATGGAAATCGGACAGATAATGGAACAGGTCGCAAGGAAAGTTAAGGCGGCTGAAAAATTCTTCCGGGGGGCAAAACTGAAGGTAATATACAGAGGAATAAAGCTCTCTGAGGAAGAGGAGAAGGAACTTGTAGATATTATGGTACAAAACAGCGGAGTTACCATTGAGGGTATACGATACGAGGAAGCTCCGAAACAGGTTGAAGGTGAAAAGCCGGCTAATATTTCAGGGATGCCCATTCGCAGGATTTTTTTCAAAGAGCTTGATGAAGGGCGGTGTAAGTTTGTACGTGGAACTGTACGTAGCGGAACACGTATTTTATTTGAAGGAAACGTGGTGGTAATTGGGGATGCGAACCCCGGAAGCGAAATTGTAGCAGCGGGAAATATAGTGGTTTTTGGAGCGCTTAGAGGGATGGTTCATGCCGGGGCGGACGGTAACAGGGAGGCATTTGTCGCAGCTTTGAAACTGGCGCCTACACAGCTCCGTATAGGTGATATTATAACAAGGTGCCCCGATGCATCAGATGACTCAAAAATTCAGCCGGAAATTGCAGTGGTCAGAGACGGTGTTATATATGTGGAGCCGCTATGATTTTCGGTAATTGCGGAATGACTTTGGTTGACAATTAATTCAAAAACCGATATAGTTACAATTAGACAATAGTGTTAGGAAGTTGCATTGAGAATATATATAAGCCATGTAATGAACAGTTGTTCTAGACGGGGGAATGGATATGGGTGAAGTTATTGTTATTACATCGGGCAAAGGCGGTGTGGGTAAAACCACGACCACTGCTAATCTTGGAACCGGGCTGGCCCTTTCAGGAAAAAAGGTTGTGTTGATTGATGCGGATATAGGTCTTAGAAATCTTGATCTGGTAATGGGTCTGGAAAACAGAATAGTATATGATCTTGTTAATGTTGTGGAAGGAGTTTGCCGTATCAAACAGGCATTAATAAAGGATAAACGATATGAGGGGTTATACCTTCTGCCTGCAGCTCAGACGAGGGACAAGAATGCTGTAACTCCAAATCAGATGGTTAAACTGTGTGATGATCTGAGAGAAGAATTTGATTATATTCTTGTCGATTGTCCTGCAGGAATTGAGCAGGGTTTTAAAAATGCCATTGCCGGTGCCGACAGGGCAATAGTTGTAACAACTCCTGAAGTTTCTGCAGTAAGAGACGCCGACAGGGTAATAGGTATTTTGGAAGCAAATGAAATAAAAAAGCCAATGCTGTTAATTAACCGTGTGAGACCAGAAATGGTTAAAAAAGGGGATATGATGTCCATTGACGATATTATCGATATTCTTGCCATAGATTTAATCGGTGTGGTACCGGATGATGAGAATATTATTATCTCAACAAACCGTGGCGAGCCCGCTGTTGCTGAGGGTAAATCTTTAGCCGGACAGGCTTACCGGAATATAACCAGAAGACTTATGGGAGAAGAAGTACCCCTGATTAATCTTTCCGATCACGATGGGTTTTTGACCAAGATGAAAAAATTGCTTGGATTTAAGTCAGCCTAGGGGGTGCTGTTATGCTTGAATTATTCAGTAAGCTGACCCGAAAGCGTACATCTAAAGATGTGGCGAAGGAAAGGCTGAAACTGGTGCTCATACATGATAGAGCCAATGTTTCACCACAGTTTCTTGAAATGGTCAAGGGTGAAATAATTAAAGTTATTCAGAATTATATGGAAATTGACGAAGAGGCCCTGGATATACAGCTTACCAAAACAACGAGCGAAGAAGGAGAAGGGCAAGTACCTGCCCTTATTGCAAATATACCAATAAAAAATGTTAAAAATGTTGGAAAATGATACATATAAATTCTGAACTGCCTGGAGGCAATAGATGTAGATGAATATCGCATTAATAGCGCACGATAATAAAAAAGAGTTAATGGAGGCATTCTGTATAGCCTATAAGTTCATATTAAAGGATCACACTCTCTATGCCACCGCAGGAACAGGAGCCATGATTGCCGAGGCGACCGGCCTGGAAGTGAACTGTCTGGAGTATGGGCATCTTGGTGAAGAGCAAATGGCGGCGAGAGTGGCGTATAATGAAATGGATCTCGTAATATTTTTCATGGATCCGAACAGAAGTGAGCATCGGCTTGTAGGTTTTAACACCATCCGTGCTCATTGTGATACAAACAATATTCCGTTTGCAACCAATCTTGCTACTGCCGAGATATTGATTAATGGGCTATACCGTGGCGATTTTGCATGGCGTGAACTGGTTCACGCATCAGACCGTTAAGAAATATTTTACACTTTTTCCGAATTGGTATCCCCCGTTTGAACATTTTCCGGAGTTTCTGCGTCAGGCTCAGGCGGGGTTTCTTCATTATACTCATCAGAAGGCTGGCATTGGGGTTGCTGCTGCACCCCTGCGAAAGAACGTAACAGTTGTTCGAGTCTTTTTTCAAAACTTTTTTGAGTCAGCCATAGTTTTGTCAGTTCCCTCTGCATGTTGTCGGTGAGATTCTGAAGCAGTATTATTTTCTTCTCCAGATTATTTATGTAATCATTTTCCCGGTTATTGGATGTCTTTCTGTCCTGTGCAGGCTTAATTTTCTCCCCGTTTAAAAATGCAAGCTGATATCCCCGTGTAAAATTACCAGGAATTTCCATTGAGAATATGGTTTTATCATTTGAGTGATTCGAACTGAACGAAAAGCAGGCAATGTTGCTTCCGAAAGGATACAATGATTCATCGGTCCATGCTACACCGTTGTTTTCCGAAGTTTTGAAATATATGTTCCCGTCGGCAACCCGGAAGAAGACTATGATACCGCTGTTGTAAACAAGTCCAGAGTAACCGGGCGCTGTTTTGCCAGTATACAGTGTTTCGGATTTTTCACCGGCTGACAGATTCCTGTACATTACCTCATAGAATTCATCGCCGGATACCTCAAAAGCAATATGTATATTATTGGTTTCGGTGCATACCGCTGAAATTGAGCTGATGGCATAATCAGTGGAAAATATCTTCTCGGGCAGGTTAAATGTGCTCAGATCGTCTTTTAAAACCCTATGGTATAAATGAGTTCTGGTCTTGTCGGAACTCACATATAGAAGGTGGCATTTTCCTTCCCGGTCAAGAAATGAAAGATAAGATGCGTTTTCTATATAAGCAATGGCTACCGGTTTTGACAGTTTTCCGTCCTGGACGGATTGCATTGATACCAGGTACCGGTTTTGATATGTAATGACATAAAAAAAGATCGCTGCCTTTTCCAGGACAAGCAGGGAAACATGCTTCGGCCATGAAATGTGATCCTTGCTGTTTAAAATCGGCCGGCATTCAATTTGCCCATGCATACCATGACCATACATGAGGCTTCCGTCCTGGGTCTGGAAAAAGAAGTGGAAAATATCGTTTTTGTCCAAAGCTACCGAAAAATCATTTATTGCCGATTTATCAAGAACATACCCCCTTGACCAGATCCTGCTGTCGCTGAGCATTCTTATGCATAAACCGCGTCCCTGCTCGAAATAGACATGATACGATACGCCTAAGCTGTTTTTAAGAATATATTGCTTTTGCTCGGGACTATACATTCAGATCTCCACCTCTACGCCGAAGGACTGTTCCACTATTTGCATTTATATTCACCCGAAAAATAGATTATTCATGATATGCATTTAATCACCAAATAATACTTGAATCATATTATGTAATTGAGATACTTTTGACTATGGGGGAATGTATTCTATGAGAAAGGATCAGGTTGTTGCCGGCCTGATAAACGGCGAAGATATTTGTAAGCTTCGGGAAGCTGTTTGCGTGCAAGTTGAAAAAGTATACGACCATTGCAGAGAAAAGGATTGCGTTGAAGATGCGGTAGTGGATTTTGTAGAGGATGTACAGAATTTAATTGACAGAGCGGTTAAAGTACGGGCAAGGGATGCGGAAGTTGTAAAAGTTTTTGCCGATCTGGAGGATGTACCGTTTAAAAGAGGATACTTTACTGTAAATGTACGCTATAAGATTAAAGTACGTGTTGAATTTACTTATCGTGACCAGTTCGGAAATATGTGCGTTTCAGACACAAAGGTAGGCTTCGTATGGTTCAGCAAGACGGTTATTCTCTTTGGTTCCGAAGGTCAGGTGAAAATTTTCAGCTCAGTTGATCCGACAAATTACCATGGAAGCGACGAGGATGGATGCAACGCAACCATACAACAGGATAATGCACCGAATATCAAGATAGAAGTTGCTGAACCGCTGGTACTGAATACCAAAATAAAACGTGTGCATTGCAGTCCTGTAAAACCGTTTGGCAGCGATTTTGACGATGACGATGATGACGATGACGACAGGGATAATATTGTAGGCGGAAGAAGGTTCTTCCCGCCAAGACGGGTAGTTGTTACATTAGGCTTGTTCTCAATAATCAAATTGACCAGGCTGGTACAGCTGTTGATACCTGCTTTCGATTTCTGCATCCCGACACGTGAATGTATTGCTTCTACAGATGAAAATCCCTGCGACTTGTTTGAAACCATTGAATTCCCGTTCGATCAGTTCTTCCCGCCTCAAATCTTTGACTTCCCTGTTGAAGAAGCTGAAGAGGAAGATGACAGGAAAAGAAAGGAAAGGGAGGAAGCAGGAAGAGAAGAACGTGAGGATGACAGACGCCGCAGGAGGTAAATATTCAATGCTAAAGGGAGGAAATATCCTCCCTTTAATTTTTGGATGGATTAAAGGTTGTTTTATAGTCAAATATATTATATAATCTTACTGTAAAATAGATGACAGTATTTGCTGTAAATATGGATGCGGATGGGTTTTATGCTTGTAGCCTGAATAGTGTTGTGAGGGCTTTATGTTAAAGTTGGACAGTAAAAAAGTTGTAATTTCGGTTATACCTTTTCTTGTTTTGCTAATAGCCTGGATATTAGCCATGAGCACATTCGCGTCCAATAGCGAACTGAATGTCGTTTTTGTTGCTATCCCATATATATTTGCGTTTTTTGCAATAGTTTTAAGTATTTGGTTTCAGCACAGCAGGGTTTTTTATGCCGTGTGCGTGATTCTGATTTCCGTCGCGGTATTGTCATCCCCTGGAAGATTAAATGCGCAGGCATTTAAGAATGGTATGTCTGTTATTATACCCATCATTTTTATAATTCTTGCCACTGTTGAGGAAAGAGGCATTACAAGCAAGCATGGCCTTATAAAAGGTCTTGTTTTTATTGGAATGATACTTTTTGCCGTAATAGATGCAGGCAGTGTAAAACCGTGTTTTGAAAGGCTGAAACCCATTGAATTCGTATTCAATAACACAGAGAATGTCCAGGGAATACCCGTAGTAAGTGTCTTCCTGTTTTTCTTATGTCTATGCGTATTGCTGACAAGGTATTTTATTTTGTCATCCAATATAGACATGGCATTTACCGGGGCTGTTCTTGGCTGCTTTATTATCCTGCATTTTACTCAGTTTACCGATATTTTATCGTTGTTTTCATCAGCTGTATTTTTAATTTTTATTATTGCATTATTTGAAGCGTCATATTCCCTTGCTTTTCATGATACATTAACCGGCCTTTTGTCAAGAAGGGCTATGGAGCAGGAATTTTTAAGAATTGGGAACAGGTATACTTTGGCAATGGTTGACGTGGATCATTTTAAGCAGGTTAATGACCGATTTGGCCACCAGGTTGGTGATGAAGTGCTGAGGATGGTAGCTTCGTGCCTGCAGAAATATGCAAGAGGAGGAAAAGTATTCCGGTATGGCGGTGAAGAGTTTGTCGTTATATTCCCGAAGAAAACCGTAAAGGAAACACTGCCTGTACTGGAACGGGTAAGAGTTGGAGTACAGAAGAGGCCTTTTGTTATAAGGGGACCGAACAGGCCTAAGAAAAAACCCAAAGGCGAAGTGTTGCCCCCCGGAGGGACTGAGAAGATTAGGATAACCGTAAGTATCGGGGTGGCTGAAAAAACTGATAAAATGCGCAACCGTACCGATGCTGAAATCATTGAAATGGCTGATAAAGCGGTATACATGGCAAAATCCAACGGAAGAAACTGTATAGTATATTAGGGTTTATGGATTTTGGACCTCCCGAAGCAGGGAGGTCATGTATTTTTAGGCTTTATTTCCTCTCGGCCATAAATAAGGCATATCCATATGGTTCAATTTTTTCACTGTTAATTACATTTTTCCAGCTCTCTTTGCAATTTATGACCTGTATTTTACTTGTATGATTTAATGCAAAAATATAATCTGCGTCTTTTGTCCTGCGCCGTACAAACTCTACTTCAGCAGGATCCTCATATATTCTTTCAATGCCTGCCCTGTCAACAATATTTGAAAGGAAATCTTCAATCAGCTTTTGCTCGGGTTCGGTTCCAATATAATAAACCAGGCCTTGTCCCAGTTTATTCACTGTCATTGCCGGTTCGCCCGCATAAAAATCTTCAGTGTATATGCCGATGATTTCGGCCTTACCGGGTTTTAATATGTCGCACCAGAGCCCGCAACGGTAATCCTTATCATTAAATCGAATTCCCATATCCTGATCCCTTAAGCAGTCATATTCTGCAATGGTTGCTCCGACAAGCCCTGTCAGTTTTCCGGGCAAATCGGAGTCAATGTGGCATTTATTGCTTATATCTTTCACTCCCGAGCGCATTGTAAGCACAAGGATTCCACCTCGGGAAACATACTCGGTCAAATTGTTTACAAGAGCGTCACTTACAAGGAACTGCAACGGGGCTATGAGCAGTTTATACTTTTTAAAATCACCCTTTTCGGATATAAAATCCACCGGGACGTTTTGCTTGTACAGACCTTTATAATATTTTCTTATTTGATTTATGTAATTCAGCTCGGGATGATGGGGCTGTATTTCAAATGCCCAGCTCTGTTCATAGGAAAACAGTATTGCAACTTCAGACTCCGGAAGGGCGTTTTTAAAATTGTTCATATGCGGGGCTATTTCATGGATAAAATTCTTAAGTTCAAAATATCTGCGCCCAGGGATTCCGCTATGAGGCAAAATTCCATGCCAGTATTCTTCTGTACCGAACGGACATGTTCTCCATCTGAAGAATACAACTGTGTCTGCTCCATGCGCAATTGACTGAGCTGTCCATAAAGCCAGCTGGCCGGGTTTTGGAGTTCTCCCGAGTATCTCCCAGCCTGTCGGCCCTGCCTGTTGTTCCATTATCCAGAAAGTCTGATTTTTCAATCCACGCATCAAATCCAAATCAGCTGCAAGCGCGGAGGGCTCTTTCATGGGCTGGGGATTGTCATAAAAACCCATAGGATACTGATCGTGGCTGACAAAATCAAGGTTTTCCGCCAGTTTAAAATAATCAACCAGGTTAAAGAATCCCATCATGTTATGTGTAATAAAATGGTGAGGGCAGATTTCACGAATAATATTTATCTGAAATTGTTGAAACTCTACGATCAGATCTGAATGGAACCTCTTCCAGTCCAGCAATAATGATGGATTATGAGAATTGGGAGTAATCATCGGAGTAGGAATATGATCAAAACTGTCATAAGTTTGGCTCCAGAAGCCGGTACCCCATTCGCTGTTCAGATGCTCAATTGTTTTATACCTGGATTTAAGCCACTTTTGAAAATGAATACGGCAGGATTTACAATGGCATAAATCGTTATGGCTGTTGCCAAGTTCGTTGTCTACCTGCCACCCAATAACACCCGGATTTTCCTTATAGTGATTTGCCATTTCGGTAACCAATCTTCTTATGTGTTCTTTATATGCTTCATTTGACTGGCATACATGATGCCTTCCGCCAAAACCCCTTACTCTGCCCTGCGAATCAATGGGCAGCAAATCGGGTATTTCGTCAATAATCCATGCAGGCGGGGCAGCGGATGGAGTACCAAGGACAGTGCGTATGTTATACTTTGCCAGCATGTTTATAGCATTATCCAGCCATTCAAACCGGAAAACACCCTTTTCAGGTTCAAGCCTGCTCCACGAAAATTCAGCCATCCTTACAACGTTAATTCCCATGTCACTCATAAGTTTTGCATCTGTTTCCCAGCGTTTTTCATCCCAATGCTCGGGGTAATAATCGGCTCCGAACTTTATGTTCAATGTTACATCACTCCTTATGTTATATGTAAGGCTTTGTATTACGCGTATGTGTATCCCTGAACTGCATAATAATACAGAGCGGCTTTTTCATAAACTGATGTTATCTTTCATCCATCCTCCGGTTTCACCCTGATCCTTCTTGTATTTATAATCTAATCCACTATTGGGAAAAATCAATGATAGATTAAAGCCGATGGGATATAATATTAGAATACAATATTTTTCCTGAATTATAAACTATTATTTTTTGTAGAATGACAAACCAGGAGTTTTTATATAAAATACGAGTTTTTTCGCTTTTTAAGCCGAAAAATAAGCAATTTTATTGTTTGTTAAAGAAAAAATTGATATAATATACCGAGATAACTTTTCATTATAATGGTTAATATCAGGCAGTTCAGGATTCGCTATGCTTGATTGCCGGTTTCTTGTTTCAAATAACTATACTGAGGTGATTGAATGGCAATTTCATTATTAAAAGACATTGTATCTGTTGAAAAAACAGCTGAGCAGAAAGAAGCCGAGGCACATCAGAAGGCCAGGGAAATCATTGCTTCAGCTAAAAAAGAAGCCTCAGCTTTATTGGCAGAGAAAGAAAAAGCAGCAGAACTTGAAGCAAAGGAAATTATCAAAGCCCAGGAAAAAAAAGCTTTAGATGACATAGAAAATTTCCGAATTAAAATTCAGGAAGAATGTCAGAATATTCGTGAAATGTCTGGCAGAAAAATTGAAAAAGCTGCGGACTTCATAGTTGGAAGGATTGTGAAGCATAGTGATCGTTAAAATGAACAAAATAACTCTGCTTGGTATGGAATATCAACGCGAAGAGTTGACAAAAGCCTTAATGGGACTAGGAATTGTTGAGATTAGTACAGTTGATATAGACGATTACAGGGAAATAATTGGAAATCCTGATGTACAGGCCGAATTACAGCGCATTGATACCGAACTTACGCAGGTTGATTCGGCATTAGACTGTTTAAATAAATATTCACCGGCGAAGAAGTCATTGTTCAGCAGCCGACGGGAAGTTACAGTTTCCGAGTTTAATAATACTGTAAAAAACAGTGACGCCGTGTGGGAATCGGTTAAAGAAATCCTGAAAAAAGAAGAACATCTTATCAATCTAAAATCAGAAGAGAACAGACTTAACAATCTATATTTATCGCTGCTTCCATGGAAGGATCTTGATGTACCGTTAGACTACACCGGTACTCAAAAGACGGTTTTTCAGTATGGAACAATACCGTCCATTGTTGAATGGGATTCTGTCAAAACAGAACTTAGTGAAAAAGTTCCTGATTCATATATTGAGAGAATCAACAGCGATAAAGATCAGCATTACCTGTTTCTGATAGCTCATAAAGACAGCGGGCAGGAGTGCCTGTCATATCTTGCGTCAAAGGGCTATAACCGGGTTACATTTTCGGCTTTGACCGGAACGGTAACTGATAATACAGGGAAAATAAATAAACGCATCAACGAAATAGCTGCCGAGAGGGAAAAAACCATAGAGCAGATAAAAAACATGAGCGACAGCAGAAATGCAATGGAAATTCTGTATGATTGGCTCATGATGGAGAAAGGGCGCCTCGAAGCCACAGAAAGAATCATTAATACAAAAAAGGTATTTTTGATAACAGGATGGGTGCCTGAAAGAAATGCTCTTGATGTGAAGAAATTTCTTGAGTCTAAATTTATAGTGAGCATAGAACTTGAAGAACCCGGTGAGGACGAGGAGTACCCTGTATTGCTTGAAAACAGGGGAATCGCCGAAGCCGGCGAACCGGTTATGCAAATGTACAGTCTGCCCAGCAGTAAGGAAATAGATCCTAATACTGTGATGGCCCCGTTTTTTATATTGCTTTTTGGTATCATGTTCTCTGACGGCGGTTATGGCTTGATTTTATCGCTTATAACCGGGATTATATTGTGGCGTTTTAAACTGGAAGACGACATGAGGAAATTTATGAAGCTCATGTTTTTCTGCGGACTTTCCACAATGTTCTGGGGTTTAATGTTTGGCGGCTGGTTTGGCATAAGTGCACTTGTTAAGTATGCCGTATGGTTTGACATGGTCAGCGAACCTGAAAAGATGTTAAGCTGGTCGCTGCTTTTCGGAGTAATCCACATTTATGCCGGTTTTGCACTGAAAGCGGCAAATCTTATACGTGAAAAGAAATACCTGGATGCGCTGTTCGATGTGGGCTTTGTATATGTGTTTTATACCGGAGCGGTATTTTTCCTTTTGCCGTACATACCGGCTGTAAATCCAGACAAAGTGGTTCCACTTGTTAATGCAGGCAAATATATGCTGGTTATCGGCGGAGTTTTGTTAATACTCACGCAGGGAAGAGCTAAAAAGAATATAATCGGTAAAATAACCGGTGGTTTGTCCAGTATTTATAATGTTGTAAGTTTCCTGAGCGATGTGTTGTCATATTCAAGGTTGTTAGCCCTTGGCCTTGCGACATCAATCATAGCATCCATAGTAAATCAGTTAGGTGTCATGTTTGACATGCCAATTGTGCTGAAAGTTATTGCAGCAGCAGTAATACTGTTGGTGGGACACTTAATAAATTTTGGAATAAACGTCCTTGGTGCGTATGTGCACTCATGCAGGCTTCAGTATCTTGAATTTTTCGGCAAGTTTTTTACAGGCGGAGGCGAAGCCTTCAGTCCTTTAAAAATCAATACAAAATATACTAAACTGAAATCCGATGCGGAATATAAAATGCAACCGATGCATACCGCATGAACAGGATAGGAAAGTGGAGGTTTTGACAATGTTGTGGGAGAATATTTTTACCGGACAATTTTTTGCTTACCTTGGTGCAGCTATTGCCTTTTTGGTTGCCGGATTAGGCTCATCAAAAGGAGTTGGTCTGGCAGGACAGACAGGCGCAGGAGTATTATCCGAAGATCCGTCCAAGTTCGGTTCTGTAATGCTTCTGGAAGCACTTCCGAGTACACAGGCCATTTACGGTTTTGTTATCGCATTCTTAATCATTGGCAACATAAATGATGCAATTACACTTCAGCAGGGGTTAAGCCTTTTTGTAGCTGGTTTGCCAATGGGGATTGTAGGATTTATTTCGGCTATTTACCAGGGTAAAGTTGCTGCAGCAGGCATACAAATGATTTCAAAACGTCCGGAAGCTTTAGGAAGTGCCATTACACTCGCATTGATGGTTGAAATGTTTGCTATTTTGTCTCTGATTGTATCCATCCTTATGATTAGATAATAGCACAGTGATTGAAAGTAAGCTGTGATTAATGAAGGAGCTTTCCAAATGACAGGAACGGAGAAAATAAAAGCCAAGATTCTTGAGGATGCAGAAGTAAGGGCCGGTCAGATATTGGAACAGGCCCGGGCTGAAGCACGGGAAATTATAGATAATGCGCTGAAGGAAGCAGAGCAGAAAAGGTCTGATATTCTTAGAAAAGGAGAATCCGACGGCAGGGAAGTGTACCGGAGGATGATGTCCGAGGCCAATCTTGAGGGCAGGAAGGAAGTTCTTAAAGCCAAACAGGATTTGGTGGAATCGGCTTTCTCTTTGGCAATGGATAAACTATGCAAGCTATCCGACCAGGATTACCAGAAACTGCTTGAAGATATGGCAGTTGAAGCAGCAAAAGATGAAGACGGGGAAATACTTCTGTCAGAACAGGACAGGAACAGGGTCAGCAAGGACTTTGTGAAAAACATAAACAAGAGAATTGCTTCTTCCGGTAAGAATGGAAAGCTTGCATTGTCACAAGACACAATAAAAACTGTGGGCGGTTTTGTTTTAAGATATGATCAAATGGAAATCAACAATACTTTTGAAGTAATCTTCGAAATGCTAAAGCCCAAACTTGAAAATGATGTGGTAAAGATTCTTTTTTCGTAAGCCTTGAAATAAATGAGGGATAGAATGATTAAAGTTAACCAGGATGATTATGCATATGCCACAGGCCGGATAAGGGCAAGAGAAATAAAGCTTTTGGATAAAAGCAGGTTTGACAGAATGCTTGAAGCCCCTAATGCGGAGGAAGCATATAAAATATTGGCCGAAGCAGAATATGGCATGGGTAATGACAATACCAAGAGTGTTTATGCCTTTGATTCTCTTTTGGCCGATGAGATGAAGAAAACATATGCTCTCCTGTCAGAGATCGCACCTGACAAAGAAGTGGTGAAGGCGTTTAAAAAGCGTTACGACTTCTTTAACGTAAAGGTTTTGCTAAAAGCCGAGCTGTCAAACCAGGAAACACCGCCCATCCTTGTTGAAACAGGATCATTTGCTGTTTCAGAAATAGTACGAATTATCCGGGAACGGGATTATGACAGGCTTGAACCGATTATGAAAGAAGCTGTTCTTGAGGTATATGATGTTTTTTCAAGAACACGGGATCCTCAGGCCATAGATTTAATTTTGGACAAGGCATTATATAATCAATTCTATTACGACTTAAAGAGCATTAATAATGAGTTTATAGGTGAATTAGCCGACATTATTGTGGATACGACGAACATAAAAATGTATGTCAGAGCGCGTGCTCTTAACAGGTCATTGGCCTTTGTCAGGAGTATTTTGCTGGATGGCGGAAAAATTGACAAGGCTTTATACTTTAACAACCACGATAAACCGGTTAATGATTTTATAAACGACTTGGTTAAAACAGAGCTTGGCGCGGAAGTAATAAAAGGCCTGAAACTTAATGAAAGTGGGAATATTCAGGCTATTGAGAAAGCCCTGGATGATTATCTGATGAAATACATGCACAGGGCGAAATTGGTTACAATTGGGATTGAACCCTTTATTGCATTTCTTTTTGCAAAAGAAACTGAAATAAAGAATGTAAGGATTATACTCACGGGGAAAATTAACCAGTTGCCCAATGATGTAATTCGTGAAAGGTTGCGTTTGATTTATGTATAAAATTGGTGTTATAGGAGAGAAGGATGCGGTATTAGGATTTAAATCCCTGGGGTTTTCGGTTTTTCCTGTTGAGAACAAGGAACAGGCTGAAAAGGCTTTAACCGAACTGGCAGAAAGCAATTATGCCGTAATCTATATTACAGAACAGACAGCTGCCAATATTGCCGATAAGATCAATCAATACAGGGAAAGACGCTTCCCAGCGGTTATTCCGGTTCCGGGCATTCAGGGCAGCCTTGGTATTGGAATGCAGGGTGTGAAGAAATGTGTCGAAAAGGCTGTGGGAGCCGACATCCTATTTAACGAATAAAGCCATATAAGGCACTGAAAGAGAGGGATATGGTTTGAGCCAGGGAAGAATAGTAAAAGTATCTGGTCCTCTGGTCATAGCAGAAGGTATGAAGGACGCCAATATGTTCGACGTTGTGCGTGTCAGTGAATATGAACTTATTGGCGAAATACTTGAAATACACAACGACAGGGCGTCAATACAGGTTTATGAGGAAACTTCAGGCCTCGGACCGGGAAGCAGGGTTATATCCACCGGTGAACCATTAAGTGTTGAGCTTGGTCCTGGCCTTTTAGAAAATATGTTTGACGGTATTCAGCGGCCTTTGGAAGCTATGCGCAGGCAGGTGGGGAGCAATATAACCCGCGGTATTAATATAAATGCTCTTGATCGCAGCAAAAAGTGGGCTTTCAAGCCTGTTCTGTCAAAAGGCGATAAAGTTGTTGCAGGAGATATAATAGGTACAGTACAGGAGAATGAGGTTTTTGAACACCGTATTATGGTGCCGTTCGGAACCGAAGGCACTATTGCAGATATTAAAGAGGGCGAATTTACTGTTGAAGAGACTGTCGCCACTGTAAAAACCAAAGATGGTGAAATTAAACCGGTGAAATTGATGCAAAAATGGCCTGTACGAAAAGAAAGGCCATACAGGCAAAAGTTGGCGCCTGATGAACCAATGGTAACAGGTCAAAGAATAATAGACACATTATTCCCGATTGCAAAGGGCGGTGTTGCCGCCATTCCCGGTCCGTTCGGAAGCGGAAAGACCGTTGTGCAGCACCAGCTGGCTAAATGGGCGGATGCCGATTTGGTTGTTTATATAGGTTGTGGAGAACGCGGAAATGAAATGACCGACGTTTTGATGGAATTCCCGGAACTGAAGGATCCAAGAACGGGCAAATCGCTGATGAAAAGAACGGTATTGATTGCAAATACCTCGGATATGCCCGTTGCAGCCCGTGAAGCTTCAATCTATACCGGAATTACAATTGCAGAGTACTTCAGAGATATGGGATATTCAGTGGCATTAATGGCCGACTCAACGTCAAGATGGGCAGAGGCGCTAAGAGAAATGTCGGGGCGTCTTGAGGAAATGCCGGGTGAAGAGGGATATCCTGCTTATCTTTCATCAAGGCTTGCCCAGTTCTATGAGCGTGCAGGTAAGGTCATAACTCTTGGAACTGACGGACGTACGGGTTCGGTTTCGGTTATTGGAGCTGTATCACCTCCTGGCGGTGACTTATCCGAACCTGTAACCCAGGCGACACTTCGTATAGTAAAAGTATTCTGGGGGCTTGATTCGAACCTTGCTTACAGGCGGCATTTCCCGGCTATTAACTGGCTTATCAGCTATTCACTTTATACAGATCGAATGGAAAGCTGGTATGAGGGGAATATATCGAGAGATTTCAATAAATACAGGGCGGAAATGATGAAAATTCTCCAGGAAGAGTCGGAGCTGGAGGAAATCGTAAGGCTTGTCGGTATTGATGCCCTTTCGCCAAAAGACAGGGTAACACTTGAGGCAGCCCGTTCAATACGTGAAGATTATCTGCACCAGGATGCCTTTCATGAAGTAGATACTTATGCTACATTGCATAAGCAGTTCAGGATGCTGAAACTGATGCTGTCATATTACCACATGTCGCAGGATGCAGTTAGTAAGGGAGTGGAACTGAAGGATCTTTTCAGCCTTCCTGTTATTGAGCGAATCGGCCGCGCAAAGTATATCAGAGAAGATAAAGTGGATGAAGAGTTCAATAAAATAGAGAATGAACTGGCAGAGCAAATGGGTGCACTTATAGCAAAGGAAGGTGAACAATGATGCTTAAGGAATACCGTTCCATTTATGAAGTAGCCGGACCCTTGATGCTGGTGCAGGATGTTGAAGGAGTTACTTATAATGAACTGGGCGAAATAGAATTAGCAAACGGAGAAATCAGGCGCTGCAAGGTGCTTGAGGTTGACGGTTCCAATGCGGTGGTTCAGCTTTTTGAAAGCGCCGTAGGAATAAACCTGTCGAACAGTAAAGTACGTTTTCTTGGCCGTGGTCTTGAGCTTCCGGTTTCTATGGATATGCTGGGGCGTGTCTTTGACGGTCTTGGCAAACCCATAGACGGCGGCCCCGAGATAATTCCCGAAAAACGGCTGGATATCAATGGTGTTCCAATCAATCCTTCAGCGCGGAACTATCCGTCAGAATTTATTCAGACAGGTGTTTCGGCAATAGACGGTTTAAATACATTGGTAAGAGGACAGAAACTGCCGATTTTCTCAGGATCGGGTCTTCCTCATGCACAACTGGCTGCTCAAATAGCACGCCAGGCAAAAGTGCTGGGAACCGACAGCAAGTTCGCGGTTGTATTCTGTGCTGTTGGTATAACCTTTGAAGAAGCAGACTTTTTTATAACCGATTTTAAGAAAACCGGTGCAATTGAACGTGCGGTACTTTTTATGAACCTTGCCAATGACCCTGCCGTTGAGCGTATAGCAACACCAAGAATGGCCCTTACCGCAGCAGAGTACCTTGCTTTTGAAAAAGATATGCACGTTCTTGTCATTATCACCGATATAACAAACTATGCCGATGCACTGCGTGAGGTTTCGGCTGCCCGCAAGGAAGTACCCGGAAGGCGCGGATATCCCGGGTACTTGTACACAGACCTGGCAACCTTGTATGAGCGTGCAGGAAGAATAAGAGGTAAAGAGGGCAGTATCACATTGATACCCATTCTTACAATGCCAGAAGATGACAAGACCCACCCGATACCTGACCTGACGGGTTATATTACCGAAGGCCAGATTATATTAAGCCGTGAACTGTATAAAAAGGGAATTACGCCACCTATTGACGTACTGCCATCGCTGTCGCGACTTAAAGACAAAGGTATTGGTAAGGGAAAGACCCGTGAGGATCATGCAAATACAATGAACCAGCTGTTTGCTGCATATGCACGCGGAAAAGAGGCCAAAGAACTGGCAGTTATTTTAGGTGATGCAGCGCTTACCGACATAGACAAGTTATATGCCAGGTTTGCAGATGAATTTGAGGCTGAATATGTATCGCAAGGATTTGATACGGACAGGGATATAGAGACTACCCTTAATATAGGGTGGAAGCTTTTGTCAATCCTGCCTGTGAGTGAACTTAAACGTATAGATCCCAAGTACATTGAAAAATACATGCCTCGCTGAACATAATTTATTGCATTTAAAAATGCACACAAGGAGATTATTTCATGGCAAGAATGAATGTAAACCCTACAAGGATGGTTTTAACCGGGTTAAAGAAAAGACTTCGGACTGCAAGAAGAGGTCACAAGCTGTTAAAAGATAAACGGGACGAACTGATGAAGAAGTTTCTTGAGGTGGTGCGTGAAAATAAAGCTTTACGGGAAGAAGTGGAAGAAAAGCTTCAGCTTGTGCACTCCCGTTTTGTCATGGCGAGAGCTGTCATGAGTTCTGAGATTGTTGAGGAAGCGCTGATGTTTCCAAAGGTTGAGGTAAGTCTTAACACCCGCACAAAGAATATCATGAGTGTTGATGTTCCGGTACTTGAGTTTACAGCTGACATAAATACCGATGGAGATATTTACCCTTACGGTTTTGCCAATACTACAGCAGAACTGGACGAAGCAATCTCAACCTTGTCCGAACTTGCACCAAAGCTGTTGAAGCTTGCTGAGATTGAGAAGTCTGCCCAGCTCCTTGCCGATGAAATAGAAAGAACCCGCCGCCGTGTTAATGCTTTGGAATATGTACTGATACCAAACCTTGAGGAAACAATTAAGTATATTGTCATGAAACTTGATGAAAATGAGCGTTCCAACCTTACACGGCTTATGAAGGTTAAAGACATGATGCTGGAGCAGTCGCATGAATACAGTAATAGGAAATAATTGTGCATAGTTATGTGATTATTAAGGGATCAAAGCAGGAAGTGCAGTGAACGGGTGCGTTAAAAGCTTTCTCCTTTGAGGTTTGAAAAGGTTAAACCTTGCAGGGACTGATACACATATCGCATAATGAAATACAGGCGGGTACTGCCATAAAAAGCAGTACCCGCCTTTTAAATTATAAAAGTTTGAAAATTCGGGGATGAACCTGTTAAGCTTCGGTTGAATTGCAATACCCGGCAGCTGCGCGTCCCGCCGCCTCACCCGTCAGTGCGCAGGTTGGTATTACTCTCGCTACTTCCCATCCGTCTCCTTCAGGAGCTGAAATTATCCTTCCTGCTGCAAAAAGATTAGGGAAGTCAGACCTTCGTAAAGCTGAGAGAGGTATTTCGTAGCAACAGCCTTCTTTCCCTTCACGAAAATCGCTGACACATCCAATGGAATCAGGATATTTCTCACCGTCAACTGCGTTGAAATCGGTATCTCCAATTATCTGTCTGATCGTCCTGAGCTGAGGCATTGACGGCAGCGACATTATCTCAAAGGAGAACCTGTTTTTTTCCTTGAGCTTGCCCAAAAGCATCGCCTTACCATGCAAGATATACTCGGTGCGTTCCTCAGCACTTAGGTATGGGCGTTTTTTTATTCCGGCCGGCTGTCCATTCCCGTTCAAATCGCTGCCATATACCATCCACTTACGCAGTAATGACAGATTGCCGGCTTCTTCTGCAGGCGCAATGTCAGTTTTTTCAAAACCATGAATAATATATGTCATATAATTGCTTCCAGCGCGGCATGGGACATTTGCCCTGTACATAATGGACGCATCACCTGTCGCATCCACTACTGCAGTGGCTTTATAAAATTCACGGCCGTTGCAGTTTTCTGTAATAACACCGGTACAGATGTTTCCATCCATCACAGGATAGGTGGCGTAGGTATCAAACAGGATCCTTGCTCCGCTGTTCATGACAAACTCGTCCAAAATCATTGAGAATACCATCGGAGAGAAAGTTGTCGCAAACCTGTTGCTTTTGGGTAAGCTCAGCTTACTGCCTCCCCAGGCAGGCGGAAGCGTATCATAGCAGTATTGAACGCTGATTTTTATAAGTTCCTCGGCAATCCCCCCCGTGATTTGATGGCCTTTTCCGTCGCATAAAGGTTCAAACCAGTTTATAAGGCCGACTGTTGCAAGCCCGCCGAGATTATTTTGTTTTTCGATAAGAAGCGTTTTTTTGCCAAGCCTTGCTGCACTTACGGCAGCGCATACGCCGGCGATGCCGCCGCCGACCACCAGTACATCGAAGCTCTCTTTAAATGTTGGTTTTATCCAATCCATAAGTTAATCCCCTCATTTCCTCCAGTTCTATCCCAAACTATGTTGTATTTCATATTGAAGATATCGGCACAATCAAATACAGGCCTGAACTCTCCATCGCCATTTGAGGCTTTTTCAATACGTTTTTTGCCATTTCATTACAGTATCAAAATAAGGCAAGCATCAACTGCACTGCAAATTTAATCCCGAACACAATACCGTTATAGCATCAAAAAGGAAGAGAATGATATATCGGTTGTTGAAGTGTTTTTAGAAGTCTGATATTATCGTAATTAACAAATAATAAGTATGCATCGGATGTAAATTGAGTCAAAATAAGGTTTTACATTCCAATGGAGGTTTAGATATGGATACTTTGGTAGAAAGGTTCTTAAAGTATGTTTCTTTTGACACGCAGTCTGACGAAAACTCTGAAACCTGTCCCAGTACCGGAAAACAGTATGAGTTTGGAAAATATCTGGTTGAAGAGCTCCACAAAATTGGACTTAGCGATGCTGAAATCGATCAAAATGGATATGTATATGCCACACTTGAAGGAAACATTGATAAAAAAGTGCCAGTAATAGGGTTTATTGCCCATATGGATACAAGCCCGGACATGACCGGGTCAAGTGTAAAACCACGTATCATTGAAAATTATGACGGTAATGACATAGTGCTCAACAGCGAAAAAAATATAGTCATGCCGGTAAGCACTTTCCCGAACTTGCTCACCGTAAAAGGGCATGATTTAATTGTTACAGATGGAACAACCCTTCTTGGTGCAGATGACAAGGCAGGGATAGCTGAAATAGTAACAGCAGTGGAGTACCTGATAAAACACCCCGAGATTAAGCACGGCACGATAAAAATTGCCTTTACTCCCGATGAAGAAATAGGCAGGGGAGTGGATCTTTTTAACGTGGATAGGTTCGGAGCCGATTTCGCATATACTATTGACGGTGATGTTGAAGGATGCATAGAATATGAAAATTTCAACGCTGCTTCTGCTAAAATCACCATAAACGGTGTCAATGTACATCCTGGAAGTTCAAAAAACAAGATGAAAAATTCTTTATTAATTGCCATGGAACTTAATAACATGCTTCCTCAGGCCGAGACACCTTCACACACCGAAAAATATGAAGGTTTCTTCCATCTTAATAATATGGAAGGTACTGTTGAAAAGACCACATTGAATTATATTATCCGTGATCACGACAAAGTAATGTTTGGAAAAAGAAAAGAGTTAATGGAGAAAATAGCCGAATTTCTAAATTACAAATATGGTGCCGGTACTGTTGTGCTCGAACTGAAGGATCAGTATTACAACATGAGAGAAAAGATAGAGCCGGTTATGCATATTATTGACCTGGCAAAAGAGGCCATGGAGCAGGTGGGAGTAAAACCTTTTGTCAGTCCGATTAGGGGTGGTACAGACGGAGCAAGGCTTTCATACATGGGAATTCCCACACCGAATTTATTTACCGGCGGACAAAACTACCATGGGAAATTTGAATTTGTGTCCATTAATTCTATGCGGAAGGCAGTTGAAGTAATTGTAAAGATAGCGGAAAAAGCAGCGAAATGATATCAGGTAGGCCGTGATAAATTGGAATTTGCAGGTTTATATGGAAAAACTGCCGGAAGATTATTGATGAGGTGATTTCCGGCAGCTTAATATAAAACTTATATTTTACTTATTTGCATCACCCCCGGGGTTGTTTTTAAATGCCTTTTATAATGCGGGCTATTCAAGGTTCAGCCTTCTTTTTACAAGATAACTTGTCAGTAAAAAGTGCCCTGCTGAAAAAACTACGTTTAGAACCGTTAATGCCGCAAATACATATTTAACCTGATGTAAATTGCTCATAGAAGCAAAATCAATTTTGTTTAAAGATATATTTACCGAAAAAACAGTAATCAACATCCAAACAACCTGGGTGATTGCATCAATGGCAAGATACATGACAAAGGAAAGCAACAGTTTATACTTGTTGAATAAATGGCCCAGCGATATAGCAGAATATATTTTTAATATACCTAATACCAGTGACGTGACCGCACCCAGAACAAAAATTACAATTCCCGATACACCAATAAATTCCTTTACCCGGGCAAATGCATAAGGCAGTTCCTGCAAAGCTTCCCTCGGAATAAGAATAAGTATTGAGCAAATTCCCACTATTGAACTTAATAAGCACCACAAAGCCGAAATAACCAGTTTGTTCAGAATATGCTGCCATGCATTAACAGGAAGGGTGAACATGAGGTATCCTTCGTCACCAAGAAGACTTTTATAATACCTTTGTATGACCACAATCAATGTGGCGACAAACAATCCTACAAACAGCATCACGTATATAAACATGAAAAGCGACGACATAATCCCTTTTATTACCGGAACAAAAGAATTGCCGGATAAGGCAGGGTTATTAATTGATGAATCTGTGAATGAAAACTTGTTTTCCATAAAAGGACCATACCATGTAAGCTTGTTTATTAATGCAAAAAGCAATACGGATACATATAGTGGCAAAAACCAGCGTGCGGTGGCTTTAACTTCATATTTCATCAATTTTGCTAGCATCTGAATACCTCCCTGAAAAGCGCATCTATTGACTTACCCGATTCATCACGGATTTCATCCACTGTTTTTGAGAGTATAACCTGCCCGTCCTTTAAAAAGATAATATCGTCAAGAATTTTTTCAATGTCCGATATTAAGTGGGTGGATATAATAACGGTAGCATTTTCACTGTAGTTTTTAATTATTGTGTCAAGTATATAATCGCGGGCTGCCGGGTCAACCCCGCCAATTGGTTCGTCAAGCAGATACAGCTTTGCTTCCCTGCTCATAACCAGGATAAGCTGTACCTTCTCCTTTGTTCCCTTGGACAATGTCTTTAACCTTGTGTTAGCGTCTATTTTCAGTTTATTAAGCATGTCATAGGCTTTGTCGGTATTAAAATCAGTATAGAAGTCTTTAAAGAAATTGATAAGTTCAGAAACTTTCATCCAGTTGTTCAAATAAGTTTTTTCAGGGAGATAGGAAACAATTTTCTTTGTTTCAATACCTGGTTCAAATCCGCCAATACGTATTCTGCCCTTTGTCGGGGTAAGAAGATCGTTGCAGATTTTGATAAAGGTTGTTTTTCCACTTCCATTTGGCCCCAAAAGACCTACGATTCTGCCTTCGGGTATGTTCAGCGTAACTGAATCAAGTGCTTTTGTTGATCCATAGTATTTTGACAGATTTTCGCATTCAAGAATGTTATTCATTTTCCGCACCCCCTGCCATTTTGGTGATAACCGTTAAAATTTCTTTTTCACTGAATCCAAGCCGTTTCATGTTTTGAAGAAACTCCTGTATAAGGTCATGAGCCAGTCTGTCTTTAACTTTCTGAACCATTTTTATATCCTCCGTTACATATCTGCCGCTTGTGCGATTGGTATAAAGCAGCCCGTTTTCTTCAAGTTTTGCAAGCGCTCTCTGCATTGTATTGGGATTAACCGAAGCTTCCTGCGCAAGATCCCGAACAGATGGAAGTTTAGATCCAAGAGGATAGACCCCTGAACAAATCTTTAATTCGATCTGTTCAATTAACTGTGTATAAATAGGGCGATCAGGCTTTAGGTCCCAGGGCATCATATCACTCCTTTGCATTTATGTAGCACTGTATTATTGTATTACTGTATTAATCTCTTAATACAATAATACAGTATATCCCATTAAATGTCAACAGTAAAAATATTTTTAATTGCCGGTATCTTAATAAAATTGGGTTGCTCATATTACCATTTTGATGCCTTGTACATATGATGAAGTAAGGCAATAAAAAGGTGGGATTTTATGATTTTGGTAAGGAGAAATTTAATTACAGAGGATTGGATATCAACAAGATATGGAGCGGATGAAATCAAATTCCAGATAGCAAACAGGATGCTACAGGTGGGTACAGTTTTTTCATACAGGAATGAACAACTACTTGACTTTGAAATATCTGCCAGAAAAGAGCTGGTTAAAGCATCAGAACGGCTTAATAACAGTTTCTTTTCTTTCAGGCTGTTTAAAGACTCAATTTGCAATAAAAGGTATTGGGACAGAACCGAAGAGGGAGGGTTCAGGCTGAAAAAGGATGTCAGTGCGTATGATGCTGTTCGGGATATCCTGAAAAACAGCAGGATGTACGGAACGGAATGCGCAACGGCTATTGTAATTGTTTTTTACCTTGCCCTGGTTGAAGTATACCCGAGAGAATTGTTCAACAGCATGTTTTCGGATATTTATCTGATGGATTGGAAGTATCTGGACAAAGATTTGGGAGTCCGCAATTATCGCGGAGTAGAAAATGCAATACCCGGAGACTGTTTATATTTTAAAAATCCTGACGTTAACCCCGATACACCCGAATGGCAGGGTGAAAATGTGATCAAGCTGTTGAATGATTACTATTATGGACACGGAATTGGAATTAAGACAGCTGATGGAATTATACGGGAACTTAACAGGAACAGAATAAGTAATTCCCAGAGGTCGGCTTACCTGATGGATCTGATAATTAAACCCGATTTTAAATACCTGGGTGAGCAATTGAACTGATGTTGTTCTTGCACCTAAGGTTTTTAGGATGAATAAAATATAAAAGCCGAATTAATGCTTGCGTACTGATTTGTATGCAGAGTTCAGGCTTGCGGAAAGCAACTGCCAAAAGGAGAAGTTATGAATGCTTGTGATTTTAAAAACAGAAAAGTATCAAAATTTGACTTAACATTTTTTACATATAATGCAACAGTATACGCACTTTCAGACTTTCATATACTACACGTGAGAAAGGAAGTGTGAATATGCAGCCTGTCCGGATTACAGCAGGAGACGGAGCCGGTGAGCTTTTTAATTATTTGCAGAAAGAACTTGTTGAAACCAGTTCCGACCGGGAACTATTTAAAGTGAACCAGGAACAGGAAGACGGGCTTATTGCTGTAGAATGCACAAAAAAAGACAAGCACAGGGAAGGCAAGACTTTTGTTGAGCAATTATCGCAAGTATTGGCGGATTATCTGATAACTGCTTATGATGGCATGTTGCTAAACCGTATAGCCAGAAAAAATTACGGTTATTTAAAACCCGACGAACGTAAAGAGATAATCCTCATTGCACAAAGGAAAATAAAAGAGAGCAACCAGAATCTGATTGATACTGTTATCAGAATCAGAAGAAAAAATCTGGTTTCAAAGAAACTTGCGGATTTTCTGAACCAGAGCAATCATATAATCCTCGAGGGGTTTGTTACGTTCAGAATGCAGGAGTATGTAAAGGAACTCGAGGAGATTATGGATTGGGCGGTAAGGCAATATTTAATCGAAAAAGAGTATCAGGAATTCATTAAACTTCTGACATGCTTTGTGCAGATGCAGAAGCCCAAATTCAGATGTGTCCACATAATAGCAGAGAAAGATTCAAGTTTCTCAATATACGATGAAAATATGGAAAGAATTTCTGATCAGTGGCTGATTGATTTAGCAGGTGATCATGCCGATGGAATAATAAAAGAAGAGGATCTGCTGATTAGTTTCCTCATTTCAGCTGCCCCAAGACAAATTGTTATGCACAATATATCCGAGATAAGCAATAAAGAACTGATAGACACCATAATGCAGGTTTTCTCAGGAAGAGTAACGGCTTTTAATGATTAATACTGGCACTTTTTTCATAAATTTTCATTTTATATTTATCTACAAAGCTTGTACAGCCAGAAAATTTTGTTGTATAATGTATAGGTGAAAATGCACAAAAATGTCTCATTCCCTTTGAATGTTTTGAAGGGAAGAAATGGGGGGATTTTTTTTGTCGGCTAAAATTTTTCAATCCCTTGTATACAGAATAAAGGAAATTCTGGATTGTGATGTTGATATTACCGATTCCAGTGGTATTATTTTTGCCAGTACCAGGCGGAACGTTTTAGGCGATTATAATGAGGAAGTCATGAATTTTATTGAGTCGAATGAAGACTATACCGAGAACGAGAATGCTGCATTTATGAAAGTTGGGAACAGGGGCAACCTGGATTTTATTGCAGTGGTGTACGGCAATATAGAGCAACGGAAAAAAGCATTGGAGCTGGTCTGCTTATCCATTGAGAATGCCAGGTTATATTATGAAGAAAAGTTTGATAAAAACAACTTTATCAAAAATGTTGTACTTGGGAACATATTACCTGGGGATATTTCACTCAGGGCAAAAGAATTAAGAGTGAAAGATGATGTACGAAGAATAATATATTCCATTCACACTGAAAAGTCCAGGGATATTCACGCATACAATATTATTCAAAGCCTTTTCCCGAATGATACGAAGGATTTTGTCGTTCTTCTGGATGATCAGAATACCGTTTTGGTTAAGGAACTGAAGGATAAGGAACAGGAGGACGATATTTACCGTAAGGCAAGAATAATTATTGATACATTAAATACCGAGCTTATGGTAAAAGCATCGGTGGGAATAGGTTCCGAGGTTACCAGGCTGCGCGATATTTCACGTTCCTATAAAGACGCTCAGACTGCGCTTGCTATTGGAAAGATTTTTGAAACAGACAAGGATATAATAGATTACAATCATTTAGGGATAGGCCGCCTGATATACCAACTTCCTACTACTTTGTGCAAACTCTTTCTGAACGAAGTTTTCAAAGACAATGTTTATGATCATATAGATCAGGAAACAATGATTACCATAAAGAAGTTTTTTGAAAACAGCCTGAATGTCAGTGAAACTTCAAGACAGCTGTTCGTACATAGGAATACGCTTGTTTACAGGCTGGACAAGATTCAAAAGCTTACGGGAATGGATTTGCGCAATTTTGAAGATGCCATGCTGTTCAAGGTGGCAATGATGGTTAAGCGTTATCTCGATGAAACTAATAAAAACCAGTAAGTAATTTTTTTAACTTATTTTAAGGACATGCTGTTATAATATAGTTTATATTAAATAATGACGAAGGATGAAAAGTATTGATAGAATTCAGGAATGTCACAAAGCTTTATCCAAATGGTTGCATTGGATTGCAAAATGCAACATTTAAGATAGAAAAAGGTGAATTTGTTTTTATTGTAGGTCCAAGCGGGTCAGGCAAATCCACCTTGCTGAAACTGATGCTTCGCGAGGAAGTTCCTACAGAGGGCGAAGTCTATGTAAATGAGTTCAGCATACATGACATGCCGAGGAGGGAAGTGCCATACCTGAGAAGGGGGTTGGGCATTGTCTTTCAGGATTTCAGACTGCTGCCCAACAAGACGGTTTATGAAAACGTTGCATTTGCAATGCAAATTGTGGAAGCACAACCCAAGGATATTCGCAGGCAGGTTCCTGTTGCTCTTGCATTGGTGGGCTTAAGTAAAAAAGCCAAAGTATATCCTAACCAGCTTTCGGGAGGGGAACAGCAGAGAGTGGCACTGGCAAGAGCTATCGTAAATAATCCGTCTGTTTTGCTTGCCGATGAGCCGACAGGTAATTTGGATCCGGAAACAAGCTGGGAAATCATGAATTTATTGGATGAAATCAATCAAAGAGGGACTACTGTAGTTGTGGCGACTCATGAAAAGAGCATCGTGGACCAGATGAAGAAAAGGGTATTTAACATTGAGCGCGGAATAATTGTTCGGGACGTACAGGAAGGGAATTATTCAAATGAAGATTAGAACAATGAAATACATGGTAAAGGAAGGGTTCATCAATACACAGAGAAACTTATTGATGTCGCTAGCATCTGTGTCTATGGTGATTGCTTCACTTTTGATATTCGGACTATTCTTAATGCTTATCATAAATTTTTCTTACAACCTGAACAGACTGAAAGCACAAATGGAGATTGTGGTCTTTCTTGAACCCGATGTTACCCAATTGGAAGCTGACAGCATAGAATTAAAAATTAAAAATGACGAACGGGTTCTTGCCTATGTAAAGAAAACAAAAGAGCAGGCATATGCAGAATTATTACAGATATATCTTGAAGATGCTGAAATTCTTGAGGGCCTTTCCCCTGACTTCTTAAGCCCGTCATTCACGGTACACCTTAAGAATGTTGACGACAGCGCTGCCTTTACAGAGGAAATAAGTAAGCTTCAGGGTGTTGAGGATGTGAGTTATCCATATGAATCGCTTAAAAAGCTAAGTACCGTGCTGAACTGGATTAATGCAGGAAGTATGGTTGTTCTTACCCTGCTCCTGGTTATTTCGGTATCCATCATAGCAAATACCATAAAGCTTACTGTTTACGCCAGACGGAGAGAAATTGAGATAATGAAATATGTCGGCGCAAGCGATTGGTTTATACGCTGGCCGTTTATCATAGAAGGGGTAATTATTGGTTTTGCAGGAGCACTTACTTCGTTCATCCTGACAAGCTACCTTTATAATTCGCTGGAGTCCTACGTGAATTCCCATACATTGGAATATGGCATCAGTGATTTGATCAAGCTGGTTCCGCTTGGCAATGTCAGCGGACAGATTTTTATAATCTACGCAATAATAGGTATGGTTATGGGAAGCGTGGGAAGCGTAATTTCTGTAAGAAAACACTTGAATGTTTAGTGCCTGTTTATGTATAATTAGTTATATCAGGGATATTTCCTGCAACAGGAAAAAGATAAACAGGTAAATAAACAACGGATAATAGTAACATGTGCTGGAGGACAATAATGATGCATAAAACGCATAAGAAACTTTCAACGGGGATAAAACGCACCGGTTATATATTTATTGTGTTCTTATTAATATCTATAATGGCTTTTGACGCCTATGCCGGCAATGACATCTCCACATACCAGCAGAAATTAAAGCAAACTCAGTCTGAAAAATCAAATCTGCAAAATAAGATAAAAAAGATCAGCGAAGATTTAAACTGGAGAAAATATAAACGTGAGCAGATTGTTAAAGAACTTGAAGAAATGGGCCTTAAAAAAGCAGAAATCGAACAGCAGATTGAACTTCTTGAATCTGCGATAGATACCCTTACCGAAGCAATTGCTTTAGCAGAGGAAGAATACGCACAACAGGAAGAGCTGCTGAAAAGGCGCCTTAATGTAATGTATAAATCTACCAGCACCGTATGGAAACTTGACGAGTTGTTAAAAAGCAGCGACTGGAATGAACTGTTTACAAGGGTAAGACTGATGAACAAGCTTGGCGAATACGACAGGATGCTTTTGAACAACTTAAAGAAGAAAAAACAGGAAATTGAAGAATTAAAAGAGCAGAGACAGTATGAAATAGACAACTGTGTGGAACAGGCCAAGCTTTATGCTCAGCAGATACAGGAACTTGAGGTGTCAAGATCTTCATTGGAAGCTGCAATTAAAAAAGATGAACAGAGCAAAGAAGAATATGAAAGACAGCAGAATATATTGGAGAAAGAATCGAAAGAGCTGGAACAGTTGATTAAGAACCTGGAAAGCCAAAGCAATCTGAAGTATGGCGGCAAAATGGTCTGGCCCATGCCTACAAATAAAACCATATCATCCCCATATGGTAACAGGCTTCATCCGATATACAAAGTCTGGAAAATGCATACAGGGGTAGACATTGGTTCAAAAATGAATGAGGCTATTGTTGCGGCTGCCGATGGGGTTGTTATTTTTGCAGGAACACGCAACGGATACGGAAATTGTATAATTATTGACCACGGAAGCGGAATTACAACTTTGTATGCCCATATTAACAATCGCGGTATCCTGGTTCAGACGGGACAAAGCGTAAAAGCAGGCCAGCAAATAGCAAAAGCAGGACAGACCGGAGTAGCTACAGGTCCTCACCTGCATTTTGAAGTAAGAAAGAACGGAGCCACTCAAAATCCTTTGAATTATGTCAGTCCGTAGATATTTACATTATTCGTTAATACTTAAACAGAGCTGAGAAAAATCCCGGGGAACCGGGTATTTTCTTTTAAACAGCATAAAATTGTCTTATAGATGAGACATTTTAAATTACCAGGCAAATATATATTTATATGTAGAATATATTGCATAACGTAAAATTGATATAATAACTTATGAATTAAGTATAGGAAGTGTTAAAATGAAAAGAAACTGGTTGCTTGCCCTTATATGCTTTTTTGTTGCCATTACATTTTTTGCTGCGGGTTTTTTCACAAATAACCTGATTGATGCGCTGAATCCTAAATATGAAATACTGTTCAGCCAGAATGTGTCACGTGAAAACATCATAAATTTTAACCGGGTAAAATCCATTCTGCTAAACAGTTATTATCAGGAAATAGATGAAAACGTACTCCTTGAAGGTGCCATAAAAGGGATGGTTGAAGCGGTAGGAGATCCATACACCGTATATTATACACCGGACATGATGGAAAGTTTTATGGAGAAACAGAGCGGAAGCTATGTAGGCATAGGGGTTACCGTCTTTATGGATGATGACGGATTGGCTACCGTTGCTGACATATTTGATGATTCACCCGCAAAAGATTCCGGAATTCGCAGTGGTGATAAGATAGTTATGGTTAATGGGGAGGATGTTACTTCAATAACCGATTTGGATCTGATTGTACAGAGGATAAGAGGACTGCCAAATACAGATGTTAAACTTACCGTATACAGGCCTGAAATAAATAACTACGTGGAACTTTCAATGGTTCGTAGAGTAATTAACCTGGTGTACATTAAAAGCAGGATGATTAATGATAACATAGGTTACATCCAGTTGAAACTGTTTGACGAAGACATTACACAAGACTTTGTAACTCACGTTAACAAGCTTATTTCCCAGGGGGCAAAAGGCTTGATTTTAGATTTGAGAAACAATCCGGGCGGTGATTACAGCCAGGTGGTTCGTATGGCCGATATCATTGTTCCTGAAGGACTGATAGTATATACTGAAGACAGAAACGGAAACCGTGATGAGGAAAAGTCAGGAGCCAGTGAGCTTAACATGCCGCTGACCGTATTGATTAATGAATACAGTGCCAGCGCTTCCGAAATTCTTTCTGCAGCTATAAAAGATTATGGCAAAGGTACTCTAATCGGTAAAACCACTTTTGGCAAGGGCCTTGTTCAGACAATAATACCGCTCGAAGGAGATGCAGGATTGAAATTTACCTCATCGAGGTATTTTACACCTTCGGGTATCTGCATACACGGGGTGGGAGTTACTCCCGATATTGAGATAGATAATGATGAAAAGTATAAGTATTATAGCATTGACGATATTCCTGAGGGAGAAGACAAGCAATTACTAAGGGCAATCGATGAAATAAGCAGGTTAATTTCAGAGAGGGAGTCTCAAAAATAGTAAGGGCAGGTCCTGAAAAAACAGGACCTGTTTTAAGTTTATTGTATACATGCCTCTCGTGAGGGGTATAATACTCTACGAGGTGGTTATATATGGCATCAAAGAAAAATGAAAAATTGAAGCTGGAAATAGCAAAAGAACTGGGGCTTTTGGAAAAAGTGCAAAAAGAAGGCTGGAAAAGCTTAAGTTCGAAAGAAACAGGCAGGATAGGCGGTTTACTGTCAAAAAGGAAAAAATTCGGATAATTATGTTTTAAAAAATTTTTGCAGAATTTACTTACTGTAAAGCGTGGGGGTTAAAATGTACAGCGATTTTGCCTATGTTTATGATCGCTTGATGAGGGATATAGATTATTCGAAACTGGCTGATTATATTGAGGTATTGTTGTCAGATTACGGGAGAATTAAGCCAAAGCTTATGCTGGACCTGGCATGTGGTACCGGCAGCCTGACACTGGAATTTGCAAAACGGGGCTATGACATGATAGGAATTGATGTATCCCCGGATATGCTGAACTGTGCTTTAGAAAAGTCCATGGAACTTAAGGTGTCCCCTTTGTGGGTTTGCCAGGACATGAGAAATTTTGAGCTGTACGGGACTGTTGATGCTGTTATTTGCACATTGGACAGCCTGAATTATATTACCGATTTCAGCGATTTGAAATCCATTTTCAGACTTGTAAAAAACTACCTGAACCCAGGCGGTCTTTTTATTTTCGATTTAAATACCCCATACAAGTTTGAAAATATACTTGGAAATAACTTTTTTTACGAGATCGGGGAGGATATCGCATATATCTGGCAGAATACGTATAATCCGGATACAAGGATTTGCACCTTTGATTTAACTTTTTTTGTCAGGGAAAAAGGCCGGCTGTACGAAAGAATAGAAGAAGAGCAACAGCAAAAGGCCTGGAGTTTTGATGAAGTAAAAGCAGCACTTGATGAATCGGATTTAAAGCTGGTGAAAATATTTGAAGAGTATACTCAGAACCCGCCCTCTGAAAAATCACAGCGCTGCTTTTTTATTGCAGGGTTGCAGGATTAAAGTATGGATTACCTGCTGTTTATAATGGGTACCATTCTTCTTCTTAGTACAACAGATACCGAAGCCACGATTGAATATAATATCAGGTCTTTCATAAAGTAAAGAGACATGCTTGTAACAAGAGCCCAAAATCCAATTGGGCTTTTGTTGTAAAAATTATATATCAGGTACATATGAAGTATTCCGATTACGTATTGGACGAAAAGGCCCAGGTAAGATGCCAAGAAAGCTTTTATATGTGTAAAGGATCCGTTTGACTCCGCAAACTTCCCGATTATAAACGCTGTAGCAACAAATCCTACCAAAAAGCCAAAGGTTGGCTGGAATATGTATTGAGGACCGGATGGCAAAGTGAATACTGGCAATCCGACAAGCCCCATAATGATATAAAGAGCCACCGCACCTGACCCACGCTTTGAGCCTAACAGGAGCCCGGCTAAAGCGCAAAAAACACCCTGCAAAGTGAACGGTACGGGGAAAAAGGGATTAGGAATTTTTATGAATGCTCCAACAATAATCAGTGCAGTAAAAAGAGCAATAAGGATCATATTTTTGATATTTGAATTATGTACCATCATTCTTCACCCCAGATTCAATATAAAAATTACACATATTAACATCCGGATGTTTTATATGATGATACAATAAACAACCCAAAATGTCAACCTAAAAAAATATAAGGTTAACATTTTGGGCTAAAAATGCGCTCAGAAAAAATTATATGTTATCCCTCAGAAACCTTTTTACAAGTCTGATATCATCACCGAAGAGGTAAAGGATATCATATTCACCAAGTATGCGCGATTCCACACGTTCAGAATACATTTTGTGCAGGTCCTTGGGTTCAAGGTTTGTAGCCAGGATTGTTTTGCATGGTGTTGTAACATTCCTTGCACTTCTGTAATCCAAAAGGGTTAGTAATTCGGTGTATTTAGCGGCACTGGGGGATTCGGTACCCAAATCATCAATTATAAGAAGCTCGGTATTAAGTATATCCTGGTAGGTGCTGTCCTGTTCACTGTCGTCAAATTGGTATTTGCTCCTGTAGATGATATCAAACATGGCAGGAGCAGGCAAGTACAGGACGGTATGCCCTTTTTTCAGGATTTCCAGTGCTATACATTTGGATAAAAATGTTTTGCCCACCCCTGTAGGTCCTGTAAAGTAAAGATTGGGGTATCTCGTATCTTCGAAGTTGTTGACGAAATCCAGGCACTTTTGCTTTACCCTTAGTGCCTGAGCCCTTGGTGTAATATTATAATTAGAACCGTCCGGAATCGAATCCCTGTAGTAGTGTTCGTTAAAGAATTCAAATCCTGTCTGGCCGTCACTGTTTAAATTTGAAACATCGTAAAACTTTTCAATAAGAAGCTGGCGGTAACAATGGCAGGGCGTTGTACTTGGTTTTCCTTCCTTGTCGAGTACAAACCCCGTATCGTTACAGTTTTTGCATGTATAATCAACTTCAAGATAGTTGGCAGGAAAACCGTTATCAGTGAGTAGCTTTTTCTTTTGTTCAATAAGCTGATTTATTTTTTTTTCAAAAAATCCGGCACTGTCGGGTGTTAATTGCTGTTTTATGGCTTCACGGGTAAAGGACAGGCCAAGCTCGGTTATCCGTTGATCAAGTATTTTAATTTCGGGTATTTTCCGGTATATTTCTTCTTTTCTTTGATCACGGGCAGTTATTGCATTTTCCCTGCGCTTATGAAATTCTCTTTTTAATTCCTGCCAGTTTGTATTCATAAACCCCTCCTGCTTGAATTAACATTGCTAAATTGGCACAACAACTTATTTAAAAGATGAATTTTTAAGTTTTTCATAAAAATCATTATCGTATTCCCTTTGATTGAAATTGCTTTTTTGCGGTACTTTTGCCGCAGCAACTTCCTTCCTCGCCGTTGTTTCCTTCCTGGATAAATAAGCAATTACATCTTCTTTTGTTTTAAGGCCTGCATCGTGCCAGTCGGTCAATATTTTGTGTATGTACCTGAAATTCAGGTCGGACTTTCCTGATGTTTTTTTCAGGGCCAATTCAATAATATCCATTCCATAGCCATACTGGTTTGCCCATATATCAACAAATTCCTCTTCAAAAACCGTAAGGCTCCTGTTAAAACGCAATACCTTTGCTATCTGATAACTTAAATCCTTGGTCCGCTGGAAAACCTCCATGTATTTTTCCAGTTCTATATGGGATGTAATATTCCGTTTAGCCCAGTTGGCAGCAACCTGCCCTATGTATTTCCTGTTCATTGCGTTCTTGTTATAGCAATACTGGAACAACGAAATCATAACATCTTCATCAAAATTGTACTGGCTGAACAGGTGGTCAATGAAAGTATACCAGCTGCTGGGCATACTGCCTTGAAAGAACATCTGGTTCATTGATTGTATGCATTGGCTTCTGCGCTGGTTAAACTGAGTGTTGGATAATGCTTCCTCAGGTGTTGATTCTTCTTTTTTGCGATATAAGCGGCTTAACAGCTTGTCCTTTACATTGGTAAATGTTATACCGGTATGGGTACGGACAAGCAGTTCCTCATTTTCGAGAAGCACAAGCGCCGCATTCAGAGAATCCCTTGACATACCAAGCCTTTTAGAAAAATCATCCAGGCTTATGCTTTTATTATATTTACATAAATATAGCCCATATATGTAAACCTTCACACAATCTGACGGAAGTGACGGCATTATATCGTTAATAAATACATCGGGAACGAGTGTGTCCGAAAACAGCATATCTGTGGAAAGTTGAAACTCCATGGCTATTCTCCGTTCAATTTTAAGAATAATTTACATTCATCAAATGCCATACTCTCCTGCATAAAAAAGCAAGGGATAAATCAAAATCAATCCGAGTTTATTATATCATGAATTCAAGAAAATAATAAGATTTTCTCTCAGCCCTGCCGGGGGCAGCCATCTGCTGTATAAATTATGATATAATGTTCATGGGTACCAGTTTGAAATCCATAATCCGGATAAACCGGCTAGGTTATTATATCATAAAATGCAAATACACGGATAATTCATTTTTATATATTATAGAACATGCAGGCCGACTATGCAAAACAATCATCTTAATCAGGCAGAACCATATTCATCCCGGCAATTATGATTAAGCCGGAAAAGATATTTAAAAGACCGCTCATGGCGCGGTCTTTATCTGGAATTTTGAATTATTTTCTTTACCACCGTTTCGTTTGCCAGCATATCCCATATTTCCGGGTCTTCCATCCCAAGCCTCCACAGCGCAACTCCGTTAATGCCCATATTCCATGCCGTTCTTACCTTGACGCGGATGCTGTCGGCATTTTCAAACCATACCTGATGCTGCTGGCCTTGAGCATCAGTATAAGCAAACCACGGTGTTTGCTGGCGCATGTCAAACTGAATGGTGGCACCATACTGGTTGGCAAGCTGCATTGCCCTGTCAAAAGATACATAGGAGCTTCTGTTTGTTGTCAGATTGAAATCAAAACCAAATACCGAAACGGCTGCTGCAATTTTATACCAGGGCATTTTGGTTTTTGTATAGTCTAATACTCTTCTCATCCACGGTATAGAAACAGGAGGACCGGGGGGGCTTCCGGGCCAGCCATATTCGTTATACAGCATAACAATAAATTCATCCACCGCACTTCCTATAGTTGCATAATCGAACGGGTCGGAGAACGGATTGAAGGGTTCATCGCTTATCCTTGAAGGAACCGACGCCGACAAAAAATAACCCATTGGCCTGAACGCTTCGGCAATATCAACATAAAGCTGGGCAAGATTTACGCTGTCTTCGGTATAGGCATCTTCGATATCAATATTTATACCGTCAAAATTATTCTGTTCAACCAGCTGGACCAGGTTTTGCGCAAATGCCCGGCGGTTCTGGGGTGAAGAAACCAACTGCCTTACCAGATCTTTTGCCAGAGCTGTTCCGCCAGGGCGGTAAAGAAGATTGTGGACAACGGGAACAACCTTTATATTGTTCCTGTGGGCTATGGCTACAATTACCCGTATGTCCTGCTCGGTAAACTGGAAGAACCGGTCTATCCGGGTGGGGTCGTTCCGACTTATCTGGTAGAAGAAGGGGTAAACACCCGAAAGCTGGGATACATTTTCAACAAAGGATGCATAGGAACCCGGAAGCCCGGGACCTTCTGCCAGGGTATAAAACCCTATAATGGGCTGTACCGGTCTTAAGCTGTCATGAGCATTCACTGTTACTATGTTTTCGGAAATCCATCCCGTAGTGCCGTTGAAAAGCCCAACCTGGTACCAGCCGTTCCTGTAGCCGACTACCGGAAGCCGTGCTCCCTGCTGCATAACTGCAACCGATGCATAGCCGGTACCTGGGCCGTTCCTTATATTTGCCATCTGCACGTTGACAATTACTTCTGTGTAAAAAGGTATCAGAATTCTTTGTCCGGCGTAAATAATACTGTTTTCTATCCCGTTCAGTTCAATCAGGCTTGGTATAGTTGTGCTGAAAAGGCTGGCAAGCTTATATAGAGAATCACCGGGTTGGACTATGTATTGGAAAACTCTGCCCGGAACAGGCGGGATATAAAGTACCTGGCCAATGTTCAGGTTTGTGCTTTGCAGTTTATTGGCCTGTTGAAGAATCTCGACGGTTGTTCCAAACCTCTGGGCTATTTTGTACAGGCTGTCCCCTGCAACAACGGTATACCACATAAGAAACACCTTTTAACTAAATTCTTTATTAATCAGTATATGAATAATTTTTTATTAGGTGATGATAAGTTTTCCTGCTTCTGTGGATATAAAAGTCGTGCTCTTCAATGACGATATAAATAATGAGGTGTATCTGTGCAATAGCTTGTTATTAAACACGACAGTATACCTGTATCAAGAAAAATAAGTCAGCATGGTCATCCGTCCGTCAGTGGAACGGATGGCCGTAAAATTTATTTGCTTCCCGCTGTTGCAATTCGCTTGAGTGAAATTGCAAGGAGTTTTTTTCGTTGCGGGAAAAATATTATAATTAATTATTTTTGTGGGGTGTAGTTTAGTGAAACATTTGAAAAGGATTATATCTGCATTTATCAGTATTGTTGTTTTCCTTGGGATGATTGTACCGTCTGTGCAGCCATCCTTCGCAGCAAATGATGTTTTTAATCCGTCTTTTACATACAATGAATCCACCGGGAAATGGGATATCACATGGACTCCCATTGATGGTGTTGAGAGGTTTACCGTATCGTGGCATGATCCGGAAAATGGGGATTTGATTGGATATCCGGATGATCCGTCAGCAGCGATACCGGACGGAAAGGTAAGCTTGAATTTTGAGCCCGATCATATTTATGATCTTACCTTTGAGTTTAAAGATAAGACCGGCAATACCATTTTTTTCCGTAACAAGTACGGTGACAAGGTAAGCAGTGAAACGGTTTATTTCCTCTCGGATATAACCTTTAAAGGGACATCCTTTAATGACAGGGGAGGAATTCTGGATAATAATTACTTCCCGAAAAATTCGAGCGAGCCTGTTACAAAAATAATCAGCGGCCATGAACCGCAAATAACTTTAAGATGGAAAGTGCCCACAATATACTCTGAAAGTTATGATGACATTGTGCCGATTACTAACAGGGATGCAGTAGATTACAACATTTTTGATCCCCGCGGTTTGAATACCATTGGTTTCTGCTATTTCCATATAAGGATGAATGAAATTACCGACAAGGTAACTCCAATAGATTACCGTACAACATATAATGGAAATAACCAGGTGATCATAAAAGAAATAGAACCCGAAAAAGTTATTTCAGGATTTGGAGTAAACGGGGATGTTGTTGAAAACTATGTTTCCTTTACATTGACCCATGAAAATGGTATAAAACCGGGAACAGAGTATGCGAATATAGATATTCGTTTATTTTTCTGGGATTCGGATAAAGACCAGCAGTTTCTTTCCTCGAAGCTCGTATATGGCTATGGAGCCGGGAAGGGATATTCCATTGTAAACGAAGACGATATATTTGAGAACATTATTGTTGATTCTATTTTTACACCCATGCATTTTGAAGTATCGAAGGTGGATATCGATAAAATAGAAGTAAGGATTAAAAAGATAAAAAATAAGAATTATCCGAATTTATATTACCAGGTTCAGGAAGCAGGAGCACCCTCTGATTTCCGTGAAGGCCGTTCGGAATTAAGCGGCGGTATTAAGATGCCGGATAAAAGCATACCCGAGAGTATCGGGCAGGGGAGCATAATTATTGAGGTTCCGATTGATGACAGCGGGAAACACCCGGAGCGCTATTACAGGGTGGTCGTTACCGACGGTGATTCAAAAACACCCCTTGGTTCGCTGGCAATTGATCTGAGCAAACTGGACCATGATGCGGGAAAACCTCCTGTACCGAGGGAAATTGAGGTTCAGCCTGTATACGAAGGAAAACAGGAAATTACCGTGGGTGAAAAAAAGGTTGAAATTCCACTGACGAAGATAAGAGTTTACTTTGAAAAACCGCTTTTCTGGGATAATACCAACAGCGAGGAACTGGTTTATCATGTTCTTCTGAGCACATACCTGTCCGATGAAGTGAGGGAAAAGGAAACCAGGGTAATAGGAGACCCGGAAATTACTGTGAATGTGCCTGTGACCGAAAAACGCGTGGCTGTAGTAGGCAGAAATAATATAAGCGAGGATGAGGTCACAGGAAAACTGTATTTTGAAATTGACGGGAGAAAATTGTTCCATGATTACAGTACAGGCGGCGATTTGAGTAGTTTTGAAAACGATAAAGATTACCCGAATTTTTTGATTCCCAATACAAAATATTACTTAAGGATGTTTTCGACATGGTCCAGCGATAAAGAAAAGGTAAATTGGGTCGAGAGGAAAATTAATGATATATCATATATATCCCCTGTTGTAAGCTTTACAACCTATCCTTCAAAGGATATGCCCATCCCGGTTCCAAATTTTTCACTGGAAGTGGATCCGAAGGACGAGCTGGACCCGGTAACCGGAAAGCCAATATTTAACGGAATAAAGGTAAGTTTTTCAAAAATACTCAAAAATGAGGACTGGTCAAAGTATACAGATCTTGTGACCGGCCGTAAAATTGAATATAAGCTTTTTGTGAGCGACAGCAATGAGAAAAGCAGCTTCAGGGAGTACGCATCCATCATATCCGAATACCCGGATTATAACCCTGATACGGTTTTTTCGGTGCTCGTGGACAAGTTCCCGAAAGACGGTGATGCATTGAAACCCAACACTACGTACTATTTCAAGATGCAGGCGCTGATGTATGTTGAGGGAGAGAATGAACCGTTTATAACGGGAGAAGAAACCCCGGTAAAGTTTATTACAACGCCCAAAACCGATTCGGGCAGTATGGATGACCTGGAGCGCGTGCCCAGGACGCCGGTTGAATTTTCAATTGCAACAGATGAAAACGGCGAACTTGAACTAACCGATGCAAAGGTCACGCTTACATGGCTTCATGCAGAGCTGGACGTTACCTATGAAATTGTGTGTACAACAAAGAAGCTGAGCCCGGATGCCGAACTTGAGGACTATATTAATGACGCCTACCATATAGGCAGTGTACAAAACCCGGGTTTCCTGGATGTATATAAGAATTATAAAACCAACAGCAATGATACCGAGCTGAATATTGATGTGCTGAACACCAAGCTGTATGAGGTAGGATTTTCATACAACGAGAATAATAACAGGTGGGCCCGTTTCCCTATAAATCTGCCATTCTTAAAGCCAAACCGCATTTACTATTTCAGTATCAGGGCAGTACGCGACAGGGGAACCGATGATGCAGCATACAGCAGTTGGGTGAGCATTCCTGTAACAACGAAAATGGTGCCTGCACCCAAGTTCCTGGAGGCAGTCGCAGACGTTCAGCTGGGTTTCAACATCAGGTTGTCGGGAGAAATTCCTGCGGAAGATCTGAAAGTAATGATAAAGAAGGCAAATCAGCCTGAGTATTCGTACACAGAATTATCACGAACCAAGTATTCGGTTGTAAAGGACGGAAACAGGTATTACTTCAGGATTTACGACCTGGAGCCCGATACCTGGTATGACATATTGCCTTTTTATAAGGACGGGGATGATATCATCTGGTATGACAATAATGACGAAGACTGGAGCAGAAGGTACCGTTCACCCGTTCAGATGAAAACAAGAAACACATTGAAGGAAATTGAAATACGGTTTGAGGGCGAGCCGCTTTACGATTATTTTATAGAATTGCGGACCGATGATGACGAAGACTACGTGACTCTTGAGTATGACAGGAACGATGAGGAAGACAGCGATTACGGATATATTTTGAAGGACGGAACAAGAATTGAATTCTACCGTGAAAAAACAGTCGCATATGTGGAAGATGAAGAAAGCAATAAATATATGTACTATGCGAAGATTTACCGTGCAAGGCAGAGAAAAAGCGACGGAAGCCTGGAACGAAGGCCGTTGTTGTCAAACACCAGGTATTATATAAAGATATGGGCAAGGAACTTGGATGATTCAAACCATATCGGACCTGTTACGATACGTACCGATTTCAGCCAGAAAGATTATGATGATGATCATAAAAAAGATGAAATCAAGGATATGTTTGAATCTAAAGCCGATAAACTGACCAAAAAGCTGTATTTTACCGTTGATGAAACAAACAAGACGGTCAACAGGGTTCTTCTGAAGGGAACAATGATTTCAAACCTGATGCAGGTTTCGGGTTATTCGGGTGTTACTGTTGATATATCAGATGAAAAGCCCGATGTTGACAAGGATATTATTATCATTCCGATGGAAATAATAAAAACCCTTCAGAACAGTAAAAACCGTGTGACCATAAAACTTGCCGGTGGAGAGATTACCCTTACAGCCGATACAATCAATCCCGATGTCCTGGAAAAACATGCCGGTGTTACCGGAGTGAAGGAAACCATGCTGGAAGTAACCGTTCAGAGAAAGGCAAAGGGTTCTGCCAGCCCGGCTCTTGATTATTCCTATGATTCAAAGGTGTATGACATTGGTTTTACCGCGCTGAACATGAAAAGAACATATGCTGAGATAAATGAGATAATTTATAATATATTGAAAAAGCCTGATGCTTCGGGACCCTTTAAATATGGTATTTTAGACAGGGAGCTTCAGGAACTTCTCAAAAAGGAAAGCACCCTGACATACCAAAGCTATTCTGATTTAAGCAATTTATTGGACCGCGTAATAGAAGGAGTGGAAGAGGAACTCTCGTTGTATATAAAAGATATCCTGGACGGAGGAAGGGGATTTTCGGCATCTATAATAAACAGGGCTGATTTGTCCGAGCTTACGGGAGGCATTAAACTGAAAATACTTCACAGCAGCGGCGAGAATCTTGTTGAACCGTATGTACTGCCGCGCGGACAGAAAACATGGGTGGAGCCATCGGGTATAAAAGGCTGGATGTTCCCGTATGTACTCGTAACTGCAAAAATTCCGGGAGAATATGCCGTATTGGGTAAACCCCGGATTATAATACCCGAAACCGGTGGTTTTACCGATCCCGCACTGGAAAAGCTTTCGCAAAAATATGACCTGCGCAGTGTTCTTGGAAGAACACTGTACCCGGGTGATTATGTAACGGGAGAAAATGCCGTTCGTTTGTTTGAACTGATTACCGAAACCTCAAACGAAGTCAAAGGACTGTCAACCGCGGCTAAAATCGGTTACTACGGTATAGGGGACATTATACCCGTTTCATCGGTAAACAGGGATATTAACAAAGGACAGGCAGATTCCATGGTTGTGGAAATTTATGCATTTAAAACAGGCATACCGTCCGGCATGTTGAAACCGGCAACATATATGTATATTAAAAATTCTGATGAAATACCCGATGCAGTATACAAAAGGGTGGTAATTGCCCTGGATTTGGGTATTGCCGATCTTGATCCCGATTATTCGTATAATGCCGGTGAAAAAGCAACCGTTGAAGAATTATTGAATTCAATTGTTACAGTATTGGATCTTCTGGGTGAGTGGTAATTGGAGGTTTATATAATGAGAAAACGAGTGATTGCAGCGCGTATAATCGTATGGCTTATTATCATATCAATGATTGCAGCTTTTGCAATAGACATAGTTTTTGCCCAGGAGGTAGTACCGATAACACCGCCACAGAAGGTTTCGGTAAAAGATATTGGATATGAAGACTCCTCAAACCAGAACTGGTTCGTGGAATTCAAATGGGATGCACCGACCTATCCCGTCATAGCCAAAGATAAATACCAGGTTTTCTATTTTAACAAGGTGGAACGTGGAACGGGCAGGATTAGAGAAGATGTAATCCAGTTTACATTAAACGGAAGTACTGTCGAGTTTAACCCGATAAGATACGGACTTGAGTTTGATCACGGCACCATTTATGAATTTTACGGAAGATCCAGGTATACATACGGTGAGTTTGGAGAGTATACCTTTACGTCCGGGAAGTCAAACCGGGTCAAATTCCTCACAGGAATGGAGGTCGGAGCCGAATTAATCCCGGGGACAAATGATATAAGAATTGTCTGGAGTGATGTCTGGGATACCAACGGAAGAATAAACTACAGATTGTTAATTACCGATACGACAGGCTTTACCCAACCGCCTGCAATACCCGATATAATCGGTGCGGATATTGGAACCCAAAAAAGCAAGGTCACCGTATCGGGCGATAAGCTGGAGTATATTTACACAGATGCACTTCCAGGCAGAGAATACTCCATAAAAGTTATACCCCTGGTTAATTCGGATGTTGCAGTTACACCTGATGGTGAGCTGCCGGTAATACGCGTTAAGACCGAAATCATTCTGCGGGCCCGGTTTTTGGGTGAGTCCATTGACGACGAAAACAACCAGGTAAGATGGATGCGGTGGATGCTCATGTGGGATCCGATTATAAAAGGTTCAATCGGGAATGTAACCTTTACTAGGGTCCAATATAAGCTGTACCGCTACGATGAGAACGGTAATGAAACACTTTATGCCGTAATTGACGACAGCGATCACATTGAAATAAAACTGAAACCAGAAGATGTTGAAAAATACAAGTTTAAAATAGAAGCCGACGCTTACAGGCCCGATGGCACATATGTGCCGTTTTATTCCTCCACCCAGGTTTCTTTAAAGACACAAATACCTGAATATCCTGTAAGTCCTGAATTTGTGGACAGGTTTGACAACGCTGATCCCGAACCTTTGGTCTTTGAAGAACTGCTGACCGATAAAAGCGCCACATTGCTCTGGCTTCCTCCAATTACCGGTGAAGGCGGCATAGATACCGATGTTTATTATGATTTGTATTTATGTGACAGTATAAATGATGTAGACTTGGATAATTTGCCGCCATTGACAAAGAAAATAGGCTCGAACATCCGGATTGGTGCAGGAAACAGGGTAATGCAGCTTAACTCCAACGACAAGGTTATAGGCTACCGCTATGAAATCGGCAACCTTAAGCCAAATACCGTTTATTATGCCGTGCTGGTTGCAAAAAAGAACTTTCTTGTTGAAAGTGAAGACAGAGAATACATGGTTACTGTGCCTTATGTGTCAAAGCCAAGTGTGAAAGTAATAATTACCAGGCCTGATTCTGAATCTGACAAACCGGTGGCTCCGCCTTCTCCGCCATTCAGGCTTAAGCCCGGCAAATCAATCGGCAAAGACACAATTTCCCTGCAAATGGAAAAGGCATGGAAAGAAATGTACAACAAGGATCTCGGAAAATGGTTGTACGTGATACGCAATGATGATCCCGAAGGAAAGGTAACCAATGGATTTTATAATTCGGAAAATTCATACACGTATGATGATTATATCAGGAACAGGGATCTTCCCGATGATGATCCCGAAAAGAAACCCGAACGGGAAATAAGTTATAAAGCGGGCTGGGAAGTGAGGATCCACTGCGTGGAGTACAGCAGTGCGCTTGGCAATGTTAAAAGCATTACCGGAAGGGACTTCATATCCTACAGCGATTTAAGCAAGAATTATATTCTTAATTTGCAGGAACCCATTGCACCGGTTGCAATACCCGATATTGCCCCCGGAGGAAGCCCAGTGTTTTATTTTGATGCATATGGTCTTGATCCGAACAGGACTTATTTGATTTGGATCACCGTTTACAATACCGATGGGGATATTGAATCCGAACCGTCTGATCCGATAGTTGTTACTACGCTGCCGGAATATCCTCCCGTAGTTGAGTATCCGACAGTACCCACAGATTTAAAGGGTATAGCCGGAGATACATATGTGGATCTTTTCTGGACCTTCAGGGAAAATTACAGCTATAATATCAGGTATGCAACAGAGGATAAAATTGAAAAAGCAGTAAACACAATAACAGTGACTTACGAACAGCTGAAAAATCAGCCATATGTCAGAATAGAGCAACTGAAGGCCAATACCGTATATTATTTCTGGATACAGGCAATATCACCTGCAGATTTGGGGAAAATACCGTCAGACTGGAGCAAATCCCTTGTGGTTAAAACCGAACCATACAGTCCTCCGCCAAGACCGAGAGGATTCGGTATAAAGGATACTCCCGATGCAATAACTGAAAACAGCATATTCTATGAATGGATTGACGATGAAAACGTGACGTTTATACTTGAAATATCGGAAAATGCCGATTTTTCAGAATCCACCGAATACAATGTGGATGGTTCGGAATACAGGGTAACAGGCCTCAGGTCCAATTTCCTCTATTATGCGAGGTTGTTTTCCTACAGCGCTGAAACTGGATTAAGATCCGAGCCTACACCTGTAATTATGATAGTAACGCGCAAAGGCCGATCTGAATACGATGCAGACGTTCCAATGGAAGATGTACCTGTTGGTGAAATGGTTGAAATAGACGGAGTTGCGGTAGATGGGATATGGACTGCCAGGGTTCAGGGTATCAATGCCCACAGGCTTTCCGAAAGGATAAGGACGATGACAAGCCATACTTTCGAAATCGACCTTACAAATCCGCCGCCGAATACGAGAATTATACGTGTTGAGCTTGACAGCGAAGTAATAGAAACCCTGTCGGGAGTTATGCAAAACCTTGTTATAAAGACTCCTGACCTGGAACTGGCGATAATTCCGGGAAGTTTTATGCAGGATAGATATTTCAGGCTAAAACAAAGCATGGATGATTTGGCGGTAAGGATTGATTTAAGAACACCTGTTGCCGAACTGAAACCTGAAAACAACAGGAAGTATGTTATACCTGTCAGTGAAATTAATGTAACTGCTGGCTATGACGATAGTTTCTTCCCCATTGGAGAGTTTATACGCCCTGTAATGGTCTCATTGTCAATAGATCCTGGAAAAGTTGAACGATCAGATACAAGATTTTACGATTTTGACGACAGAAAGTGGTATGATGTTAAGAATTCATATTTACCTGAAAAACAAAAAATAGCGGTATACCCTGTAAAAAGCGGTGCCATTGCAGTAACCGGCACAGATTATTCATATAATGACTTTACCGGGGACCATGCATTGGATGTCATAATAGGAAATATAAAATCAAAATATGCTATGCCTTCGCTCGCGGGAAAGAATACAGATTATTCACGGGAACTGACGATAAATGAAGGAATGAAATATTTATTTGATATAATACCTTACGATTATGGAAATGCTAATATAGCTGAGAAAGCAGTGCGCGCCGGGTTGTTGCATCCGCAGTTTATAAATTCTGGCACAGCTCCGCTGAGAACCGATCAGGCCATTTATGCGGCAGTTTCGGTTTTGCGCAGAAAAATACCGGTGAATATTTCCAATACCGCCGTTTCGCCGGAATACGAGTATTTTATTAATGCTGCGGATGAACCTTTCAGGGAAGCCGTAACATTTGCAGTTGCCAACGGGATATTGGACGGATATATATATGGATTGCAACCCGGTGGCACAATTACATTGTATGAAATGCTGGCAATAATTGAAAGGATACTTGTATACGCCGGTGAGCTTTAAAACTGCCTCACCGGCAGTTAATTGTTCGCAGATTTTTATGGCAGCAGCTAATTCGGGTGATTTTTGCGGTGCATAGCAGAACGCTTCGAAGCTGAGAGTGAAAGCGGGAGACCACGAAGCAGGACTCCAGATGTATACACATATTATTGCTTATTATCAGTTACATCAGTTTAATATCAGGATTTACCTGGAAATTTTTATGGTTGGATTTGGCAAGATAATTTAGGAAAATTTATGATGCAATTATTATTATTTGTAGTATAATATTAGATGATTTTGGTGAATTAAAGGTTTGGCGGCTTATTCATTGGTGGAGGTTACCAAACTTTCCATTTTGGTAATTCAGGTTTAAAATATGAATGAAATGTCAATTATTTAGAAGGATAATCCGGTAGAAACCGACTTAATAAAGCAATTTAAAATTGTACATAATAATTGTGGACATAATTAATTCACCACCGCGCCTGGAAATAAACTTTACATAAGACAAGAGAAGGAGAGACTGATAATGAGCGTTTTTGTTATTGACGGTGGTATTCCCCTAAAGGGCTCGGTTCGCATTAGCGGTGCGAAGAATGCTATACTTCCGGCATTAGCTGCATGCCTGTTAACGGATGGAACAAATGTTTTAAAAGATGTTCCGAACCTTGAAGATGTACATACAATGTGTAACCTGTTGACATCTTTAGGGGCAAATGTTAATTTTGATATTGAAAAAAGGGAAATTACAATAGATACAAGTACAATTAATGAGTATACTGCACCTTATGAACTTGTCAATACAATGAGAGCTTCATTTCTTGTAATGGGGCCGTTACTGGCGAAAAAAGGCAGGGCCAAGGTACCGCTTCCGGGGGGATGCGCCATCGGCAGCAGGCCTGTTGACTTGCATTTGAAAGGCTTTTCCGCACTGGGAGCGACTATTGATACCGGACACGGTTATGTCGAAGCCCAGGTAAAGGGAAGGTTGACAGGCGCTCGAATTTATCTTGACTTTCCCAGCGTTGGGGCAACTGAAAACATACTAATGGCAGCAGTTCTTGCGAAGGGACAAACTGTAATTGAAAATGCTGCCACCGAACCCGAAATTGTGGATCTTGCCACATTGCTTGTGTCCATGGGCGCAAATGTAACGGGTGCAGGCACCGATACCATACGCATAATTGGAACCGACAAGCTTAATCCAACAGAACATATTGTGATACCCGACCGGATTGAAGCAGGCACCTTTATGCTTGCTGCCGCAATGACCGGAGGTGATATTATTATTGAAAATACAATGCCCGATCACCTCAAACCAGTTATCGCAAAATTGCGCGAATCGGGAGTGGAAATTGCCGAAGAGTTCAATTCCATTCATGTAAAGGCACCGCTGCATCCAAAAGCCGTGGACGTTAAAACCCATCCGTATCCGGGTTTTCCTACAGATATGCAGGCGCAGATGACAGCTTATTTAAGCCAGGCTGAGGGTACAAGCATGGTTGTAGAAACCATTTTTGAAAACAGGTTTATGCATATTAATGAATTGAAGAGAATGGGAGCAAGAATAAAAATAGACGGCAGAACGGCAATAATCGAGGGAGGAGTCCGGTTTATGGGGGCCCAGGTCAGAGCCACCGATTTACGTGCCGGGGCTGCTTTGATACTTGCAGGCTTGTGTGCTGAAGACAGAACCGAAATAAGCGATATTTACCATGTTGACCGCGGTTACGAGGCGATGGAAAAGAAGCTGAAAACACTGGGAGCCAGGATTTCCAGGTTGTAAAGCTATCAACCGTTCTGATTAATTTAATTCATCAAGAGTCAATTTAAAGCCCGGGATGAAATATTTGAAAAAGTATTCAACTTCGGGCATTTTCATTTCCAGTATTTTAATAAGAGTTGCTTCAGCTGCTTTTTTAAATTCACGGTTCCCGGCCTTTTCTTCTTCTATGCATTTGATATAGGCGCAAATCCTGTCCGCTGCCTTGACGATTCTGCCCTCTTGGGAAGATTCGTCATAAAAGAGGATATCCCTGTAAATTGGAGCCATTTCACCCGGAAGCAGGGACAGGAGTTTTTCCTTTGAAACATCTTCCAAATCTTTATATGCTTTCTGAATTGATGGGTTAAAATACTTAATCGGAGTGGGCATATCACCTGTAAGTGTCTCGTTTGAATCATGATACATGGCTAAAACAGCGACCCGGTCGGCATTAACGTTGTTTCCGAAAAAGGTGTTGCTGATTACCGCAAGCCCGTGGGCAATCATCGCGACCTGAAGGCTATGCTCCTGGATATTTTCGACATCGGTATTCCTCATAAGGCCCCATCTTGTTATATGCTTCATCCTGGAAAGAAAAGCAAAGAAATTATATATCCTTCCCAAAAAATTTCCTCCTTTAGCCGGTTAACGTCAAAATCAAGCTTTCTGAGGAAGCTTAACAAACCATGCCTTCTGAAATAAAGAAACCGGTTAGAGCTTCTCTTATCAGCATAAAAGAACTTATGTTCTATTATAACCGATGAAAGTCACCTTTTCAAGAGCAAAGATGACGCAAACTGTTCACACCATTAACGATATTTTAACATGCAGAATTTGCAGCATCTTCCTTTCGGCATTTGTGCCTCTCCTGCCGGGTGACTGTAAGTTCGGCTTTTGATATTGTGCAATTCCGGAAACAGTCGCTTCACTTGCCTGGGATGTCTGGTCAGGCCAGTGAAACAAAACAAATAGGCGGATCGGTGTCATCTGCTTAACCGGATCCGCCTAACCTGCCCTCTTTGGTTTCAGGCAGGGTTTTGTAATACTGTGCATCTGTTAATGTCCTCCTAAGGTGCATCAATAATATTTTTCAGGATAGTGCCAAACTTTTTTGGTGGAATCAACCCCTTTGCTTTAAATTTGGAATTTGTTCTTCCAAATGGGATCGTGCCCTGACTAATATAATTTTATTCATAAAACTTGTACTTTATTTACTGTTGACAGGCAGTATTTTAAAAAAGGGCAAGTTCCCGGTTTGTCTGATGATTTTAATGACAAGAGATGATATAATTAATAATAATTTTGGACTTTCATAAGTTATCAGGATAAAGGGTGAGATAAACTGATGAACAATTTGCTGCTTGAATTGGCCGGACTTGGCATTTATATTAACATTCTGGAGGATATGGCGGTTAAAAAGCTGATTGGACTGCTGAAATTGCTGGGCCGTGGATCGGCCGATCCTGAAGAGGTAATAAGGACATATAGTGAGGTTTTCTCTTCATTGCTGCAGAACAATTGTACAAGCTTTTATCAGCACATTGAGAATCTGTCGCTTCAGGACGAGAATATCTTTACCCTTTCGTGTGAAAAAGGGGAAATCAACAGCGGCGATCCTCTGGCAAAACAGGCGGCAGTAGAGCTTGGAATACTGCAAAAGCTTGCCGGGGTAAGCTGTATTGATATAAAAAATAAAATAAAGCGTCTGTATGAATTATCCGAAAACAGTTACCAGGCAAGAAAGCTGTCGGGAAAAAGTATCGGTGGAGCCATGTATGGAAAGAGCATGGGCTTTACTGAAAAACTGGAGCTGATGCTCATAGAAAAATCAAATATCAGGCACTACATTCCTTTTATGAATATTTATATCCTGATAGCTATAAGTGCAGTGATATTTCTGGTGGCATACGGGCCTGTAGCGAGAGCTTTGGATTTTTTGCCTACTGCACTTGTTGTAAGCGGAATTATTTCCATGACGCCCTTTTTCGCACTCGAGCTTTTAGCCCGTTATAATTCGGAATCAATACGTAAAAGATTGTCTGAATACATCTCTGTGCTAAATAGATGGTGCTCGGTTAAAGAAGATATCATGTACGCTTTTGAAAAATCACTGGGGTCAAATATAGGGGAGCCACTGACGACTTTCATCCAAGACATGGTGATACAGGTCAACCGGGGAATGAATTCGGCAGATGCGCTGGATATGCTCCAGAGGAAAGTAGACAATCCACAGTTCAGGGATTTTATTATCAATGTAAAGCAGAGCCTTAAGCACAGGGGCGATGTTGTGAAACTGCTTACGAACCTTGAAAACCAGTTTTACAAGATCGATGAAGAGTACAACAGGCGCAGGATATCAACATATAAAGACAGGCTGCTGATTTATTTCATAATGGCAGGAGTTCTTGTTACAGCTTACCTGTTTATTTGTTCATCACCGCAGATAGAAGATTTTTACCTCCGCACTGCGCAGGGAAAGGTTCTGATGTTGGTATTCAGCATTATGTATGTGTTTGGTTTCTGTATTACCGCTGGAATTACAAG
>ENA-OWOZ01000242-OWOZ01000242.1-bioreactor-metagenome-genome-assembly--contig:-NODE-242-length-78058-cov-16.277683_pt1 | contig 78058 bp, 65 predicted proteins | sample MGYA00238140_ERZ651804 | MGnify/ENA primary metagenome ERZ651804 (study PRJEB26910, sample SAMN07631232) | bioreactor metagenome | isolation source: Switchgrass digestor | place: USA: Dartmouth...
CTCATCTACTACATGCCTTAACTGTTCCCTCGCAGATTCCTGATCATTCTGGGCAAATATTGTCCGTATTATCGATGATACCATTCCCTGATAATGCTTTGGTACCTGGCTTAATACGTTTCTCATAAAATGTACACGGCATCTTTGCCATGCACTTCCCGTTAAAATCTTCTTTATTGCAGCCTTCAGCCCTTCATGTGCATCACTGATTACAAGCCTTACACCTTTTAGACCCCTTGCTACCAGCCTTCTTAAAAACTCCTCCCAAAAAGCCCCGTCTTCACTCATCCCTACATCAAAACCTAATATTTCCCGTTCACCTTGTTGATTAACTCCTACTGCTATAACTAGTGCCATACTGCATACCCTGCCTCCTTCCCGAACCTTGGGGAAAGTGGCATCAAGCCAAAGGTAAGGATATTCTCCTTCCAGTCTACGGTTTTTAAATTCTTCTACAAATTCATCCAGTTGCTTACTGATTCTTGATACTTCGCTTTTATCAATCCCTTTCATTCCAAGAGCTTCTACAAGTTCATCCACCTTCCTGGTACTTACTCCATGAACATAGGCTTCCTGGACTACATTCAATAATGCTTTCTCTGACATTTTCCTCGGTTCTAAAAGACTTGGAAAATAACTCCCGTGACGTAACTTGGGAATGCTTAATTGTAATGTTCCAACTCGAGTGTCCCATTCTCTTAGGCGATATCCATTGTAATAGTTGTTTCTATTATTATTTCTTTCATACTTTTCAGCACCAATTATTGATGTAACTTCCGCATCCATTAGGGCATTAATGAGTAATGTTAACGCTTCTTTTAAAAAATCTTTATCTTTTTCAACAACACACTTGCTAAGTTGTTCTAAAAGTGCCATTCTATTATTAGTAGCCACGGTATGACCTCCTCTACTTTATTTATTTGGTTTCCCTAATAAAGTAGAAATCTTATTACTATAAATTGATATGGAGTATTGCCAATTTATTTATTAACTAAGGAACAGAAATCTTTTGGATAGAATATTTTCCATTTCTTCGAATATAACTTTTCAGTCATAGCATATGTAAGGTAGAAATCATATGTGATATTGAATTCTTTAAGCAAATTTATATCGTAGTCTTTATAACCTGCATTTTCCATGTAGAATCCAATTGCTTGATGATATGGATAAATATACTTCATTTTCTTAAGCATTGATACTATCTTGGGAACATCTATCTTATCTCTGGCCATCAAATAGGCTCTTAAAACTTCATTTACACCACCGGCATAATTCGGTCTTACCGTTAAATCAATTAGCGTTCTTTCCAGTCCAGTTACAGGAACTTTTTCGCCTTTAAAATTAACAACCTCTACGCCCAATCTATTTAAGTTTTTTCCACTTAATACATAGATATTTGAGTTTTTTACCTTTACAATTTGCTTTGTTTCTCTCATAAGCTGTGAAAATGCCTTATCAATATTTTCCTGAATTAATAGCGTGTCTTTATTGCTCGGTTTTTTACACTGTTCTGAGTTTATATAAATATTTATTGGTTCAGTATGTATTAAATTATGTATATACATGGCAGTTCTTTGACAAAAATATACATCTTTTTTTATTCCTAAAGCTATTTTATACTCCGATGAATTAAATAATGCATATTTTATTTGATTATGCATTGGAATATTTACACTTGTAATTATGTTTTCAACTATTAAACTTTCTATAAATTCATTAAAAGTAGTTTTTTGCGGAATTCCCCATTCTTTTCTTTTTTCTGAAAAGATCTTTCTTAAATCAGAGGAGGAAAAGAGAATTTTTGACTGTTGTTTTAAATAATCAGTTATAATTAAATTTTTTTTCTATATTACCTCAAACCTTGATGGTCTGGCCATTTTAAACCTCTTTTCTATTTCATTTGCATATAGGTATATATACCTATATGCAAATGGTAGAGTCATTTTATATTTTTATTTTACGCTATATCTCCCTATAAAGCAATCTACTCAAAGGAAAAATAGTTTTTTTTACAAGGTACTTCGTATGGTATATATACCATACAAAGTACCTGTATTAATTTTGTTTCTTTCTTAGGGTTGATTAGTTACATTTGGTGATAGTAACTATTGCAAATATATTCCATTATAGGTATAATATTTTTAGATACATTGTCACTATATATAAATTAGTGACGATGTATCTAAAACAAAATGGAGTGATTGTTTTGGCAGATCGTCTTAGAATTAAACAGTTAATTGAAAAGTTTAATAACGTGGAGAGTTTTTCAAGAAAAGAATTAAAAGAATTTTACGAAAAGTATAATTCTGAACTTAAGGAAACTACTTTTCGATGGATGATTTATGATTTGAAAAAGCAGAAAATAATTGTATCAATTGACAGAGGTGTTTATTCACTTGTTAATCAGACTTATTCAAATTCAAATACAACGTTAGAGAAAAAGAAGTACAAGCCATCAGTATCAAAAAATCTGGAAAAACTTTATAAAGAACTAAAAAAACAATTCCCGTTTTTAGATATTTGTGTTTGGGAAACGTCCTGGTTAAACGAATTCATGTTACACCAACTAGGTAGAGTTTTATCAATAATAGAAGTTGAGAAGGGGTTTGAAGAAACGGTTTTTAATTATTTAAGAGAGAATTATAGCAATGTTTTTATTCGACCAACCCGTCAGGAACTTGAATGGTATATATATAGTAGCAATTCTAGTATTGTAGTTAAAAATTTAATAACTCAATCACCACTATCTAATAATTCAGATATAGTAATTCCCAAGTTAGAGAAAATCTTGATTGATATTTTTGTAGAAAAAGACTTTTTTTATCCATATCAAGGTCAAGAACTTATCAATATTTATAATAATGCTTTTCATTATTACCAGATTTCCCTAAAAAGTTTATTCAGATATGCTGGAAGACGAAAATGCAAAGAGTTGTTAGAGGAATATTTGCAGAAAATCCATTTTAATATAACATGATATGGGGGTATCAAAATGATTTTAAAAGAGTCTTTTTCAGAAGAGTGGATACGTGGTATTCAAAAGAAGTATAGGAGTGATCCGATCCTGACGGAAAAAGTAATCTTGGCGTTAACACTACTTGAGCAATTGGTTACATGTGGATTGGATTTTGTGTTCAAAGGTGGAACATCGCTTATCCTCTTATTAGGCACACCTAGACGACTTTCTATTGATATAGATATAATTGTTCCTCCTAAAGAAAGAGAATTTTATAATCAAAAACTTGATAAAATTATTGACATGGGTGTTTTTACTCGTATTGAAGAAAACATTAGGCCATCTAAAACTGAAATACCAAAGGAGCATTATAAATTTTTTTATCAATCTGTTATTAATGATAAACAACAGTATATTTTGCTGGACATTTTATTTGATACATATCCTTATCGGCAAATAGTTGACGTGGATATCCAATCTCCCTTTTTAAAAACCGATAATAACAACATTAAGGTTCGAGTACCCAACATAAATTGTATTCTTGGTGATAAGCTAACCGCTTTTGCTCCTAATACAACTGGAATCCCATATAAAGCTGGTAAAGAGATGGAAATTATTAAGCAACTTTTTGACATTGCTGTTCTCTTTGACATGGCTGATGATATTGATGAAATTAAGTATAGTTTTCAGGAGGTAGCTAATAAAGAAATTTGTTATAGGGGACTTGAAATAACTATAAATGATATACTTTTTGATGTTTTCGAGACCTCAGCTACAATTGCGTTTAGAGGCGAAAAAAACATGGAACAATATGTAGAACTCATAACCGGAGCAAAAAAATGGGGCCGTATGTTTTAGGACAGAATTTCACAGTGGATACTGCAATTCAATGTGCTTCAAAGACGGCATATTTGGCAATGATTTTATTGTGTGACTCACATTCGTTTGATAAATATTCCGAAGAAGAAGTGAAAAATTTAAAAATAACAAATCCAGAATATAATAGACTCAACAAGTTAAGAAAAGCTGACCTTGTTGGATATTACTATTGGTGTAAAGCACTCGAGTTGCATGATAAGGTATTTATTGATTCTGTTACTTTGTCAAGGAACATAAAAATTTCGTTATAAATATTATAAATTCAAATTTATGTCGACACTTGTTAAAGTGTATTCGTTCATAATGTAATAAGGTTAATTTACCTCATTAAAAATTCTATAATAAACTCTGCTTAGAAAAATATGGAGAGATAGATACTCCTTTTCTTTTGAAGAGAAAACCGAACTTGCGAATATCGGTATGTCAGTTTTCATGTGCATGTTATTCATACAGTTATTTCATGCAATTATTTTGTAATGTCAAAATGGTGTGTTTAGGTCACATGGCACCAGTTGTGAATGATAAAATAAAATTGGCAGTTTTCGGTCAATAAGATTTTACGGTTTTTACCGGTATTTGTAAATATGATAGATTAATTGCTGAAAAATCAAATCTGCTTAAGTTTAAGTTAATTGTCAAAGTAAATAAGACCCCTTAATAGAAAAACAGTCTCATTTAGTCTTACAAAGTTTCGGTTGCAAACCTTCCAATGAATGAAGCTATCGGAAACGGCACCATGTTAAAATTAGTTAATTTGAGTCACTCATTTCCTATATCCAGGCAGTAATCCCATTTATTAGGCGAGGCTTAAGCCTCGCTTTCTCTTTTGGTGCAGTACTTGAGTGGCACAAATGACAGGTAAAATGGAAGATAGGCTTGTCTTATGTTTTTGCCTTTTCAAAGGCCTCATCCCCCCATGGAACCAGTCTACTGGGTTGCAGGCCATGTTGGAAAGATAGGGAGATTTCTCATGCATTAACCTATTGGGTATTTGTTTTATTCGCTGTCATGACACCTCCTCCGCAGTAATTAATATTGCCATTCTTTTTCTAATAATATATCCAAGCATTTAAATTTGGAAAGGCTACTGCAAACTGTTGTAATCAATTCTAATATAAGGTACTGGACCCATTATGCAACTCTACAAATTATAGGGTTTTAAATTAGCCAAATTTACACTTTTAAAGGACAGTAGTATTAAAAATGCCTATCAAATTGCTGTTAATGACAAACATGGCACCAGTGACAGGTGGAATAGCCGATGGAAAGGAAGATGGGCCTGTTTTCTGCTTTTGCTTTTTCAAAGGCTTCATCACCCCAGGGATACCAGTCCACTGGATTATAGGCGTGTTTCAGATAAAAAGTGTTTGCCTCATTACACTTCGGAATAGATTGGTAATATATGTTGATATGTGTAAACTATCCTTAATAATATTAAATCTAAAGCGATAATGTAATAATATTATTTACATGATTATCCTATTACTCTACACCAGATGTTTGCTGGAGGTTAGTATTGTGCCATTACGATTCTATCATTGTATATAGACATCATATCTTTATGACTGATTTACCTTATATGGAATAATCTTCATCTTTGCACAGATAATAATTCAGAATTATGCGTATCCAGGGAGATGATATTATAGCAACAGGAACAGGAAAATGTATTAAAACCATCACCAGATGTAAGACTTTACAGATAAATGAGGAAGGCTCGTGACCTAAATCACACTTAATCGGACTTAATGATTCATTCTGATTAGGTTCAGAAGTTAAAAAATTACTCCTAATTGGTCGAGCCGTCCCTCAAACATTATTATCAGTTAATTTAGAGCCTGGCCCGGTTCCTATACTGCTGTGTCCGCTTCTTCATTACGTTCATTGATGCCAGATATAGCATCTTCTCTGAAGCCTGATCCGAAGGAATCAGGACACTAAGCCGATTTTTGCTGCTTTCATTTTCCTATGAAAACAATTGGGTAAAAGGACGTTTTTGCCACTCATCGATTTCTGGCAGTAGCTTATTGGCAGCAAAGAACTTGGTATTCCTCCATTTACTGGTTATTACTTCGAACAAATTGTAAGGTAATCTAAAGAGAAAAGCTGCTATGTTTGAACTCACAGCAGCTTTTCTCTTATGTAATTTCAGATAAGGCTTATACTATACGATAATTGCCCCTGCAAATTGTACCGTCAGGTGCGTTTATATATTCATCCAGGTGTTTCCCGGCATTTGCAACATATTCTTTATTTTGAAATGTTTTTAAGAAGAAGTCCAATATAAGCTTGTAATCCCTTGCATGCTTTTCTACTTCAGGTTGGTTATCAAATGCGAGCACCTTCATAAAAAACAATTTCTCAATAGAAATAACTTTACATTTTTCGCATTCAATGGCCCCCTCTGAAAAAAAGCCGTAATCAAGACGGAATATGCTACGAAGCAGGTCATAACGTTCAAATGAAACGAATAAGTCACCCCATTTGTCCTTTCTATTATCGGGATATTTTTTTGCCAAGGTTTCATAATCGTCATTTGAGATGATAAAATCAATGTCTTTACCCCTTTTTCGGATTCCGTAATACTCCATAGCTAAACCGCCTATGACGAGCGGTTTTGATGTAAAGCTTATTTCTAAAGCAGACAGGTCAACAGCATCCTTAATTACAGATTCATTTCCAATTAATTGGACTTTGCAGATATTTTCCTTATTCATTGTACTTTCTCCTTTATTATTAGTTTACATAGTAAAATACAAAGTCCAATAGGCCAAAATAGATTTTAGCTTCATACAAGCTCTGGCCCAAAGACTTTGCATGAAGCAGCTGCAATGGCAAGTTTCATGTTACCACCTCTTGATATAAATTACCTTTTTTCCAAATATAAAAATATTATATATATTTAAATTGATGAATTCAATAAAATTGTTTTATTCTTGCATGACACAATGGCAGGTGGAACAGCGCACGGAAAGGAAAATGGGCCTATTTCTGATAGAATGATTATAGTAAGTTATTCTGCTCAGAAAAAATAAGCAATATGATATAATTAGGAATAACATAAACCTTGGTTTTGAATTGATTATGTAATAAAGAAGGAATGAAAGGATCAAACGATTGCGGTAATATCAGGTAAATTTAGGGGGAAACATAATTGGAAAGATGGGAATATAAGACTGTTAAATTTGAGTTGACGGGTTTTGCCGGAGGAATATTGGATACCGAAGGTTTTGATTATGAACTTAATAAGTTAGGAGAGCAGGGCTGGGAACTGGTATCCTGCTTTACTGCTAATGCGGGGCATGGCTATAGCAGAGATGCAATAGCAGTGTTCAAAAGAAGGAAGTAGGGGACAGAGGAACTATGCAGATTTACTTTAATAATGGAAACGACAAAGAGTATCAATATAAGCTTAATAATCTTTTAAAAGATATTTTCTTTGACTTTCAGTTTTGGTATGATTTAAATCTCTGGGATGAAAATTATGAGAGTTATTCTATTATTGACAATGGTGAGATGGTTTCAAATATCTGTGTTTATAAAACAAAGATACTGCTTAATCAAAAGCAGTATTCTGCTTTATCGGTCGGAGCTGTTGCGACAAAAAAGGAATACAGGGGCAGAGGGTTATCCCGGGTGTTAATGGAGCATATCATTAAAAAATACGAAAATGTTCCAATGTATTTATCAGCAAATGACAGCGTGGTAGATTTTTATCCGAAATTTGGCTTTAAGCGCGTATACGAAAAGCTGCCGGTGTGTGAGTGTGCAATAAATAATGATGCTAAGCCAAATATGCTTAGTTACGATGACCCCAAGGTTTGGAACTATGTTTACAATCGTGTGAATTTTTCACAAAAACTTGATTGCCTGAACACGGCCAGCATAAATATTTTTCATATATATTGGGGATATCTTAAAAATTGCATATATGAACTTCCGGAGATTGACACTATGGTTATCGCACAGCAAAAAGGGGAAATTCTTAAGCTCATTGGGGTTTTTTCATTGAAAGATATTTGCTTCGCTGAATTAGTCAGATATCTGCCGTTTACCAATGTTAAAGAGATTGAGTTTGGTTTTATGCCATACTGGTCTGATATAAATTATATCATGAAAGGGTATGAAACAGATCCGTTATTTGTCAGAGGGTTACAATGCGATTTAGGTGATTTTAAATTTCCCGATTTGTCTGTAACATAACTTGTAGTCTGTCCGGAATGGAATGCAGTTTATGAAATGTGCACAGGCTGGATGATTGGGCAAGGTTATTTGATAATTGTAATGCAGCAGAACTTGCCTGCCTGATATTTCCATCATAGAATCCCTTCTGTCAGATAATCATGTATCTTTTTTGACAGTCTGGCTTGTTCCACCCAATTGCCGAACACAGTACCTTTTGGAGTTAATTCCCTGATCATTTTCCTTATTTGTTGCTTAACCCTGCCATACGGAGCATTTTCATATTCTGTTTGTGGCAATGGCATAAATGTATGCGCATGAATGCGCGCTCCCATGTCTGCCAGATCAGACATCATTTTGACAGTCATTTCAGCATCTTCAATGGTTTCTCCCGGTAACCCGAATATAAAGTCAACATTTGCCAAAAATCCATGCCTTGTAATTATCTCAACCGCTTTATAAACGTCGTCGACAGAATGACCGCGATGTGACAGCTTAAGAATCCTTTCACTTCCGGATTGAGCGCCGACGACTAAATCTCTGTTACTCACAAACCTCTTAAGAAGCCCTATTGATTCGTTTGTTACATTATTAGGCCTCACTTCTGAAGGGAAAGACCCCATATGGATTTTGGCCCCCGGACCAAGTACCTTACATATGGTAACTAGTAATCTCTCTAACTCGGGAAGATTCAAGTCAACTCCATTACCGGAACCATATGAAAGCGCGTTTGGTGTAATTGCGCGAAAGTATGTAGCGTTTAATTCCTTCTTCATTGCTTTTAAAATGTCATATATCTGCTCTGTTGTTCTATGCCGAGTACATCTTCCCATAATATGTCCTGTCTGGCAAAATGAGCAACCGTATGGACAACCTCTTGTAATTTCAACAGGGCCGATACGCCTGAACCTTAATGAAACGGGTGAGTATTTTGTAATGTCGACCGGATCACTCTGGCCTGTATTAATTACATTTCCGTCATGATCTTTATAGCAGACTCCTTTTAAACCGGTCAGGCTTATCCCTTCAATTATCCGTAAAATAAATATAGGAAATGTTGCTTCACTTTCACCAAGCAATGCGTAATCAAAACCAAGTTTTGTAATAGTTCTGACAGGATCACCGGTAGCATGCGGTCCACCTGCGACAAAAACAATATCCAAATCATCCTTGAGTGGTGCAAGCTGAGTTATCAGGTTATGTACATCCCAGATTTGCGGGGTAAAGAATGAAAATGCTGCAATTACTTTTTCATACTTTTTTAGATCTTCAATACTCGCATAAATATCATTAATTTTTATAAAAAAGCCTATATCAATAATATCGAATAACTCACATGAGTTTTCCAAAGCGCCAAGCAGTGCATTTATACTATACCTGTTCAGAGAAGTATTCCAAAAAAGTAATTTTGCTTTTTTCATACAAGCCTCATGCTCTTTCAAGTTATTTTGATAATTGATTTCAGGTCATGAATTATAGAATATCGTATTCAACAACAATAAAATTACCACTTTAAAACGGGTACGGTGTTCAGTGATATGTTAATTATACCACTGTTCAATCTGTGATGAAACTTTAAGATGACATGGGTGTATTACCGGATAATGCAAACAATCCACATATTTTGCCATTCTTTTGCCTGCCGAATAAAATAAATGATACAGTTGATCTGCCGGTAAATCCTTTTTTGTGTCAATATATGTAATGTCCATCGCTGACCTCCTGCAATAGAAGATGTGCCGGTTTAAGCAGCTATTTATCTCGTGAACAATCTGTTTAGCAATCGTTGAAAATGCCCATTTAAGTAATTATCCTGTAAGTTATCCGTTAGAATATCTAAAAATAACTTAACAGTTTGCTTATAAAGTCGCCGGGATGATTATAAAATTTTCCGGCCTTTTCTATAAACCAGCGACAAAAATCATTGAATGCGTTTTCATTAATGACCCCGTTAACATCGAAACTTATTAACTCGCCGTATCGTGCCGAATAAACACCCAACCTGCTTATCATGTTCCTGTTATTGTTTTGCAAGCTCACTATTCTGTTTAAAATATAATAGCCTATCAACTGGTTATAAAACTCCCTGGTTATGCCGGGTTGAGTTGTTACCTTTATATCAATCAGCATATCATCCATTATCAAGTCTGCATCCGCCCCGTTAACTAACAATGAGGCATCTCCAAAAACAGGGTTCAACAGGCATGTATTTTTACATTTCCATTTCTCATCCTGCAATAAATTGTATAGTCTTTTCAAATCAATAACATCATTAGTGTTTACTTTCCCTATATCACCGGGAAGGTAATCAACTCTGCCTGTTCTGTAGACAATATCATAATGTGAAATTTGCAGAAGCAGTATAAGCAATTCGTTATTTATCCCGTTGATGCTGAAGTATTCATCCATTGCCTGTTTTGTCATTCTGATTAAAGTCAGGCATTCGGCCCTTTGATTACTATTTAGTATTCGAACGACATTTTCTGCTTTCAAAGCAATATAATCTGACATGTTATTCAGTTTTTTTATATAGCATCTGAATAAGTAATCAAATGCTATACCCATGATTGTGAAATTCTTCGTTGCCGGCTGCAGCTTAATTTCTTTGTTAAAATCCAATTTCGGCATTCTGAAGGTTTCTTTGAACTTTTGCTTTACTTCCTTATCATCCAGGAAACTTGTTAAGCTCATTTTTATCTCCTTATACCCCTCGTGAGGTTATAAATCCTTTGAAACGAAATGTACTGGCTTCTGTTAATATTATTATTCCACAATCACAACAATATTTTACCATTTGTCCGGTAAAATGTGTTTTATTTATAAGAAAATTTGCTGTTACAAAAAATATGCCGCAATTTTCTTAGATATCAGGTATCTGTTTGGCAACCAGGAAAAGGAGGGGATAGGTATTAGATTCTGGTAGCAAGAGAATGCAGCGTAACCACTCCGGATGGCTCGATAATCCGTTTTTTTGAAACTATCTGATATTTAATGAAAATCTTTATAACCAACGGCAAAAGCAACTGTTAATATACAGTTGCTTTTTTGTATGCACATCCGGTAACACATTAAAATACTATAATTATGTGAACTAATTATTGCGAGGGAGGAAACATGTTTTATCGTGGCCACTATAGCCTTTGGGATGGTTACTGGGGGAGATACAGGATAAATTCCGAGACAGCCATACAAATTGCATTGCAACAGGTTCCCGGTCAGGTTTTAAAAGTTGAGCTTGACGATGATGATGGCTTATTGGTATATGAAATTGATATACGTACCCAATCAGGAGTATATGAAGTACATGTCAATGCAACCACCGGGCAGATACTGAAGATCGAAAGAGAAGATAACTGGTATTAAGTTATACTGCAATTACTTTTTCAGGTAAGCAATGCGGATGCTTTGCTTAATTTTTTGCTTCACTTGCAGGTTTTCCCCCTGCAATGCCCCAGTTTTCAAGAGGATGTTCAAAAACAGCCAATGCATGTTACGGTATCTGTCAAACAAGTGATAAATTCTGGTATAATAAAATTACTTGATGCTGATATTTGTTGAATATTGCGCGTTCTCGAAACCATATAGGAGATAGGGGAAGAAATTATGGATTTTTTTAGATTTCTTTTATGCGCAATACTCGGGTTTCTTTTGTCGGGGGTTTGGTTTAAACCTTATTACCGGCGTTCTGATACAAAAATTAAAAATACGGTGGCTGTCCTGTTTCAGTTCATTATTTGCAAGCATAATTCCTGTATTTATCATAGCTTCAGTTTGGGGAATTTATCCTGTTCAAATATCCGGATTACATAATATTACAGTGTATTTTGTTGCAATTGCGACAGTGGTAATTACGTCAGCCATCATTGCCAGGAAAAAGTCAACGGGATATAAAAACGGGAAAGAATTGCTGCTTTGGGGACTGGACGGATTGCTTATGGAAATACCTCAAAGACTGATGATGCAGTCATTTATATATGGAATCCTTAGTTCGGAAGGTATCCCGTCATTGAGTCTCTATACAGTGTTAGCTACAGCACTCGTTTGGTGTTTGGGAATTTTAGCGCAGGCGTTATTATCGAAAGAACGGTTTAATAATGATTTGCTAATTGATATTATATCTTCATTTGTTTTTTCACTGGAATAGGTTATGTATATCAAAAAACGGGTTTGATTGTTGTTTCAATGATTGCTCATTTTTGTGAACGCATTTTAAGTTGCAGTATTTTTGTAAAGGAACGCAGTTAGATTCCATGCTGTAATAATTTGTGATATAATCTTGTAAACATTGATAAATTTCGCTGATAAAAAATTTTCAAGAACCATTGACTTTGACACCGTGTCGCACTTTATAATCTAAGCAAAGAAAAGATGAGGTTATGGCATGGAACTTCAAACGATAAGCCAGGTATCAAGAAATTACGGAATATCTACAAGAATGTTGCGCTATTATGAACAAGCCGGGTTAATTCGAAGTCTCAGGAAGGACGGTTATGCTTACAGGGTTTATGACGAAAATGCCATCAATCGTTTGCAGCAAATCCTGGTACTGCGTAAATTGAGAATACCCGTGAAGCAAATAGTAAAAATCCTTAATAATTTCGATGCAGCCGAAGCAGTGGAGATTTTCAGGCAAAACATCAGCGAAATAGATCTTGAAATTACTACACTGTCTACCATTAAATCCATATTGGCACGTTTTGTTGAAGAAATCAATGAGAAAGCCAATGTGAGTCTAAAACTCATCGGTGATGAAGCTGTGATCTCGGTTATAAACTCCCTGCCTTTTTCTGATAATCAAATTAAAGATGCCGGGCAGGATGTTTCAATGGAAGAGTTGAACCGGGCTAATGAAGAATTAATGAAATTGAGAGACAGAGACGTCCGGATTGTATATTTGCCGCCAATGACTGTGGCAGCGGCTTTCGCCTGGGGAGAAGATGCTGTGGATATAACATCGGGCATGGTAAACAAGTTTATAAAAGAAAGCGGACTAATGAATATTAAGCCCGATGCACGATGTTTTGATTTTCAGTGCTTCGGTGGTACGGATGAGCATGGTCAAAACCTGCAAGGGCATGAATCATGGGTTTCGGTGCCAGATGATATGGAGATCCCAGCACCATTGGTAAGGCGGAAATTCAAAGGAGGGCTGTACGCAGCACATGTTTTAAGGGAGTGGGATTTTCAGGACTGGCGCAGGCTTAAGGAATGGGTTCTTGCGAGTGATAAATATGAAAGTGACTGGGGCTCACCGCGTTGGGAATCGGCAGAAACAGGTTATGGCTATGGCCTGGAAGAAACGTTGAATCTTTATAATTTTATTGAGAAGTATAATGCGGAAATGGGTTATTTACAGCTTGATTTGCTGTACCCGATAAAGGAGAAGGAGAATGGGAAATAATAGGATTGGCGATATAATAGAATTCGGCGGATACAACTGGCGCATACTTGATATACAAAACGGCGCTGCATTGATAATTACTGAGGAAATAATAGACCAACGCTCATACCATAATTTCTATAAAGAAATAACATGGGCTGAATGTTCTTTGAGAAGTTATCTTAATGGTGAATTCTATGACAGGTTCAGCCCCGAAGAAAAGTCAAGAATAATTCCGGTGTTAAATAAAAACCTTGATAACCAATGGCACGGTGCAAAGGGTGGAGAAGATACCGAGGACAGGATATTCCTTTTAAGCATCGAGGAAGTGTGCACATATTTCGGTGATAGCCGTTTGAAGCTGTATAACCGGGGTAAAAATCAAAGATATTGGCTTGAAAGAAAAGATGAAAACAACATTAACCGAATAGCTATGCTCCGGGGTGCAAACGGGTCATGGTGGTGGTGGCTGCGATCCCCCGGGCGTTATAATGTAAGGGCCGCGTACATACATGGTGATGGCAATATTGGCATGCAGGGAAACAACGTAAAGAAAGGCAACGCCAGTGATGGCAGATGTACAGGCGGCGTCCGTCCTGCTTTGTGGTTAAAGCTGTAATTGTAATTCGGGCTGAATTGCGGTTTGATTACTGTTACAGATTAAAATAAATATATTTCAAAGGAGAGGATTTAAATGGACAAATATGAAAATGCAATGAAACTTTTGGAGGAGCGCTGCGGGAATGATAAGGAAGTACTCATTGCCCTTGCGACAATATCTTTAACACCGAACGCCGCAGGTAAGCCACGCCCTGCTGTACGTATGGTATGCGCTTATTATGAAGATGGCGTGTTTTATGTTTCTACTGACGCAACAAAAAACAAAATGCTGCAAATTGAGAAGAATAATGAGGTTGCAGTTGCCGGCCTTGACTGGTTCACTTTCAATGGCATAGCTGAAAACCTTGGTTGGGTTAAGGACGAGAAGAATGCCCGAATCAGGGCGAAATTCAAAAAAGTTTTCGACTGGTTCGATGATGTTGGTGATGAAGATAACCCGGACTCAATCGTTCTGCGCATCACCCTTACAGAAGGCACCATTATTGACAACGAAAAAAAATACGGTGATTTGCAGTATAAAGTTGATTTTGTAAATAAAACAGCGAAGTAAAAAAATGATTGTAGTATAAGAGTTCACAACCAGCGCTTAACAATCAACAGGACAAGATTTTGGAAAATCAGGCGCCCGGGCATGTTTTCCAGTGCATAAAGCTTACCCGTTCAGAGAATACATCCTTTATTCCAGTTTTATAAATTAAATTACCGGATTAAAACCATATACCCGGTTTTCATTTATTCATCGCCAGGTAAGGGTTCTGTAAAGGTGGGTCTGTTTCTTACGGTGTGTTATTTTTCTGCATTGAACCAATCCAGGAATAACAACTGTTTAGTTCCTCATCACTTATCAAATCCGACCTGTGCTCAAACATAACTTTGACATTTCTGCTAATCCTGAATATTTGTGTCATGTAGTTTTTAATAGGTGCCCAACCGTCCGCTGGTTTTAAAGACGGTAATGCAGAAAAATGATTATTACTTAAATTGCCTGAAACCTTCACATTGGATAAGCGCACAACATGAGTGTACTTTGTAAATCTTTTTATAATTTCCATGTCATTAAAGCCCGGATCAATTTTGTTTTGCCCTGAAATCTATGTTAAATTTGGCACCATCAAATCCTCCATAGATTCCAATCATGAAATTATTCATCGTGCGCCCTGCTCCTCCCTTATTACATGTATGGTATATTCAAAGGCAAGCGTGAATTCAAAACCCACCCTACTGATTATTATAATCAATTTATTTTATGTAAACTAAAGAAATTACCGATACATTTATATCAAGTCTTTTACCGTCAAATGGCACCTTAAGAAAATGGATTTGGAGAGGAGGGCGGTTCTGTGGATTTGGATCCAAAGTTTGAAAAACTGATAAAGAAACAAGCAGCGTACAAATCTGATAATTTAGGTTTGAATCTGCTGATTTCCAGGTTGCAGAAAAATTATTCGGCTAACCAGTCACGTGAAGAACTGGGCAAATGTTTGGATGAGATGAGAGCTTTTTTCAAAAAGTACAATTCCATTCTAGGAAGGGATATTGAAGCCCTGGGAAAATTATAGGAGGTAGAGAAAATGTTTGTTAATCTTGAAGAGGCATCCAGATTGATACATGAAGGCAGAATCTTACATATTGCAGCAGATGAATATTTGCTGGAACAATTACCGAAAGGCAAGTGGATTGCCGGGACCACTCCGTATTTTATTACAGAACATGGAGGTACTGTTTGTAAGGACAGGTTGTTTGTAAATGACATTACGGATGCTGTTGATTATAAAACAGTAGTGTATGATAAAAACAGCATACTAAACATAACGGAGGATGCATATTCCAACGGAATAACATTTTTAATTATGCCTTATGCAAGTGATGTTGCAGTGGTTTATGCAAAGGAAGCGCCAAATTTAAGTAATTTATATATAAATCCCATAGTAGGCTGGATTTCAGGTTATGATCTGTCTGCTGATTCAACTGCAAAGGTCTATGACGGTGTTTCGGGTGAATCATATTATAATAAAGCGGTTGCTTTGCATGTTTGCTTGCCTGATGATCAAATGGTTTCACTGGGAATAGTTAATATTTTTGATACAGATGAGAACGATACGAAGATTGAATTTGCCGAAGATGCTTTATCAGTGGAAAAATGCCTGGTTGATGGGAAAGAAACGCTATTGGCGGATTATATTTTGCAAAACCAAATTAATACACAGTTGCCTTTAATAGCAGATTATAACAGTGTGCTGATTAATGTATCCATTAAAACTGTTTCAGAACATAACAAAACAGTGGATTTATATGCTCCGGTATTTGCAGGAAAGGAATACCGTTTTTCCCGCCCTGTCAGCAATTATGCAGCCAGGTTTAAAGAGCACCTGCAGGGGCTTGAAGACATAAAGCCGATATTCTCATGTAACTGCATCTTGAATTATCTTTATGGGGAACTTGAGGGAAAAGCCACACCACCTTTCACAGGTCCTGTAACTTTCGGCGAAATTGCATATCAGCTGCTTAACCAAACGTTGGTTTATGCTGAAATAATCAGAAAATAATAAAATACTGCAAAAGCAAAAACTTGTTTTGACAATAGCAAAAAAGAAGCCTATTTGGCTTCTTTTTTATTTGGTGGTGCGCCCGGAGAAGCCGGAACCTTCACTCTCAGTTTCGGTACCACTTCCGACGCTTGCCTTCAACTCCGTATTGGACGGAATTAGAATGAGACGATGGTGAAAATCTGCGTGGTGGATAACAATAAATATAATTAAAAATATAAAGAATTTTGTCGATTGATGTAACGTAATGTTATAAATAAAGACATTTAAATTATTAATTAGACAATATATGACAAAATAACATACATATAATTAATCTTTTCCAATGTATGGAGAAAGATTAGCAATATGGTGCCACGGTTTTCAAATATCATCTAAATCATATTGAAAGGGACAGAGTGATTGGCAGGATGTACCTTAAGAAAATGGCAGAACAGTTAGAAAACTGGTAAAAGACGTGCATGGGCAGAAAATTAATAATTTGCATGTCAAAAGCTTCATTGACAGTAAAGGAGGGGGGGCAGCGTAGCAGAAGTTTCAGCTGTGGGTATAGTTAAAGAGGATATCCTCGGTATTAGAATTAATATTTCTAATCTGATAAAAGACCTATTAATTTGATATTAAGACAGTTACAGAAAAACAAATGGATATAGACAATAACTTAGGTACATAACTTCCTGCTATATCCGATGCATCATTAATCACTAATATGAAATAACAACTAGGAGGAGAATTGTATGCGATGGTTCTATAATTTGAAAATCAGCGTAAAACTTATTGTAAGTTTTGTCATTGTAGCTATAATTTCAGGAGTTGTAGGGGTCATTGGAATTTCAAATATTACAAAAATTAATAATAATGACACTATTTTGTATGAAAATATGACTGTTCCGCTTTCTGAAGTGGCGGATATGGCCAGATGGTTTCAGAGGGCGAGAGTAAATGCCAGGGATTTAATACTTTATGATGATCCCGATGATATCCAAAAAGCATATGAAGTAGTGCGAACTTATCTTAATAATGTGGCGTCAAATGCAGAAAGTTTTGAAAAAACGATTGTATAGGAAGAAGTCCGAAACTATTTTCAAATGTTTAAAGAGGCAATGGATAAATTTGTAAAAGATATGGATATCCTATTGGAGCTTTGCCTGGAAAACAGGGACGACGAAGCATTTGCCTTTACAAAGGGAGAAATGCAGACTGATGCTGATAATGTCCGGCAAACAGTTGACAAGCTTATTGAACTAAAGGTTAGTGGTGCGCGAAATCAATCAGATTCAAACAATGCTGCCGCAGATACGGCAGTAGTAACGATGATTGCAGTCATTGCAGTCGCTATGGTCATTGCGGTTTCACTTGGAATATTTGTAAGCCGCATAATAAGCAACCCGATGAGAAAACTTGCAGCTGCAGCCGATAAGATAGCAGACGGCGATTTGGATGTTGAGGTAGACATTGATACAAAAGAAGAAATAGGTAAGCTGGCCAATGCGTTTAATAAAATGGCAGAAAATCTGAATGATTTAATTTCAAATATTAATACTGCAGCCGATCAGGTTGCTGCCGGTTCAAAGCAGGTTTCAGATTCAAGTGTTGAGCTATCCAAAGGGGCGGCAGAGCAGGCTTCTACTATTGAAGAGCTTACTGCGTCATTGGAAGAAATAGCAACCCAAACCAAACAGAATGCGGATAATTCGAACCAGGCAAACTCTCTTGCTGAAATAGCAAGGGAAAATGCGGAACAGGGCAGGATGCAGATGGAAGATATGCTGAAAGCAATGGAAGAAATAAATATATCCTCGAATAATATATCAAAAATTATTAAAGTTATTGATGATATTGCTTTCCAAACCAATATACTGGCCTTGAATGCCGCGGTAGAAGCCGCAAGAGCGGGACAGTATGGGAAAGGGTTTGCTGTTGTGGCCGAAGAGGTCAGAAACCTGGCAGCAAGAAGCTCCAATGCAGCCAAAGAAACTACGGAAATGATAGAGGAATCCATCAGAAACGTGGAAAGAGGAACATCAATAGCCAGGAAAACTTCAGATGCGCTTAACAGAATTGTTGATGACGTTTCGAAGGTATCGGAATTAATCGGAAACATTGCCATTGCGTCCAACGAGCAAGCTTCGGGTATTGAGCAGGTAAATCAGGGAGTTATGATGGTATCGGATGTGGTTCAAAAGAATTCGGCAACTGCTGAAGAGAGCGCTACAGCAAGTGAAGAACTTTCCAGCCAGGCTGATGCTTTGAAAGAACAGGTATCACGATTTAAGTTAAGAAAAGTAAAAGAACGGCACAATTTCGTATGGAGGAACAAAAAATATAGATCCCGGCTTGTTGAGGATGTTAAGCAATATGTCTGAGAATATGAAATCAGAGGTAAATACGGGTGATGTCCCGTCAGATGTGTCGGGAGAAAATCCGAAGAGGATCATCTTAAGCAATAAAGATTTTGGAAAATATTAAAAATAACAGTTAACAAAGAGGATAGTGATTAACTATCCTCTTTATTATGTGTGTGCCTGGCAGATAAGTTCTTCAGTGTTTTGTGTGGGTTTACTTCGGCAGATTACATCGCATTAAAACGGAATTAGTTACAACTAACTACCGGGGGTTAAAAAATAAGTTAGTTATAACTAACTTCAATTAATAAAATAACATTAGCCATGTTTCTTTGTCAATGTTTTTTTTGCTTTAGCCTTCTGAGGTATTTCGGCGCAGGAAAAAATCCGGTAAAACAGTAAATAATTTGACAATTAACCTGTTTGGCGGTATAAAAGAAATGATTAAATCATTTTGGAAAATGTGGCCTGTTAAGGCAGGGGGGTCGTTCATTTTGAAAAAAATTATTGTATTGAGCGTGACATGGGGGAGTGCAGTATGAAGAGAAGTAATAATGAATTCTTTATAAATTTTGAAGGAACTCTGTGTACAAAATGGACAAGGGAAGTTACTTCAGAAAACGTACATAACGAATATCCACGTCCCCAAATGGTTCGCAAAAACTGGCTTAACCTTAACGGGTTATGGGATTATGCCATAAGGCAAAAAGAAGAATCAAAGATTTCCTCATACGATGGTAAAATTCTGGTACCTTTTCCCGTTGAATCAACTCTTTCCGGAGTGAAAAAACCCCTGACGCCGGAACAGAAGCTGTGGTACAGGAGATATTTCGAAATACCCGACAGCTGGAGAGAAAAAAGGTTACTCCTTCATTTCGGTGCAGTTGACTGGAAGGCCGAGATCTGGATAAACGGCTGCTTCGCAGGAATGCATACCGGAGGGTTTTATCCGTTTACGTTTGAGATATCGGAGTTTATAAATGGCAAAGAAAATGAAATTGTTGTTGCTGTCTGGGATCCAACCGATACCTATGGTCAGGAAAGGGGAAAGCAGGTACTTAACCCTTCTGGTTTGTTCTATACAGCAATATCAGGAATCTGGCAGACCGTATGGATAGAGCCTGTCCCAAATGCTTATATCAAAACCTTTAAAATTACACCTGATATAGACAAAAAGAAAGTGGTTATATTTGCCGAAGCAGATGGGATGAACGAAAACATGGAGATTGAGGCTTCGGTTTTTGAAGAGGGAGTACCGGTAAATTCGGGCAAATGCCGGTATGGCGGTTCACTTGAAATTCCATTGTGGAATATGAAGCTTTGGAGCCCTGACAACCCTTTTCTTTATAATTTAACACTTAGGTTAATCAGTAATGGTGAAGTAATTGATGAGGTTGAAAGCTATTTCGGAATGAGAAAATTTAGCATAGGCAGGGATGAAAAAGGGGTAAAAAGGCTGTTTCTGAATAATAAACCGGTATTTTTTAACGGGGTTCTGGATCAGGGGTATTGGCCTGATGGGCTGTATACAGCGCCTACCGATGAAGCACTTGAATCTGATGTAAAAATGATAAAGAATATGGGCTTTAACATGGTAAGAAAGCATATAAAGGTTGAACCTGCCCGCTGGTACTACCATTGCGACAGGCATGGACTGGTAGTCTGGCAGGATATGATAAATGGCGGTTCAAAATGGAATGTTTTTTATCAGGAACAGGTAAGGCCCCTGGTGGATAAAGGTGTTTCTGCAGTGGTTTATACGCAGCTGACCGATGTAGAAACCGAGATCAACGGACTAATGACTTATGACAGGGAAGTTGTAAAGATGGATATAAGCTTTCTGAATTCTTTGAACAAGGAACTGTCGGATTGCTTGCCATAGTACACGGCAATATCATATAAAGCTTTTGGTTTAAAATTAGTCTTTGCGGGCCTTTGGTGAATCGTCCGGAATTTTGGGCCCAAATGCACTATATGGCAGCCAAACTGAATTGCTTCGTCTTCTTTAGAGCCTGAACCCTGACCATGTTATGACTCGCTACACCATAGGTATATAAAGTATATGCCACATAACAGAAGATGCACCTGTAGACACGTTTCAACTGATTAATCAGTGAAATGATAATAAATTAACAGGAAAGGAGTATTAACATTGAAGGTAATACTGGTAAATGGTAGCCCGAATGCGAAAGGTTGTACTTATACTGCATTGAATGAGGTTGCAAAAACATTGCAAAAAAACGGGATAGAAACCGAGATTTTTCAGCTGGGCACAAAGCCCATATCAGGATGCCTGGCATGCGGTAAATGTTTTAAAACAGGTAAATGCGTTATTGATGATTGTGTAAATGAATTCCTGGACAAGGTACCTGAAGCGGATGGTTTTGTATTTGGCTCGCCTGTTCACTATGCAGCGGCTTCAGGCCAGTTGACTTCTTTTCTGCATAGGGTGTTTTATGGGAAAGGCGGCATATTCAAAGGCAAAGTGGGAGCTGCGGTTGTCAGTTGCCGCAGGGGAGGAGCTGCCACTGCTTTTGATCAGATAAACAAGTATTTCACAATAAGCGGAATGCCGGTGGTTTCCTCGCAATACTGGAACCAGGTTCACGGAAGCACGCCCGAAGAGGTATTGCAGGATGGGGAAGGCATGCAGACCATGCGGACTCTTGGCAATAATATGGCATGGCTTTTGAAATGTATAGAAGCAGGCAGAGAAAAAGGAATACTTGTACCTGAAGGAGAGAAACCTATCAGGACGGATTTCATCAGGTAGGATTTTACCACTTTTTATCGACGCCCGGACAATGAGATCTGGCTTTAGCTGCTCTTGCATGTACAAAACATCCGCATACCCTGCAAAGGCCATCCAAACAATCAGGGCATTCCGAGCATAATTCAAGGCGCTCTTTGTAAAGTCTTTCACCGGCTTTTTCTTCCGGTGAAAGACTGTTTATATATTCTTCGATATTCTTTTGAATCTGTTGCTTTTCAATGCTGCTAAACAGGCATGTTCTGCAAGGTTGTTCCATTTGCTGCTCCAATATTACTCAACTGAGATGCTGACCACGCTGACTGGCGGAATCTCAATCACTAAGCCGTTTTGTGTAATTGACATTTTATCAAATTCAGAAGGCTTTACATTTTCAGGTGCGTCAAAGGTGTTGTGGGCGTTCATTTTTCCTGTTAAAATGCGTCCCGACAGCTTTTCGGGCTTCTTGCCAACAATTTCTGTTTCTATTCTGTAACTTTCAGTAAGTGACAGGTTGCACATAGTAATATGCAGTTTTCCGTCGGCATTAACAGAAGCAGATTCATGAAGGTTGGGAACGGCATATTGCGTACCGATGGTTTCGGTTTCAATGTAGCTTTCAAGCAATTCAGCATCCTGATGTTCTTTATACATATCAAATACATGATATGTAGGTGTAAGAAGCATTTTCTCGCCTTCGGTAAGGATGACCGCCTGTAGGACATTGACTGTCTGAGCAATGTTTGCCATTACAACTGTATCACTGTGTTTGTTGAATATATTCAGGTTTATTCCGGCAACAAGGGCGTCTCTCATTGAATTCTGCTGGTACAGGAATCCGGGATTTGTACCGGGTTCTACATCATACCAGGTTCCCCATTCATCCACAATCAGTCCGATACGTTTGTCAGGATCATACCTTCTTATTATTGCACCGTGCCTTGTAACCAACTCTTCCATTTTGAGTGTTTTAAACAGTGTTATGTACCATTCTTCTTCTGTAAAGTTAGTGGCGCTTCCTTTGGATTTCCACGTTCCGGGTACCGTATAATAATGCAAAGACAATGCATCCATGAATCTGCCTGCAAGTTTTACAACGGTTTCGGTCCAGTTATAATCGTCACTGTTTGGGCCGCATGCAATCTTGTATATTTTATTATCTCCATAATTGCGGACATAAGTCTGGTATCTCCTGTACATGTCTGCATAAAATTCGGGGCGCATATTGCCGCCGCAACCCCAGTTTTCATTACCAACGCAGAAATACTTTAACTTATAGGGTTCTTTTCTTCCATTTTGCGCTCTTAATTCCGCCATTGGGGATACACCGTCGAAAGTCATGTATTCAATCCAGTCTTGCATTTCTTTTACTGTCCCGCTGCCCAAATTACCGTTGACATAAGGCTCACAACCAAGTTGGCGGCAAAGTTCCATGAACTCGTCAGTACCAAAGCTGTTGTCTTCAATAACACCACCCCAGTGGGTATTAATCATTTTTTTCCGTTTTTCTTTCGGACCAATCCCGTCCATCCAGTGGTATTCATCAGCAAAACAGCCGCCTGGCCAGCGCAGTACCGGAATTTTTATTTTTTTCAGGGCTTCAACTACATCGTTTCTCATTCCGTTGGTATTGGGAATTGAGGAATTCTCACCAACGTAAATCCCCCCGTAAATACACCTTCCGAGGTGTTCAGAAAAATGACCATAGATTTCCCTGTTAATTTTGCTTTTCCTGTTCAGGGTATTAATTATGTATTTGGCCATGCATTTATGCCTCCTTATTCTTATATTTGTTATTCCCGAAATACTCGGGTGAATCACGAGGTGGTGAATTTAATCGGGCTAAGGAAATAACTGGATTAGAGTTTCAGTAAAACATAAAATATTTATAAGAATAATGAACATATGTGTATAATATCACTTTGAAATGCCTAATGTCAACCAGCTGTACCATATATATACGCATTGGGGAAAAGAATTGCAAGTATGAAAAAAGCCCGGATGATTCATTCGAGCTTATATAGACATCAGGGTACCTTATAATGGAAATATGACTTTTAATCTTCATCTATGGGACTGTAATTAATACGGACATTTATATCCTGGTTGTAGTTCCCGAAATTCTTCCCGTAAATGGTAAGTCCGCCTACATGTTTGGCATCATCAGGAACGGCCAGTTTAAATTTAATCGGGCTCCTGTAATCTAAATCAAAATCCTTGAGGGAAACATCCGAGACCTTTAAACCGTCTATAAATGTCCCATTATTGTTTATCATGATTAATTTTAAAATACCAAACTGGTTCCAGTTTGGATACCACCAGTTCGGTGTAAAAATACCCTTGACACTTCCAAAATCACCGGGACTGGTCCAATATCCAATACACCGGTTATTTATGTAAAAATGAATATCAGACGGCCAGACATCATTACTGCCGGGAGCTTCGGAACCCAGTTCTGCAGAGATTGTTATCTGGTCAATTTTCTGTTTTGGTGGCAGCAAATTTGGAATTATATATTCCACATATCCTCTTGTAAACCAAAGGATGTCACTTTTAAGGCGATCGGGGTGGGCAAAATATCTTGGGTCGTCCACTTCGCCGATTAACGCTTCTGCGGATGCAAGACCACATGTGGGATATACCTGGTAATCCGAAAAATGCCCGACTTTTATATCTATTTCAAATATGTTTTTCAAATCTTCCTTTGAATTCATTTCAATTAAGATCTTATCCAGATGGCACATGCATTTTTTATGGTTACCATGACCTGAAGATTCGTTGGTCACTGATACAAGCCCGCATTCTTCAAGCTTTTTGATATGTCCGGTCAGAGCACTGTTTGAAATGTCCAGGGCGGATGCGAGCTCATTCATGTTCATTCCGTTGTTGGACATTAAAGTCTTTATAATTTGGATGCGCACATCAGAACCGAGAGCTTTAAAAATCTCCAATCCTTCGTCAAGTGTTTTAATATGAAGCATGGTTTCCTCCATCTGTTTTATTATTAAATACCCATTAAACCTTTCCGGGCAAACAGAAAGAAAATTATCCATTCCGGTCCGGTGTTTTAATCACAGGCTGATGGGCTACTTTCAGGCAAAACACGTAAAAAAGACGCTTCAGCGCCTGCGTTATTAAATATAATTTGCTTAAACGCTATTAGTATGAATGATTATTAAAAAAAGTATAAGATAGTTGGAAAAAGAAATCAAGTGTATTATATTTTTCATTAAATATCTTTACATAAAATGTAAGGAAAAACCGGAGTAAGCTTTGTTACTCCGGTTTTTCAAGGGGCGGATTTATTTACCGACATTATAGAGCCTGTAAAGCAGTTTGGCTGCCTCAGCCCTTGTGGCCTGCTGCGCAGGTCTGACTGTGTTTGTCTCCTGTTCGGGTATTATTCCGGCTTTTACTAATGAAGCGATATCCGGAACGGCATAGGAAGCAATTTCATTCTTATCGGCGATATTTTTGAGGTCTTCCACAGACCCTTCCTCCAGCTTGCTTACAAGCCTTAATGCCCTTGCAGCCATTACCATCATTTCCTGTCTCGTTATTGGCTCTCTCGGGCTTCCCATGTTATTGCCTGTACCCTTTACGATACCCAGTGCCTTTGCAATACCCATGCCTTCATAGAAATAATCGTCAGGATACACATCTGAAAAGTTTGAAACAACACGTGCATTAAGCCCCAGTGCCCTGATAAGAAGCAATGTGAAATCGGCCCTTGTGAGATTATCTCCAGGTTTGAATGTGGTTGCAGATGTTCCTTTAATTATTCCTCTGGAAGCGAGAATTTCAATTTCTTTTCTTGCCCAGTCATATCCGTCGAGATCTTCAAAAGTTTTAAAGGAATAAACCACTGCATACTTGCTGAAGTGGTAGGTAATAAATTCAACCGTTCCATTTTCGGCATTGTACCTGCCGGTTGGAACAGGCTCCGCATTTCCTGCTCCGTCGATATACCATACAACAATGTTTTCAGGATTTTCCAGTTCTGCATCAGTAGGTTCGTATGGTATTGAAACCAATACAGGCGAATTGGGATTGTTAAATTTTATTGGTTCATTGTTCAGATACAGCGCAAGTTCAATGACAGGCCTGTTTCCTATTGCATTTTTAATGTTATCGGGCAGAGCACTGGTGTCTGCCATTCCAATCTTGAGGGTTATTTCTCCGGCATTGCCTGTGTAGGAGTTTGAAAGCATATTCCCGGGAATAATTATGGTGCCAAATGGAGTTCTAAGCTCTATTTTTTCATTAGCCGATCTGACTTTTGTCAGAATGGACGCATCAATGCTTAAAGCATAGGATATAGCGCCTTCTGCCTCGGGTATTTCAATCAGTACGGTCTTATCACCGTTTTCATCCGGCAGTGCATTTTCAAAAGCATTGCTGACTGCGCTCTTATTTATCTTCACCGACGCTTCCCGGGTATCTTCGTTAACGACAGGCTCGCCAACCTCAACAGTTTGTCTGGGAACAGCCGTTGGAGATGGGGCAGGTGTAGGTGTGGTTTGAGCTTCTTTTGATGGCCTGCTTCGGCCGCCCCCGCTTACGCCCGAAGATGAGCTTGTTGTTCCTGTAATTGTCGCAGCTTCAGAACGGTTGCCGCTGACATCATATGCATAGACCCTGAAGGTATATTTTGTTCCCGGGGTTAAACCGGTAACGGTGTATGATAAATTACCTGTTCTGCCCTTTAGTGTTTCATCCGTATATATTTCATAATCAACCATTGATTTGCCTGCCGCAGGCTCCCAGGTGAGGGTAACGGATGTATTGCTAATGTTGGTAATACGCAGGTTAACCGGAGCAGAAGGGGCTGTTTTATCGGTATAGTATATCTTTGGTATTGCAAGCGCGCCGGCGAGAACTTCATCCCGGATATCCTCCCCAAGGTAGAAGCTGATATGCGGCGGCTGGTTATATGCCACGTTTTGCCATGCGATACCCATACGGTAAACATGATCATGCATTAATGTGTATATCCTGTACCCGGTAGGGATTGTTGTACTGTATATCCTGAGTTCTGTGCTGTCATCAGATGGCATAACCACTTCTTCACGCCAGTCACCAAGTATATCTGCCTGAAGGGCTGGAGTTGCCTTTGTTCCATTGTTGCTTACGCAACCAGTAAATTCAATAATTGTATCTACATAATTCGTTTCTTCATTGTATTTGGTTATGGATATATCATCCAGAAGCTCCTGTTGCAAATCTCCGTCCCAGTAAAGGGCGAAGTTCGCAGACAGGCCTAAAGCCCTCCAGTCATCAGCCAAAACTTTACCTTTTACGTTGTATAGCCCGGAACCTTTTTGTATATCTGTGAAATCTGCAGTTCCCCAGAACTCATAGCCCGGTTCGGATGAGATGTTCGCTGCCACACCACGGCCTGTATCTTTTGATGCATAATAGGACATAAATGTTTCGCCTGTTGCGGCATCCCTGTATTGCATGCTGGCTACCGCAGGATCTTCAAAGACGCTGAAAACCTGCAATCCTTCCATATCCGGGTCAAAAGCACCTACATGCATTGCATCGCCGTGGGAGCCTTTTTCACGGTTCATCGCTCCATCCATTGCATATAACACCGTTCCGTCATGATCAAGGGTAAGTGCGCCTGCAATGATTTCATCAAAGCCGTCATTATCAATGTCTGCAACCGAAAGGTTGTGGTTTCCAAGGCCCATATACTGCCTGCCGTCCTTATCTGTATCGAATATCCATTCTGTTACCAGCTTGCCGTCCACAAGCTTGTATGCAACAAAAGTGGTTCTTTCGTAATAGCCTCTGCCGAATACCGCACTTGGGGTTTTGCCGTCAAGATATGCCACTGCCGCAAGGAAGCGGTCAGAACGGTTGTACCAGTCATCACCCCACGCAATGGGGTTATAGTCTACCGGGAACTGGTATTCTATTGTATCAATCACTTTTCCTGTTTCCCCGTCAAATATGGAAATATATTCCGGTCCGCCTTCAACTTTTCCTGAATCATTTACATACCTGCCGTTATCTTCCTGATTTCCTATTTGACAAATGATTTTACTGCTGTCGAATATTCCGTTTGTAGCACCGTAAACAGTTGTGCCGTCCGCAGTTTTTATAAACATTTCACTTCTGCCGTCACCGTCAAAGTCATAAACCAGGAATTGGTGGTAATGTGCTCCTGAAGTAAGGTTTAGTCCCATATCCATACGCCACAGAAGCGTTCCGTCCAGTTTGTATGCATCAAAAATTGTCGGCCCTGTTAAACCACTCTGCGAGCTGTCGATGGCATTTGACGGGTACCATTTAACAATTATTTCATATTCCCCGTCACCGTCCAGATCGCCCACACTGGCATCGTTAAGGCTGTAGGTATAGGTTTCACCGATTCTGTTGACACCGTCGGCAGGTTTTTGAACCGGAATTGAAAGATAGTTCTTATCGACTGCAACTGATTCATCCGAACCGATGACATAATTACCCAGCAATGTTTCTACCTTGTATGTATCACCTGCTTTTCCGCCTGAATCCAGGTAGTTTGTTGCCGAAAGAGGGGTATTGTTCAGTTTTTCTCCATTTCGATAAATATTGAATTTTACATCTCCGGCATATTCATCAGCACGCAATCTCCAGCTTATGAATATGCCATTACCGGATGACAGGGCTATTACACCTCTGTCCAGCCATTCGGCCTGGCGGGTGTTGCCCGGAACCGGCAGACGGTTATATACATACAGTGTTGCAGTGCGGTTATATAGATTGTCATATTCTTCGGTCTCAGCGAGGATTCCGACAAAGGTATAAACTCCTGTTACTTCCGGGTTCCACTCCTTGCCGGTTACCGTCCATCCGGCTACCGGAATATATACCCTTTCACCGCTTACAAGCCTTACAGGAACCTCTTCAGGCAGGCCAACTGAAGATATATCATCCGTAGTTTCACCAACATAAACACGGTGATATGGAAGTTTTTCAACATAAGCCACCGCGTTGGATGCCGCCGGGACAATATAAATGCCGAAATTGTCCAGGTATGTGGTCGAGGTAAGATTGTTTCCTGATGTCCGTATACCCTGGAGCTTGATATTTTTGATATTACCATTAAAGCTGACGTTCTCGAGGGAGAGGTCATAAGTTTCTGTTATGCCGGCTTCCTTATCGGTAATATTGAATTTTAATTTACTTTCCTTTACATATATAAATATTTCAATGCCATACCATTTTTCAGGATTTGTAAATGATGTTTCTGTTGCATTCTGTGCACCAATATAAAATTTTAAAGGCGAATTCCTTGTGTTATTAATTGTAAATATTGTGTTGCCCAGGCTGTCTTCAATTTTAAATTCCCCGCCGTTTTCATTCGGGTTTGAGCCTTTATCGTTAATTGGGCCGGGATACCAGTCGAATTTTACAAGTATCGTATTTCCCTGTGCTGCAGGTTCAAGTGTTTTGGTTGCAACTCGCCCGCCGGACTGGTTTGTTATCGAAAACCGGAGTTTGGGCGTGTTGTTTCCTGCAATATTGCCGGTGTCGACAGACAGTTCGGCACCTGATGTTGTAAATCCCCAGTTTGCAGGGATAACCGGGATAATATCACCAAAGGTGGTATAATACTGATTTACAAAACCTTCTATTTCTGGAACGGGTTCTCCGGGTACAGTTTTGGTATATATTATGCCTTCTACATTGTCCGGATTTGTTATTGCTACAAAGCCATCCAGGACAAATGCTGATCTAAAAGCAAAAATGCCCGGTACAGAGCTGTTGAAGTCTTCACAGTCCCAAGTTATCGGAATTGTCCTTTTTCCTCCGTCATCAAGAAGCACTTCAAAACTTGTCGGAAACAGCGTAATTACATCTTTTTTCGCTGAACCCATTGGAACAGTTATTGAATTCTCATAACCGGACAAAATCGAAACGATCTTTTTAACAGCCGGTTCGGGTGCAGTTGTACCTGAACCATAAATTAAAATGTTGTCCAGCCCGGTTTCAAACGTCAATGACTGTCCGGACGCCCTGTTACCGTTTATCGCCATTTTGCCTATATCGTTTTTATGGTTTACATCGATAAGGCTGATACCTGTTACTGCAAAACTGTTTGCCGGATTGTCCCGGTCTTTTACGGTGAAAGAGACTTCCCTGTTTTCAAAATCAAATCTGACATCAACCGAAAGCCACTTGCTGTTTGTGCTTACGCCGGTAACGTCCATTGTATCTGAAATATTGTCACCCGTTGAACCAACACCGTATTTTATATCACCGTTTGTGCCACCGGCTTTAACAATTCTGAAAATTGGATTGTTGGCAGAATCGCTGAACAGGATTTCACTGGAGTTTGAACTTGTTGAAACGTTTCCTGGTTTCCAGTCGAACTGAACAATAACCTTTGAATGATTTATTGGCTGCTCAAAAGTTTTTGTTGCGCTTCTGGCGCCTGACTGCCCGCTAACACCTGCTTTCAGATATTTTCCGTCATCGGTTGCAATTGCGGGATTGGCATTTCCGGAAAAGCCCCAGACATCAGAATTTTCAAAGTCTGTTCCGATAAGATATGTATACCCTTCAATATCGGGTATTGGAGTAGTTTGATACACATCTTCCTGAACGGTAATTTGAGCTGCTGCTTCTAATCCCCCGATGTCTGCATTCTCAAAATCAGTACCTGTAAGCCGGCTGAACTCAGTGAGGTCAGTGTTTTCAAAGCTGTCAGCAAAACTTAGGGGAATTACAGACAGGAAGATTGCAATTGATAATACAGCAGACAGGAATTTTCCCGCTTTTTTAACTTTCATTTCTTTCATCCTTTCTTTTATATTGGTTTTGGTTTATGTTAACAAGCAGTGCAATAAGTATGGTCAGGAAATGTGCTGCTGCTTGTTAAAAACGAATGTGGCAATTTGATAAGAATCAATAATTTGTGCGATATTATCATAATAAATAGATTAACTTGCATAAAGATCCAGAAAATTTAAATGGATTCACTTTTGATCCTTTGTATGAAATCAGCCTGAAACGGATGGACAGTTAAATATTTCGCATGGAAGATGGCAACTGGATCAATATTATTAATAAGGCAACATATTTTGTTGTTTAAAAAGGAGATAACAGTGATTGATAAAGGAAATGGCAATAAAGAGGATCAAAAGTGATACCTGATGATCATATTTAAAAAATAATGCCAAAATAAACTTGCATAATCAGTATTTAAATTTTCTTGTATTCGGATGGAGTTATTCCCTCATATTTTTTGAAATAACGTTTAAAGCTTTGAAGATTGCTATACCCAACACTTTCAGCTATTTTCTGTAATGTCAGGTTGCTGTTTTTTATCAGGTTTTTGGCTTTTTCTATTCGGTATGTGTTAAGATAGTCGGTCATACTCATGTTCAGATTTTCATTGTAAAGCCTTCGCAGGTAGGAGTAGCTGACACCAATCCTGTCGGCAAGTTCCTGAAAGTTTATGTTTTCTTTATAATGCTCGTGAATATAGTCCTGGACTTTCAGAATATACTTGTTCTGACCGGTTTTACGAATCCTGGTGTATTCAACGATTGAAACGCATATATTTTTAATCCAGTGCTGAATTTCATCCAGGGTTTCAAGTGTTGACAGGTGCTGGTACAGAGTTTTGTCGGTTGAAAACACTTCGCCCGGGTTCAGGTGCTCATTGAGCATATATTTTATAATACTGCCTGTTAAATGATTTATTATTTGCAGTATATTATCATGAGACAGTTTTTTCTCACGGATTTCGCTGAAGAAAACGTCAACCGATTCCATAAGCTCTTCCGAATTTCCGAGTTTTAAAAAGTTAAAAATATGTTTCTCGGTAGCGGCAGGATAATAATACTCATCGTTTTGCCTGTCATCTATGTTCCATGCCGCTATTATTCTATCGCTTCCGCAAACCAGCCGGTATTTTAAAAGGTTTTTTGCTTCTTCAAAACTGGTTTCAACGTTTTCACTGCCCCTGTAACAGTTGCCGATTGTTATTGTAAACGTGCCGTCATATACTTCATACGCTTTTAATTTAATTTCATGAAGTAATCTGATGATGTTAGATTTAAAAGAGGATACCGATTCTGAGGACAGATTTGCAACAATTGCCATACCGCTTTTTTCATGCTGGACTCCGGTACATTTATATGAACTCATCATATCCAGAAACAGTTTCAGAATTAATTCTTTTGTGTAATATGTTTCCTCGTTTGAAAGCCTTCGTGTAAAGGAATAGAAATTATCGATCGAAATTAAAATACATGAATAATATTCTTCATTAAAGGGTAAATACTGCATCGTGTCCAGGTCCGCTTTACCCTTTAAAAGGGACAGGAGACTGTTTTCACGAAGTTTCCGTGCGTTATGCTCATACAAACTTCGTAACCGGTTTCCCTGTTTTAAAACATCATTCAGTGCATTTGATATAACATCCATATCATTTTTATTATTTTCAACAGTAATTCCTTTTTGCAGGCGGATTTTTTCCACAATGTTCTTTACCGGATTGTACAGGCTGCGGGAAATGAAATAGCAGACGGGTATGCCGATTACAGTCATTATAAAGGCAATTACAAGAATAATGCTGCGAAATACATTAAAATTAGTCAGGAATTCCTGAATAGAACATTCATTCAGATAAATCCACCCATTGTAGCCTGATTTGGCATAAATCACAATATAATTTTCTTTACCGATTTTTGTCTGAATAAATCCGGAAGATTTATCCGACGAGAGTATTTCAGAAATATATCCACGGTCCGATATATTTGTGGTTACAATATTGTTCACAGAGCTTAATATAACAATACCGTCAGAGCTTATTACAGTAATCTCCCCGGTGGACTTTAACACACCCTGATCCAAAACCTTGCCCAGTTCGTCTTCTTTTATGTTAATAACCAGAAGCCCCTGAAAAGAAGATGTATATGTTACGGGATAAACCATTGTAATAACCCTGTTTGTTCCGGTAAGGCCGCTTTTTGCAGAGCTTTCCCGTGTGACAGGAATCCCGACTTCCCTTGTTTCCATCCAGAGAATGTTTTTCTTTTTTCTTTTATATTCATCAATCCAAGCGGTGTCATAAAATTCTGGCCTGCTAAAAATGAGCATATCAGATGTATAAATTACTTCTCTGTTATAATCGTATAAATATATTGATTGGATGTTTTTATTTGATATTTTCGTATTGTAAAGCAGTTTCAGAACATCGGAAATTATTGAAACGTTTCTGCCGGTATCCGGGTCATTGCCGGTTAACATGTTGAGGCCTTCAATGGTCTTGTTCAGCGCAATTTGCTTTGCATCGTTCTGAATTTCATCAAGGCATGCTTCAACGAATCCCTGCGCCATGTAAAGTTTTTCTGTACCCGAGTTAATCAATCCTTCCCTGAAAAAGGACAGAGTATAGTAATAATAAGTGGTACTTACTATCAGAACAGGAATTACCATTATGAGAACAAAAGCTATAAACAGTTTAAAAAATACCGGAATGGATATATTCTGTTTCATTGCCTGGAGCTCCGAATTCTGTTATCAGTCTTTCCTTTCCCTGTAAAGAGTATTGACTTCCCGGATGTATTCCTCACCACCGCTTTTAAGCCAGGTCTGAATGATGCCGTTAAATTCGGTTTCATCAATTTCTCCGGTAATAAATTTAATTCTGGCATTGTTAATGAGGCTGTCCAGGAAATTGCCCTTGATATAATAAATCTCAGACGTAAATGGTTCTGCAGGATTGGATACCAGGATTCTTTCATTTTCTGCCTGTATTTTTTCAATCTTTTCCCTTAGACCGCTTGTTTCAACAGGAGTGGTTAAGTCCTTCGGAATAAACGTCAACAGCATCGACAGATCGTTTCTTTCTGTTTCCGAAACACCTTCTGCAATTTCTCTGATTACCACGCCATCCCGGACAACATAATGTCTGCCTTCGATTCCATGGTATAGTAAATCCTGGGCTTCGCGCTCATTTAGTTTATCCATGAACTGAAGAATCCGATCAATTTCATAGTCGCTTTTCCCATTGGCCGATATTGCATAAAATCCGTTATATCCTGATGTGGAAAGGCTCTTCATACCTTTTTTCCCGGCCACGGCACCGAATAATCCTATCTCAAAATTTTCAAGACCTATCCTTTCCATGCGGGATAAAAGAGTGTTTGCCCTGTCAAGGACATCAACAATACAGCCTGCTTGTCCATTTACAAACGGATCATTGAAATATGCCGGATCAAAAAACAAAAAATCCTGGTTTACAAGTTTTTCTTCATACAACTTTCTTAAAAACCAAAGCGATTCCATATATTCGGGGGTAAGATGGGCAGGTACCAGTTCGCCTTCGGAATTCTCGCCCCATACTTTCGGAACACCAAACCAGGTCTGAATGATATCAAGAGAGACGGCTGAACTTGTAAGAATAAGCCCGTATGTATCATCAGTATTGTTCCTGTCAGGGTCCCCACAGGTGAAACCTTTGAGCATATTGTAAAAATCCTCGATGGTTTCAGGCTCTTTCATGCCTATATTCTCAAGCCAGTCTTTCCGGTATATGGCGCCATATCTGCCCAGTATGCGCATTCTTGGAATGCCATATAATTTATTGTCGATTAGAATATTATTCATTACCAACCGGTTCATCTGCCTTAAGTTTTTATAATTGTTGAGTTTTGGGCCAATTTCAGCAAAAGCTCCTGCCCTGGCGGCATTAATTACACTGTAAGACTTTGATGTTACAAGCATTACATCAGGCAAATCTCCTGAAGCAAGAATTAAATTCATCTGGTCTTCATAACTGGAATTGCTTACCCATTGAATAATAAGTTTTGATCCTGTAAATTCTTCAATAGCTTTGACAACAGGACTTTCACCTGAGGCAGGGTTTTTTGTGAAGGCGGTCGTCATAATTGTTATGGAAAAGGAATCTGCATAGCTCTGCTGAAAAGGCTGAAAAGACATAACAGCATTGTTATGCGTACAAGCTGTAAGCAAAAGCAATATTAGAGCAGAAAAAATCAGGCGGGTGATTTTAAAATGCTTCATATATATTCACTCATTTTAGTTATTTTAAACCGAGATTTATTACTATTATAATAATTTCTTATAAATTTTACAAATTTCCACTGTGGCAGATCAATATTATTATGCAATTTAGGAACGTCACTTCGTATTCCGGAACTGAACCTGCAATCTTTGCCAAATGCAGTATAGCTGCTGAAAGAAGATGCTGTGAACTCTGCCGGATACTTTTCCGGTCCGCAAATAAATGACATTGCCTTTTTAAATGTTTTGTTTGACATATGTACCTTATCTTAGGTAATATATATTAAGTATTTTTTTGATTAATTTACTGCTGAAAAAGCAGGCTTACATAATGAAATGTTCGGAGGAAACACCAATGTCGCAGAATTCGCCTCATGTGATAATACCACCGGGATATAAGTCATTATTGTCGGTTATCGACACTGAAATTGCTATCAAACTGTTAAAAGATTTTTTTGAAGATGAGCTTGCAAAGAAACTTAATCTGGTAAGGGTTTCCGCACCGCTTTTTGTAAGGCCAGAATCGGGATTAAACGATAACCTCAGTGGTGTGGAGAGGCCGGTTTCATTTGATGTTAAATACATGGGTGCTGAAGTTGAAATAGTTCATTCCCTGGCTAAGTGGAAGCGGATGGCTCTTAAAAAGTATGAATTTGAAACCGGTCAGGGGCTTTATACCGATATGAATGCCATAAGGCGGGATGAAAAACTGGATAATTTGCATTCCATATATGTTGACCAGTGGGACTGGGAAAAAATAATTGAAAAAAGCGACAGGAACAAAGATTTCCTGAAGTCTATTGTAAAACAGATTTTCGAGGTTTTTAAAAGCACCGAGGATTTTATATGCGGAAAATACCCCAATATTCCCCGGAAACTGCCCGATGAAATTTACTTTATTACAACACAGGAGCTGGAAGATCTTTATCCCGGCCTTACTTCGGAACAGCGTGAATTTGAGATTGCAAAAGAGAAAAAGGCAGTTTTCATAATGGAAATAGGAGATAATTTAAAATCGGGCCAAAAGCATGATAAACGGGCTCCGGACTATGATGACTGGCATCTGAACGGGGACATTCTTTTCTGGTACCCCCTGTTAAACAGATCGGTAGAAATGTCTTCAATGGGAATACGGGTTGATGAAAAAGCCCTTTTGGATCAGCTTATTAAGGCAAACTGCCCCGAACGTAAAGAACTTGCTTTCCACAGGGATGTGCTGGACGGCAAACTGCCATATACAATAGGCGGAGGTATAGGGCAGTCCCGTTTGTGCCTGTTCTTCCTTAACAAGGCTCATATAGGAGAAGTACAGGCATCGGTATGGGATGACGAAACAACTGATATATGCGAAAAGGCAGGAATACATTTGCTGTAGCGGATAACATGAAAATTTAGTTTAATATAAATTTCAAAGAAAGTGAATCTGGCGGATTCACTTTTTTAATGCCTGTAAATACCCACATTTTGCATAATTGTAAGTCCAAAGGACAAGAATATTAACGGTGATGGTTATGCAAAAGTGTAAAAGGGAGAGGCGTACAACAAGAAAAATAATTAAGCTTGGAGATAACAGGGAAAGTAAAGAAGCAGCGAAGAAAAGCAATAAACTTACAAAATCCCTGGAAGAGAATATAAAAATACTTGAAGAGAAATTTAAAAACGACAGCACGGTTATTTTCAGGAGGTTTCAGAACAGGTACCTGCCAAAAGTGAAATGCTGCATAGTTTTTATTGAAGGAATGATAGATTTTAAACATATAAATATGCAGATTATCGAACCTCTGATGGAGCAGGACCTGAGGAGTTTGTCCTCATCGTGCAGCCTTCTTGAAGATATAAAGGATAAGGTTTTGCCGGTAAATGATGTAGAGGAATCGGGGGATCTGGAAAAGATTCTTCAGTCGATTTGCTACGGTAACACCATTTTTTTGCTGGACGGGTATGACACCGCCCTGTTGGTTGAGTCAAAGGGCTGGGAGGTCCGGGCAATCACCGAACCCGAGTCCGGAAAAGTAATACGCGGGCCACGTGAAGGCTTCACAGAACACATTATTTCCAATATATCGCTTATCAGGAGAAGAATAAAAAATCCAAACCTTAAATTTAAATTCATGCAGCTTGGAAAACAGACAAATACAACCATCTGCATAACCTATATTGACGGAGTCGCGCTTGAGAGTGTATTGGTTGAGCTGGAGCAAAGACTCAACAGGATAGATATAGATGGTATTCTGGATTCGGGGTATATCCAGGAGCTAATCGGTGATGCACCTTTTTCCACGTTCCCAACAGTAGGTTATACCGAAAGGCCCGATGTGGTTGTTGCAAGGATGCTTGAAGGAAGAATAGCCGTTATTGTCGACGGAAGCCCGTTTGTGCTGACAGTTCCGCATGTTCTTGTAGAAAACATTCAGGTAAGTGAAGATTACTACGATCACTTTATTTTTGGGAGCTTTAACAGGTTTGTGAGGGCAGTGGCTTCAATTTTCACGATAAGTATCCCTGCCGTTTACCTGGCATTAGTGACATATCATCAGGAAATGATCCCCACCCAGCTTTTGATTTCGTTGTCTGCTTCCCTTGAAGGGGTGCCTCTGCCCACATCTTTATCGTTAATTATTATGCTTATTGTCTTTGATATTTTACGTGAAGCAGGAGCAAGAATGCCCACCGCGGTAGGGCAGACTGTTAATATTGTAGGCACACTGGTGCTTGGGCAGGCAGCGGTTGAAGCACACCTTGTAAGTGCTCCGGTTATTATTGTAACAGCCATAAGCGGGATAACAACTTTGATTGTGCCTACACTGATAGAGAGCCTTGTTTTGCTCAGGTTTATACTGTTAATCCTTGCTTCAATCCTGGGCTTATATGGTTATTTTATCGGGATAATATTGATATACCTGCATCTGATGTCAATACGCTCTTTTGGAGTGCCTTATATGTTGTCAATAACGAGATTCAGAAACCATGATGGACAGGATGCCTGGATACGTGCACCATGGTGGACAATGACTCTCAGACCCAAAATAATCGGTGCCAGAAACCTGATACGACAAATTTCAAACAGGAGATGAGAGGGTTTGAGAATAAAGGTTGTTTTTCTTCCTGTACTGGCAGTTATTCTGTTTGTATTGACATCATGCTGGAATTACAGGGAAGTAAACGAAATGGCAATTATTATTGGAGCCGCAGTAGATAAAGGTGTGGAAAACCAATATATGCTTACGGTGGAGTTGCTGGACGTAAGTGGCGGAGCTCAGACAGAGCTGTCTACAAGGATATTGTCTGTTGAGGGTGAAACTGTTTTCGATGCTGCAAGAAAGCTTATTTCGGTAGAGGGAAAAAGGGGTTATTGGGGACATACACGTGTTTTAATTGTAAATGAAGAAATTGCCCGGGAAGATATAACCGAAGCGGTTTCCTTTTTCCGCCAGGACGCAGAAGCAAGAGGAGATCTTTATGTTATCGTATCAAGGGGATATAGCGCCAGGGAAATCATGAATTCGGGCATACCTTATGGAGATGTGCTGTCGGAATCACTGGCACAAGGCCTTGAAAACAGCAAATTTGTATCTGAAATTCCTGAAACCCGGCTTTATACGCTTAGCCAGGATTTGAAATCGAGCAAGGTTTCTCCTGTATTGCCGGCTGTAACTTTATTGTCAATAGATGATAAGAAAGTGCCTGTTCTCAGGGGAGCGGCTGTTTTTCAGAAAAGCAGGATGGTAGGTTTTCTGGATGAAGAAGAGACAAAAGCAATGCTGTTTCTGAAAAATGAAATTGAAGGCGGTGTTTTAGTTACAAAAGCAGGTAAAACTCGTGTTTCTCTCGAAATTAAGGACAATAATACAAAAATCAAAGTAAAAACGGAAGGTGACCGGCTTATTCTTGATATAACGGTTCAAACAAAAGCAATTATTGATGAAGTAATCGGTAATTTGGAATTCAGTGATATAGAAATGCTGGATGAAATTAAGAGGCTAAGTGAAGAACAGCTTAAAAGCAAACTTGAAAAGATAATTGATAAGGCAAGGTATTACAGGACGGATATTTTTGGTTTTGGACAAAAAATATATGAAGATAACCCGGGAAAATGGAATGAAATTTCTGATGATTACGAGACCGAATTTGCCAAGATTGATGTGAACCTTACAGTAAAAGTGGAAATACCAAATACATCCATTATATTCAAACATCTGGATGAAGGAGAATAGAATGTTTGTTATAGTTTTTATCGGGTATGCATTGCTGGGTATTTATGAATTTGTTCCGTTATATAAGGAAAAAATGTGGAAGGAGTTTTATGTGAACTTAGGATTGGCTTTAATATCATTTACTGTTGCATTCCTGATAAGTATAAATGTGAAAATACCAAGTCCTGCAAGGCAATTTGAAGCAATAATATACTCTTTAACTGGAAAGTAGGAAAGAAATAAAATGGTGAAAATTACCGACAAGGAAGCAATATGCATTGTTGTTTTATTTTTATTAGGTGGTTCCATTGTAATCGGAACAGGAATAGAAGTTAAAAATGATGCATGGATAGCAGGAATTTTAGGGATAGTTTTTTTCGTTCCGTTTGCATTAATCTATGCCAGAATACAGGCCATATACCAGGGGCGGGATTTGTTTCAGATAGCCAATTTGCTGTTTGGCAAAGTGGTTGGTACAGTTATTATCGCAGTTTACACCTGGTATTCATTTCATTTAGGGGCGCTAGTATTGAGGAATTTTGGCGAATTTGCGAATATAACGACATTGAATGATACACCTCTGATTGTTATATTGCTCAGTTTCAGTATAATAACCATTGCTGCAGCGCGATCGGGTATTGAAGTTATAGGCAGGATAAGTACATATGCTTTGCCTTTGGTTATTTTTGTTTTAGTGTTTATGGAAGTTTTGTCATTAAAACAGATGAAATTCAATTATATAAAACCTATTTTCGTAAACGGTTTTCAAAGGATAGCCGAGGCAGGGTTCACCGTTTTTTCTTTTCCTTTTGCAGAATCGGTTGTCTTTTTGGGGATTTTTTACTCGCTGAAAAAAAGGGATTCGGCATATAAAGTTTACCTGACCGGGGTGTTTATATCAGGCATTATTCTGATTACTCTGACTTTTGTTAATACTTTTATTCTTGGCCCTGTGGTGCAGGATTTTTACTTTCCGTCATACTCTTCCTTTAGCCGGATACGGCTTGGAAATTTCCTTCAGAGGATGGAAGGTACAATATCTGTATCATTTGCCGTTACATGCTTTATTAAGTCAAGCGTGTGCCTGCTTGTTGCCTGTAAAGGGATTTCAGCCATATTTAATCTTAGTGATTATAGATTTATTACTATACAGGCAGGACTGATTATGACATATCTTGCTTATATAATTTATGACAATACGGTTGAGATGACAGACTGGGCATTAAACATATATCCATACTATGCGATACCGTTCCAGATTATAATTCCGTTGTTTATCTGGATTTGGGCTGAAATTAAAAACCGAAGAAAAGATTCAAATGATAAAGGAAGGTAATTTAAACCACAGGAAGAAGAATATAAGGGAAGAAGTGCATAATTAGGCTGGGATGAAACTAAACAAGCTGAAAAATTAATTAAAGGTGTACGGTTTTACCCGTACACCTTTGGCTGTTAAAGTACAGCCACCTCCATTACAATCTTCATCAGATCACTCCTTTCCTAAGGATTACAGCTTCCGGATGCTGCATAACAAAGCGCTTGTTCATTTTCATTATAGCCGCCGGCATCCTGCAGTATCAAGCTATTGTTTGGTTATATCTATTCTATACTTTCACGAATGGTATCATCGATTACAACTTCATGCTTGAAAACAGGCTTGATACGAAGCTTGAAACTGATATTGCTTTCATTTAGCTGGTATTTCGGTGAAAGCCGTGGTCCACAGCTGTTGGAGCCCACTCCGCTCATGGCATAGTCGATATGCACAATGGTTTCGGGCAGTTTCTTAAGCTCGTGGGGGTGCATTGCCTGTGTAAGGTTTTCAGGTGTGTAGTGGGACACGTTGAATGAAAAGTCATCCATTCCCACAAATAAAAGCCCGGCGCCTAAAGCGTTCGTGACCAAAGCCCATTCTGTACCGTAATGGCTGCCGTTTTCCTGGGGGTACAGGTAGTCTTCATGCATATCGGATACAGTTGATTCAAACCTTCCCTTATAAGTGCTTCTGTGCTTGTCAATGTAGCTTTCATGCGGGCCGTAGCCAAAAAACTCCACATATTCATTGCCGCGGGGCATAACCAGCTTCAGGCCGTACCGTGGAAGGAAGGGAAGATTTTCCCGCACCTGGACATTATTATCCAGGAATATATCGCCGCTGCCATAAATGGTCCAGGTTGCTGTGCCTTTCAGTACAGGCAATTGGGTATAAGAGCCTAGCGAATATGTGGTTTTAATGGAGACAGAATTGTCCTTCTGATCAATAATCTCAACACTATAAGTGTGATTTTTAAGGCGATCGTAACCGTATTTCATCCATTCTGTTTTTTCGTTTCTGTCATTGTCGGTCGGTGCACGCCATACTGTAAATGAAGGTTTTTCACAAATAAGATCAACACCGGCATTCTGTAATTTGGTGAAACAACCGTCAACCAGGCTGAATTCGTATTCGAAATTCCTGCCGGTCAGTTTGATACTTTCTTCATTTTTTAATATACTGACAAATGGCGGTGCTTTAATTGTAATTTTCTCCAACGGCTCTAAAGGAAGTTCAAATTGAGCAAATGCCACTTCATATCCTTTCTTTGCCCATACAGTGTCTTTTGACAAGGTATAGAAGATGCGGACAAAATACCTTCCATCCGACCTATCAGGGAGGTTATAGCCAAGAGTCACTGTTTTTGACTCGTGCGGGGCAACATTCAGTTCGTAAACAGTACCCGAATCGGTTATATTGCCGTTTTTTTCAACAACCCAGTTCAAACACAGGTGGGACAGGTCAATAAAGTCATAGAGGTTTGTAATTTTAAACTCACCTGACTTAAGGTCCACTGCTTCTGTCCTAACCGGCGCTATAACATTTTTCAGTTCCAACAGGCCTGTATGAGGCCTGCGATCGGGATAAACAAGGCCGTCTATACAGAAGTTGCCGTCATTCGGCTCGTCATTAAAGTCGCCTCCGTAGGCATAGTAAGTTATTCCGTCGGGTGTTTGCGTTTTAATTCCGTGATCGGTCCATTCCCAGACAAAACCGCCCGACAGCCTTGGGTATTTGTATATCAGATCCCAGTAATCCTTTAAATCACCCGGGCCGTTACCCATGGCATGGGAGTACTCACAGAGCACGTGCGGCCTTTTTTCATCTTCCATTTTCAAAAATGTATTTTCAAGCCACTCCACACTGGCGTACATGTTGCTGTAAACATCAAGGCAGGAGTTGTCAGGATCGGCTTTTAATACCTCATTGTTAAATGCACCTTCATAGTGGATAAGCCGGCTTTTATCCCTGTTCTTTGTCCACTCTGCCATTTTTCTGTGATTTGGACCGAAGCCCGATTCGTTGCCAAGAGACCACATAACAATACAGGGATGGTTTTTATCCCGTTCCACCATACGCTGCATTCTGTCCAAAAAGGCTTCCGCATATGAGGGATCCTTTGATAACATGCAAAAGTCTCCGGCCCTGTGGACACCATGGCACTCAAGATCGGCTTCGTCTATTATGTAAAAACCCAATTCATTGCATAGTTCCAAAAATCTTGGATCATTGGGATAGTGGGATGTCCTGATTGCATTTATGTTATGCCTTTTCATTAAAATTAGATCTTTTTTAATATGATCGAGAGGTGTGGTATGTCCGAGCTCCGGGTGGGAGTCGTGTCTGTTAACACCCTTGAATTTAACGGGTTTTCCGTTAATATGTATTACAGAATCAATAATTTCTGTTTTTATTAATCCGAATTTCTGCAGGATTATTTCATTATTGTGATAGAAAATCAACTGATACAGGTTCGGCGTTTCAGCACTCCAAAGGCAGGCATTTTCAATTGTAAACCCGAAAGAATCAGTCTGTGAAAGATTCATAGTTTTGTCATATATCTCATTGCCGTTAATATCTTTAACAACCACCCTGACAGAGTATGTTCGGGTATTTGGGATATCAGGATCCTTAAACTCAATTTCGCATTGAACGGTGGCTTTAGAGTAATTTTCATCAAGATTTGTCTTAATGAAGAAATCCCTGATGTGGCACTTGTCCCGGTATAATACGTATACATCCCTGAATATCCCCGAATGCCGCCACATGTCCTGATCCTCCAGGTAACTTCCGTCACACCATTTCAATACCATCACAGCTATGCGGTTCAAACCCGGTTTTAAATACGGTGTGATTAGAAATTCCGAAGTCATATGGCTGACCTGGCTGTATCCGACCTCTTTACCGTTAATCCAGAGGTAAAAACATGAATTTACCCCTTCAAAAAGCAGGTATGCATCTTTTTCGTCCAGGTTTTTATCTACGTAAAAATCCCGGATATAAATGCCCGCAGGGTTTTCATTGGGTACATACGGGGGATCACAGGGGTATGGATAGGTAACGTTTGTATAATTGGGTATGTCATAACCGTGCATTTGCCAGTTGGACGGTACAGGGATTGAATCATAGCCGTCACAGGAGAAGTTTTCGTTGTAGAACCCGTCTTCCACTTTATAAACGCTCGGATAATACTTAAAATTCCATACTCCGTTAAGGGACTGGTAATAGTCCGATGTGCCACGAACGCCCCTGAGCGCATTATTGTATGACTCATATGGGATAAAATAAGCCCGTGGTTTTTCACAATTTACATGCAGTACCGAAGGATTCTCCCAATATTTTTTTACAGGCAGCAATTAAAACACCTCCAAAGCACAAACTAATAAAGAAAGCATTTTACTCTATAGTATAGCAACCGGAGAAATTAAGCAAGTGATTACACTTCTTGCATGCGTTGAAATTAATAAGACATTTCTCCGGTTTAAATACTGCTAAATTCTGGAACAATAAATTTGTACCAATTTATAGGAGGTTTTAGAAATGAGAATCTGGTTTCCGGTATCTGAGGCAACCCCATTTGCAAAAACAGGCGGCCTTGCCGATGTGGCAGGCTCACTCCCAAAGGCTTTAAGAAAACTTGGCATTGATATTCGTGTTGTTATGCCTAAATACAGCCAGATACCACAGCAGTATGTGAACAAAATGAGCTTTATCGGATACACATATGTAAATCTCACATGGAGGCGTGAATACTGCGGTATATTCAAACTCGTACATGATGATGTTCCGTTCTATTTTCTCGATAATGAACGGTATTTCAACCGTGAATGGTATTATGGCCAGGTGGATGACGGTGAAAGATTTACTTTTTTCTGCAAGGCAATATTGGAAGTCCTTCCTGTTATAGACTTCAAACCTTATATAATTCATTGCAATGACTGGCAGACAGGCCTTTGCAGCGTCCTCCTTGACGCACACTACAGGTATTACAGGAACAGAGGCTTTTACCAGTACATGCACACTGTTATGACTATTCATAACCTGAAATATCAGGGGATTTTCCCGAAGAATATGATGGATGAGATTATTGGCCTCGGATGGGAATATTTTCACATTGACGGAGTGGAGTTTTATGACAACATAAATTTTCTTAAAGCCGGAATAGCTTACTCCACGAAAATTACAACCGTCAGTAAAACTTATGCCGAAGAGATAAAAACCGAATTTTACGGGGAAAAGTTATCCGGAATCCTTAGAAAACGCTCGAAGGATATTCATGGAATATTAAACGGAATTGACTATGACGAAAACAATCCCCAGACTGATTCACGGATATATGTGCCTTTTTCAATGAGCAGCCTGGAAAATAAACAAAGGAATAAAGCTCTGCTTCAAAAGGAAACAGGGCTTGATGTAAATCCTGAAACACCCTTGATAGGAATTGTTTCAAGGCTTGTTGCTCAAAAAGGCCTGGATTTGATTGACAGGATGATTGCAGAACTTTTGGGAATGGATCTTCAGCTGATAGTTCTTGGAACAGGTGAAAAAAAGTATGAGGATATGTTCCGGTGGGCCCAGGGAGCTTTCAGGGGTAAAATGTCGGCAAACATATACTATGATCCTGTTCTGGCTCAAAAAATATACGCAGGATGCGATATGTTCCTTATGCCGTCTCTTTTTGAACCGTGCGGTCTGGGGCAATTATACAGCATGCGGTACGGAACCGTTCCCATTGTCAGGGAGACCGGCGGGCTAAAGGATACGGTGATCCCATATAATGAGTATACAGGGGAGGGAACGGGTTTTACCTTTGCAAATTTCAATGCTCATGAAATGAAGGATGCGGTGATAAGGGCAATACGAGTTTACAGGAACAAGCACAAATGGGAGGCAATAATGAAACGCTGTATGCAGCAGGATTTTAGCTGGGATAAGTCTGCCCGTGAATACAGCAATCTATATAATCAGATATGCGATATTACGGTAACCAAATAACAGTTTTCGGCATAGGATATATCAGCTAATGTATGCGAGGTGATATAGATGGGCGATTACTATGATAAAGGTTTTTTTGGCGGCTGGGAATGGATCATTATTATTATTCTGTTGATTATAATTTTCTGCCCCGATATCTTCAGTCCTAAGGGCAGATATTATGACAAATGTTAGTTCTGTCCGGCAGAAGTTAAATGCCCCGCCAGGATAAGCGGGGCTGCTTTTATTCTGATTAATCCTTGTCATATAAAACCAAAGCATTTGTGGCAGTTTACTTTCTGTCTTTCTTAGGTATAATCTCTATCCAATAGCCATCGGGATCATTGATGAAATATATTCCCATGGCTTTATTTTCATAACAGATTACCCCGTTCTTTTTATGGAGTTCGTAAGCTGCCTCCATATCATCAACTTCAAAGGCAAGGTGAAACTCATTGTCACCCAGGTTGTAAGGTTCTTTGCGGTCTCTGAGATAGGTTAGCTCAAGTCGATGATTTGTGACACCGTCACCTAAAAAAACAAGGATAAATTCACCATGAGCCGGTTCAATTCTTCGTGTTTCCTTAAGCCCAAGATTTTCTTCATAAAATTTGAGGCTTTTATCCAGATCGAGGACATTGATATTGTTATGATTGAATGTAAACTGCATAAATAAAACCTCCCGGAATAAATTTTATATATATTTTACCATTAAACAGCGGGAAAAAGTATAAGTTCTCTGAAAATTGATCTCCATTTTATAATGTAAGGTGCTGTTTTCCTGCTGAATATTTGTTCATGCTTTAATTTTAAGCAGACATGTTTCAAAAAAATACTGTATTATATTATACATACAGGTAATACAATATTTAGCTTTATGTTAAATTATGTTAGTATGGAATGTACAATATAAAATAAATATTATAATAAACCCCGGAGGTCATTTCTATGTTTGATGTTTTTAAAAAGTACCCACCCATTGTAGTTGAGGCCAAAAAGGCAAAATTTAAACCCGCTTATCCGCTTCAGCTTCTCATTTTTATCGGAGTACTTGTTGTGATTTCAATCATACAGTTAATTCCGCTGTTTATTTATGGAATTTTTGCCGGCGTCAGGGCAGTTATGAATAATGACATTCCAGCAAGCAATCCGGCTGAAATAATGGATTTTATGAATAGGGATTTGGTTTTGCCCATGCTTTTCAGCACTTGCATTATTACAATTATCGCAATATTATACTGCAGGTTTATAGAAAAACGCAGTTTGTATTCAATGGGATTTACAAAGGAAAAGGCATTTGCCGATTATGGAATTGGGCTTGTAACGGGCTTTGTGATGCTAAGCGCCAGCGTCTTAATTTCATGGGCAACCGGAACTCTGAATTATAACGGTTTTACTCTTGGCGACGGAATAGCAATGTTTTTCGTTTTTCTAATAGGGTTCATTATTCAGGGAATGAGTGAAGAGGTACTGCTAAGAGGCTACCTGATGATATCAATTGCAGGCAGAAACTCCATTGCCCTGGCTGTGCTGACAAATTCGGTTATTTTCTCACTGATGCATCTCCAGAACAGCGGTATATCGGCCATTGGCATTCTGAACCTGATACTGTTCGGGATATTTGCATCACTGTATGTGCTGAAAACCAACAGCATCTGGGGCGCTTGCGCGGTACATACCATGTGGAATTTCGCGCAGGGAAACATTTTTGGTATAAAAGTGAGTGGTTTGGACACAACAGTATCAATGTTTTCATTTATTCCTTCAGGTAACGGCAAACTGTTAAACGGAGGAGAGTTTGGCCTTGAGGGCGGGCTTGCCGTTACAATTGTACTGTGTATATCAATTGTTGCAATAGTCCTGGTAAAGGCTCGGACAGAAAATTCAGAGCCTGAGCCGGCCGTTGGGCAGAACCTTTAAATGTATTTGAAAATCGCTCCGGTTCTGTTCCTTGAGGATGATTTTTAATTCTGCTATAATCCTTTTATCAAAAATCCCTATGCCGCTGTAATAGGGGCAAAACAACCATGCCCCACAAGTTTTTTACCGTGGCCGGCATTTGCAATATGCTTTTAATAAGCGGAGGTAAATTATGCTTAATCTTAAAGAAATACTGACTGACAGTTATTGCATGGCAATTCGCAACCACTTCGGGAATGATTCCGAAAATGAGATGAGAAAACTTTCTGTTGAAAAACAGGAACTGGAGATGTACAGACAATTGGATCAATATCAGGATGAAAAAGACAGAGTAATGCGGGAATGGGCAGACACTCCTGTTGAGGAGCTTGACGGGGCAACTCCGTCAGATTTGATAAATAATATGGGAGAGTTTGAAGATGTTTTTGATCTGTTTCTGTACATGGCGGAAAATGCTGATGATGAGGTTCCCCAGGTTTTAATCGAAAGACTTAAAAGCTTTAAAGGTGAAGCCATATCCGCTCTCGCAGATATTGCCAGTTCCCGTATGGAAAGCCAAAACACCGACGTTGTTTTTATCGCAGCCGTATCAGCTTTAGGTAACTTTAAGGATACAGACGCCGTTCAGTCATTGATTGATATGGCTTATAAAGCTGGCAACAGCCCGGAACTGGATCATATCGAAGAAGCATTAAAGAATGCAGGTGCCTGCACAATTGAGCCAATACTTGAAGCCCTTGAGGGCAGGAAAATAGGCAACGTGGAAAAAATGCTGCTGTATGTACTGGCATCTGTTGGCGCAAACCACAAGGATGACAGAATATATCAGAAGCTTAGGCTGGCTTTCAGGACACTGGAAGACAAAATGCCTGCTGTCATCTGCTTTAATGTATATGGTGACGGACGGGCAATTCCGATGCTGAGGGGATATCTCGAAAGAAACAGCAAAATGGAAAAAGCCTTATTTTATGAAATTGTGGGTACTATCAGGAACCTTGGAGGAATAACCGAAGAATTTCTAAGATTATATTGATATTTGGCTGCCCGAGCTATATATTTCATATTAAACCGATTTATCCGTAAAATCAGCAAAAACAGGCAACACTTAAAAATTATATTAGCGGAGGGGAAGTATGCAGGACAGGGACAGGGTATATGAAGAAAAAAGACTTGGCAGAACCCTTGAAGAAATAGATCGCCAATTGCAGCAAATGTATGCGATAGAAAAAGCTTTTGTAAATAATATGCGTACAACGTATAAAAATATGTGGGAAGATGTGGAAGGCGCGCCGAATGATTTGCAGGACATGGATCAGCTTGTTCTGGCAAAGCTTTATCTCGATGAAATGAGAAACCTTGAAACAACGTACAAAAGCGCTGAAGAAAGAATAGTGCGGCTCCGCAAGATGCAAAACAGTCCTTATTTTGCGAGAATAGACTTTATAGAGGACAATCAGAGCGATATTGAACAGATATACATTGGTATTTCTATGGTTCAGAATGAAGAAACCCTTGAAATATTCGTATATGATTGGAGAGCTCCGATATCAAGCATGTTCTATGACTACGACAAAGGCAGGGCTGGGTTTGATACGCCTTCGGGGCGAATTGAAGGAGAACTGGTTCTGAAAAGGCAGTTCAGGATAGAAAAAGGCAAGATAAAATTCATGTTTGATTCAGAGATAAAAATTGATGATGACATACTGCAGGAAGTATTGAGCCAGAGCAAAGATGAGAAAATGAAAACAATTGTTACCAGCATACAGCGGGAACAAAACAAGGCTATAAGGGATGAGGGGCATAAATTGCTGATAGTGGAAGGCCCTGCAGGAAGCGGAAAGACCTCCATAGCCCTGCACCGTGTAGCGTATCTTCTGTACCGTTACAGGAACAGTATTTCCAACGACAGTGTGGTCATATTGTCGCCCAATGAAATGTTTAATGATTATATTTCGGAAGTCCTGCCCGAACTGGGTGAGGAAAATGTGAGACAGACAACTTTCATGGAGTTTGCAAAAAGTTTTCTGAAATCAAATTTAATGATAACCGATTTAAATGAGCAGATGGAGTATATTCTGAGCCATAAAGGCAGCGAAGAATATAATGTAAGGGCAAAATCCATCAGGTACAAATCATCGATGGATTTTTTGAGAAAGCTTGAGGAGTATACGAGGTATCTGTACAATAACCCATGGAAGTTTGAGGACATTGAATCAAACAATAAGATGATTATATCAGCCAAAGAACAGGAAGAGCTTTTCCGCAGTGATTATGCCTACCTTCCGCTGATACCAAGGCTGAAGAAAGTAAAAAGCCGTGTCCTGTACCTTATAAAGCAGCAGGAATATAAGGAGATCAGCGAGCTGTATGAAAAATTAATGAAAGACCCGGCAATGTCAGATATGAAACCTCATGAAAAGAGAAAAATTGCCGTAAGAACGGTTTTAAAACAGTTTAAGCCACTGCGCGATAAGGTAAGGCATATTGGAATGATCTCTGTAACGGATGTTTACACGAAAATGTTTGATGGTTCATATATATTGGATGAAGAGCTTTCGGATGTGGCAATGTTTACTTTGGAGCAGCTTAGCCAGGGCATACTGCTTTATGAGGACCTTGCGCCGGTATTGTATTTAAAGGGAAAATTACATGGGGTACCCCGCAAGGAGCATATCCGGCATGTTGTTGTGGACGAAGCGCAGGACTATACACCACTTCAGATGGAAATAATCCGTGAATTGTTTCCTTCAAGTAATTTTACTGTAGTCGGCGATTTGAACCAAAGTCTTAACCCTTATGCCAATATCGGAAATACCGGGGATTTGGCAGATATTTTCCGGACTCAGAGTGTATCACATATAAAGTTAAGTAAAAGTTACCGCTCTACACGTGAAATTACTGAATTTGTAAATTATATTGCGGGGATTGAAGCTGAAGCCGGGGTAATAAACAGAAGCGGGCAGTTGCCGTCGGTTCAGGTGGTAAAGTCTGTGGACGAGTGTATAGAGGGGATGAAAAAGGATATAAAAAAGGAGATCTACAATGGTTACAGGTCTGTTGCGGTAATTGCCAGGACCAGGCAAGAGGCCGAAATGGTATACAGAAGTTTGTCTGGATCCATTGCCTGTAATCTTGTTGTTCAATCTGAAACGGCTTTTCCGCGAGGGGTAACTGTAATGCCGTCATACCTGTCAAAAGGGCTGGAGTTTGATGTGGTCTTTGTATTAAACCTTGATAATCCATATACAGGGGAAGAAGAAAGGAATATGTTTTACACAATATGCAGCAGGGCATTGCACAGGCTTTATATATATACATTAAACAAGCTTCCGGAGTACATGGATGATATACCCGGAGAATCTTTTATGCTGGGCTGACTGCCCGGACAGGTAACGTGTTTAAGACAATAAAATATCCCTTGAAAGCATTTCCTATTAAGGGTATCATAAAGACATAAATGTGATAAAAGAACCATGAACAGGAGGTTATAAAATTAAATGGAGATTAGCGAAATGTTTGATGAAATAGTTACCGCACTGGAAGATAAAAAAGCCAGGGAGCTTAGGGTAATTGACATTCAGGAATTGACAACGGTTGCAACATATTTTATTATATGCAGCGGTACATCCACAACTCATATAAAAACCCTTGCAGATGAAGTGGAATTCAGGCTGAGAGAGAAAGGGGTAACTCCTCTGCGGCTTGAAGGGTACAATAGCGCCAGATGGATTCTGATAGATTACGGCGATATTGTTGTTCATATTTTCCATGAAGAAGATCGCGAATTTTATAACCTCGAACGACTGTGGCGGGATGGCAGATCCATTTCTGTTGAAAATTCAGAGCAGAATTAGTTTATGCGCTTTTTATGATTTACGATGAAGCGCTGTATATAAATTAGGAGGCGGAACGAATGGCGTATTCAACGAATGTAGACAAAAAATGGCAGAAGAAGTGGGAAGAGACCCAGCTTTATAAATTTGACAGGGATAAGTTGGATAAAAAGCTGTACTGTCTTGAAATGTTTTCATATCCTTCAGGAGCAAAATTACATGTAGGACACTGGTATAATTTTGGATTGACAGATTCATGGGCCAGAATGAAGAGACTTCAGGGGTATAATGTTTTCCATCCTATGGGATTTGATGCTTTTGGTTTGCCTGCAGAAAACTACGCAATTAAAACAGGGATACATCCAAAGGATTCTACTTATGAAAATATAAGAACAATGGAAAAGCAGCTCAAGGAAATGGGAGCAACCTATGATTGGGATTACGAGGTAATAACATGTGCTCCCGAGTACTACAAATGGACGCAATGGATATTCCTAAAGCTTTATGAACATGGCCTTGCATATAGAAAAAAAGCTCCGGTAAACTGGTGCCCGAGCTGTAAAACCGTTCTGGCAAATGAGCAGGTAGTGGACGGAGCATGTGAGAGATGCCATACTGAGGTTACGAAAAAGGATTTAACCCAATGGTTCTTTAAAATCACTGCCTATGCCCAGGAGCTTCTTGATTGCATTCCGGCCCTTGACTGGCCTGAAAAGACCAAGAAGATCCAGACAAACTGGATTGGCCGTTCAGAAGGTGCTGAAATAGAGTTTAAAGTATATGGAAGCGACAGGACATTTAAAGTATTTACAACAAGAGCAGATACCCTCTACGGAGTAACCTATGTTGTTCTTGCGCCTGAAAGTGAACTTACCGACGAGGTTACAACCGACGAGTACAGGGAACAGGTAGAAGCATATAAGGAGTTTGCAAAGAAGCAGACCGAAATTGAAAGAATGTCCACAGTTAAGGAAAAGACCGGCGTTTTCACCGGAAGCTATGCAATTAACCCGGTAAACGGAGAAAAGGTTCCGATCTGGATTTCGGATTATGTTTTGGCCGGATATGGTACAGGCTGTGTTATGGCAGTACCGGCGCATGATGAAAGAGATTTTGAATTTGCAAGCAAATTTAACCTTCCAATAAAAAGGGTTATCAGAAGTAAGGATGGCTCGCCGGACGAACTCCCGTTTGTAGAGGACGGAGTACTGGTGGACAGCCAGGAATTTTCGGGAATGAGTTCCGGGCAGGCAAGGGTTGAAATAGTTAAAAAACTTGCAAAAGAGAATAAAGGTGAAATGAAGATAAATTACCGGTTAAGAGACTGGCTTGTTTCACGGCAGCGTTACTGGGGTGCGCCAATTCCTGTTATTCATTGCGACAGTTGCGGTATTGTGCCTGTACCCGAAGAGGATTTGCCTGTTGAACTGCCCTACAATGTGGAATTTACCCCTGATGGGGAGTCACCGCTGGCAAAATGTGAATCATTCATCAATACTACATGCCCCAAATGCGGAAAACCTGCCAAAAGAGATCCCGACACACTGGATACCTTCGTTTGTTCATCATGGTATTATTTAAGGTATCCCGATAACCGTAATGACAAGGAAGCATTCAATAAAGAATGGATAAACAAAATTCTTCCCGTTGACAAATATGTGGGCGGGGCAGAACATGCAGCGATGCACCTGCTTTATGCGCGCTTTTTCACAAAGGCATTAAGGGATATGGGATATCTTGATTTTGACGAACCGTTCAAATCCCTTGTGCACCAGGGAACAATCCTGGGCCCTGATGGTGCCAGAATGAGCAAATCCAGGGGCAATACCATTTCGCCCGATGAATATATAGCAGAATATGGCTCCGATGTATTTAGGCTTTATCTGGCTTTTGGTTTTGCTTATACAGAGGGTGGCCCATGGAGCGATGAAGGCATTAAAGCCATTGCAAGATATGTCAGCCGTGTGGAAAGGCTTGTAGAAAAGTTTGTTGAAGAAAAGGGTGCCGAAACGACGGACAGGGTCGGCGCTGATGAGAAAGAGTTAATATATGTGCAGAATACTGCAATAAAAGGTGTTACCGAGGATGCGGATAAATTCCAGTTCAATACTTCAATTGCCCGCTTGATGGAGCTTACAAATGCCCTTTATAAGTATGACGCCCTTGAAGTGAAGAACAGGGGCTTGATGGAAGAAGTCATCCGGGATTTATTGATTCTTATGTCACCCTTTGCTCCGCATTTCTGTGAAGAAATGTGGGAAAAGATGGGTTATCCGTATTCAATATTCAACCAGAAATGGCCCACATATGATCCTGCTGCATTGGTGAAGGATACTGTTGAAATGGCCGTGCAGATTAACGGCCAGGTTAAGTACAAGATACTGGTTCCACAGGATGCAGACAACAAGGCAGTTGAAGAAGCTGCATTAAAGGATGAAAAGGCTGCTGTTTACCTGAAAGATAAGGAAATCTTGAAGGTAATCGTGGTACCAAAACGTTTGGTTAACATAGTGATCAAAAAATAAAGGCACAGCTATTTGCCTTATGTAAGGGCAGACTTTCCGGTCTGCCCTGTTTGCTGCGCAGTATATTCTGCCACTGTCGGATGAAACCATGCGCCGGTGGCTTGTATATTAAAGGGGGATCATTGGATGAAGTATGAGTTGGATTATAAAAAATTCTGGGAAGAAAATGAAAAATGTTTTGAACCTTTCTCAACCAACAAACCTCGCGTACCTGTGAAGCTACCCTTTGATGATCACTTCTTATTTGAAGAAATGAAAGTTGAATCAACAATACGCTATTATAAGGACAGGGAATACAGGCTTAAGTTGCACAAACTGTGCAATGACAGGATGGAGCAAGCCATTGGAATACGGCATTTCCACGAAAAAGAAGATATGAAGGCTTCGCCTAACAGGTTTGAAGTTATAATGGGTGCCCGCTGGGAATACAGTGAAGGCGGTACTCCGTGGCTTGAGTCCAGTGTTAAGGACATTGACGATGTCAAGGAATTAATTAAAAGAGCGGAAAAGCTGGACATGGAAAAAGAAGCCTTCCCCGAAGAGTGGTATGCCGAAAAAGAGCAACTGGAGAAAACCAAAGGTATTAAGCCTGATTATGGCAGCAGGGGGCACAGAGGCCCTGCAACTATGGCGACCAGTATACTTGGCACAGAAAATACATGTATTTTTATAATGGAAGAACCTGAAGTAATGAAGGAGTTTTTCGAGGTTTTAACAGAAAAGATGGTTGAATATCATAAGGCATTGCTAAAAATATCAAACTCAGAGTTAAAACCCGGCTATTGGATCACAGACGATAACTGTTATTTGTTCCCTCCAAAGCAGTATGAGCAATTCTGTGCTCCATTCATTGAAAGGATCTTCAGGGAGTTCGCACCAGGCCCGGAAGACAGCAGATACCAGCATTCGGACAGTGCCATGGGGCATTTGATGCCTATACTGAATGATCTGGGTGTTAATAATGTTAATTTCGGTCCAACCATTCATCCTGCAGAAATAAGAAAGGCCATGCCTAAAGCTGTGATTCACGGTCAAATGCCGCCTTTCACATTGAGGAACGGGAGTGCCGAAGAAATAATTGAAACAGTTAAAAGGGATATTGATGCGGTAGGAGCAGACGGAGGCCTTGTTGCAACCACCGCAGGAAGTATTGCTGCCGGCACACCGTTTGACAATATTAAGGTATTTCTTTGGGCAGTAAATGAATACGGCAGGTATTAAAGACTACAATAAAGGTTGATTTTTCAAGCGGCCCCGCAGGTTGCGGGGCCGTTTCAGCATCAGCAGGAAATCTGAGTATCACAATGGTACGTCCTGCCAGGTATTACTAATCAGCACGCGCTGGTGGCTATAACCTGAGCTTCTTAATATTTTAACCGACTCGGTATAGTAGCAGTCAATCCAATCAGGATGATGCGCGTCTGAATTCAGTACAACAGGTATATCCATTTCCCTCATAAGTTTGATAATCCATTCCGAAGGATATGGTTCAGCGGTGTATCCTCTTGAAATCCCACCGGTATTGATTTCTACAATTACGTTGCTTTGACTTATGATATTTAAAACTTCTTCAACCTTGTTCCGGTACCATGTATCGGTCTCATTAAAAAAAAGGTTGCCGGCATTGTTCTTTTTTACAATATCCAGATGCCCCAAAATATCAGGCCGATGGGTTTTGACCATTTCAGCGACCAGGTTGTAATATGTTTCTATTAGATTCCTGACATTACCGTTGAAAACCGAGTCAAGAAGTTCGGTGAATTCGCCTATGGGGCCGTCTACGGTCAGATACTTGTTGCTTTTTTCATTATAATACATGAAATGAACCGATCCTATTGTGTAGTCAATGCCCGGATAAATTCTGAAGTCCTTGCAGTCCGGATAAAAGTCGGTTTCTAGGCCTGCATAAATCTGTATTTGGTTTTTGTATTTTTCCTTCAGCTCTTCAATTTTCTGAATATATTTGTTTAAGTTTCCGGGTTTCATTGTCCAGCCTGTATCAAAAAGAAAAGGGGCATGGGACGAAAACCCTATGGCTTTAAAGCCTTTTCTGATGGCAGACAAAACATAGTCTTCCGGTTCCATTTGCCCGTCGCAGAAAACACTGTGAGTATGATAAGTTGACAACATATTTTCACCTTATATCATTTTAGCTTCAGCTTGCTTGTAAGATTTGAAATGTTGACTGACAGCAGCTCAACATATCTTTTTATTTTCTTTGTTGTGGTTTTTTCAAATTCTTCTTTTCTTATATCAAAATGCTGGATTCTTTTATATGAAGAAAGCTTTTTGTTAACTTTCTTGACTTCAGTAAGAATAATCTTATGAAGTTCTTCTTCGGTGGGTGTTCTGCCAAGTTGTTCCTCTATGGCTTCCATGTTCGGGAATATCTGGGCGCACACTTTTGTTTCGTCATCTTCAGGATCGTCAACACCGTAAACAAGTGATTCAAGGATATAAGGGCTTTGGTTTAAGTATAGTTCTATATCTTCAGGATAAATATTTTTGCCGTTTTTCGTGACTATTACATTTTTCTTACGCCCTGTTATATACAGAAAGCCATCCTTATCTATCCTGCCATAATCGCCTGTGTAAAGCCATCCATCCCTGAGCACTTCACGGGTTGCTTCCTCGTTTTTGTAATATCCAAGCATAACATTATCGCCTTTGACGATAATCTCGCCAATTTTGTCCCTGCCCGGGTTGTCAATTTTTACTTCAACGCCAGGCAAAGGCAAACCTACAGAACCATCCTTATATTCCTTTATTCGGTTAACTGTAACTATCGGTGAACATTCTGTGAGCCCGTATCCCTGCTGCAAATTAAAGCCCATAGCGCGGAAAGCCTTGCTTACTTTGGGATTTAGAGCAGATGCACCCGAAATAATAAGCCTTAGATTTCCACCAAGATTTTCATGCACTTCGTTGAAAAGTTTTCTTTGGATGTCTTTAAATCCAAGTTTAGCAAGAATGGGAGCAATAAACAGCCCAAACCTGAGTTTAAAATAGCTGTTTTCCTTCCTTGCCTTTTTTTCAATTTTACTGTAAACATTTTCGAGAATCAGAGGAACCGACATAATAATGCTTGGTTTATATTCCTGAAGGTTTTTTGTTATATGTCTCAGCCCTTCACAAAAGCCAATCGATACCCCAAGATAAACCATAGTTAAAAAACCGGCGGTACACTCATAAGTATGATGGAGCGGAAGAATCGACAGTATGCTGTCACGGTTGTCAGCAGTAAGCAATTGTGATACTCCCATAATATCATGGCAGATGTTCTTATGAGACAGCATTACTCCTTTTGACTTATCAGTGGTACCCGAAGTAAAGATTAGCATGCTCATTTCTTCAGGATTTATTGGGGCGTCGATATATTCACGGTTACCTGATTCAATGAGATTTCGTCCCTTTTCCATTAAACCGGACAAAAACATAATTCCGTCATATCCGCTTTTATCAAGGTTATCCATGCATATTACATATTTTAGGTCAGGAAGATCTTTTTTTATTTTAATTACGTTATCAATATAATTTGCGGAAGTAACTATGGCAGAAGCTTCTGAACGGGACAAAAGGGAAGCCAGTTCATTGATTGGAAGTTCTTTGTCCAACGGTACAATAACTCCAACTCCGTTAACTACTGCCAGGTAAGTAAGACACCATTCGTACCTGTTTTCACTCATAACGGCTATTTTGGTATTTTTAAGCCCTAAATCAAGAAGAGCCGTTCCAAGCTCGTTCAAAGATTCTATAAATTTCGTGTAGGTGATCGATGTAAATTTGCCATTACTGTCTTTCAAGATAAACGCACTGCAACCTGGATTTAACTTCTCACTCTGTTTTACCATATCTCTTAAATCTACGATTTTTCTAACGTTAAAATACTTTAACCTGTTCCTATTCATAACATACGACCCCACAAAAAGATAAATTAAATGAAACTGAACACTAAGAATATTATATCTAATGCAACCCAATAATACAACGAATGTTAAAAACATAATTATTTCTAAAATTTGTTTTGTATTAAAAATATATACTAGCAGATTATATTAATGAATGCTTCAAATGAGATCTCAATAACCTTTAAACTATCTCCCTTTTTAAACGGGGCAAATTTCAATTAAAGGAGGTTAACTATGCAAGTTGAAAAAATGAACCGTCCCAATGAAGGAATTAAATGTGTAGTAAACAGCTGCTACTATTATATGTCAGGTGACAAATGCTCTGCAGAAAAAATAGAAGTACAACCCCGGAACGCGACTTCAAGCGATGAAACCGACTGTGCGACATTTACACCAACAAATCAGCAATAATAGGTAATTTTTACGGGTGGTAATATACCACCCTGTTTTTATGAATAAGCAAGTAAATTGAAGCATTTGCACGGGTTTTTAATTATTCCCATGTTATCATCCGTAATATAAAATCAAAATTTCACGTAAGAATTGAAAGCAAGCTTTTACAAAAACAATTGTGGCAATTACCCGTTTTTTGTTGAAACCAATCAATCCTTATGATATGATAGTCTAAGGAATATCCAAAACTTGTCGAAAGAAGGAAAATTCCAAATGAGTGATTTGATGAAAGTAAATGCCAGTGTCTATTCACGCAAAGGGTTAGAACAGGAACAGAACCGTGATGACTTTTACATGAACGGAAAGTTTTTATCCGAGCATCACATTGACAACATGGAGGCATCAATAGATAACCGTGCAAGTGAGTTCTTCTTTGCAGTTGCTGATCATATGGAATTTTTCGATGATGAGCAAAAAGTAAATTTCTCTATTTTGAGAGAATTAGGCAAGTTCCATGAAAAAATAACTGTTCAGGATGGTGACGTTGATTATAAAACCAAAGAACTCACCACAAGGGTTGCCGAAACTGCAAAATATGTTTTAAGCTTTCATGAAATGAGTGGCTTACCAAAGGAAGCTTTGGAAAGGCAAATGGGCTTTGCCGGACTTTTGCTTACCAATGGAAAGGCAGTAGTAGCTACATATGGTACATGCCATGTTTTTTACTGCCATAATGGTGTTGTCAAGCATATAACAGGATATCCCAAATCCAAAAACCTGCCCGACCCGATTATTTTATCCGGAGATGACGATGAAGAGCAGGGGGATGAATTCCAGGTAAAAGATGATGACGTCTTTATTTCACAAACAGAGCCTATCGAATTGTGTGAAGGTGATAAATTCCTTCTAATCAGCGATGGCATTTATGATACCCTTGGTGAAGAGTATATTGAAGATATATTATCGATGAGGAGCGACAGCACTTACATAGCTTACCGGGCAGTAAACGAAGCGATGAGCAAGGAATGCATTGATGATATGACTGCCATGGTTGTGAGCGTTGAGAAAATCAGATCAGCTGCATCCGGTGCCCCGCCTGTTAAGAAACCGGCAGTAAAGCAAAAAACTTCTGAGTTGAAAAACGTGCCTCCGCCGACTTATAAATATAAGAAAAAGAATATCAGGAAGTATGAAAATGTGATTTACTATGCTGCCGTATTCATGACAGCAGTTCTTCTTATTCTGATTTTGTTCTTTGTTATAAAAAATATAATGAGAAACTTAAGTGACCCGGGTGATGTGGTGATAGATACGACGCCTATTCCTACATTATCGCCTACTCCGACTCCCGAGGCTCCGCCGGAGGATATAGAGGTAACACCTGAACCTACTCCAACCGAAGCACCTGTGCAGGTAACAGAACATATCGTTCAAAAGGGCGATACATTGTCATCCATAGCAAGAAAGTACTATGGCGATAACTTTGAATACGTTGAAAAACTGGGTAAATATAATAACATACCTGCACCATACAATACCATTATTCTGGGGCAGAAAATAAAAATCCCGCCACTGGAAGAACTACTTAAGGTTGAGTAAAATATTAAGAACATTAAAATAAAAAAGCGGTTCGATTACGAACCGCTTTTTTACTTGATTTTAAAGTTTTTATATCAGGAATTTATAAGCCTTTCTATAAGCTTATGCCCTTCTTCGATAAAAATGCCGGCAGATGCCGCATCTTTTTCACAATAGGTTTTATTACTTTTCTTTGATTCGGTTTTCCGATAGATTACATATGGAACGGGATCTCTTGAATGGGTCCTTATTGACAGCGGTGTAGGATGGTCAGGGAGAAGAAGTATTGAGTAATCCCACTTGGAAAGGCCTTGCATTAAAGGACCAAGCAGCTCTGAATCTATCAGCTCAATTGATTTAACCTTGCCTTCAACAGAACCCTGATGCCCGCATTCGTCCGGTGCTTCAACATGAATATAGACAAAATCCCTTCCCGATTCCAGTTCATTCAATGCGGCCAGTGCTTTGCCTTTATAGTTCGTATGAATATTCCCGGTGGCACCTTCAACATAAACTACGTTCAGTCCGGCCAGCATTCCTATTCCACGGACCAGATCCACTGCCGATATCACGCTTCCCGAAAGGTTGAACTTTTCATGAAATGATTCCAGTGACGGCTTCCTGCCCTGTCCCCACAGCCATATTGAAGTAGCCGGATTCAGGCCTTTTTCAATACGTTTTTGGTTCACCGGATGTCCTTTTAAAATTTTTGAGCTTTCCTTCATCAGTGACAATAATAATTCGCTGCCTTCACCTTTTGGCAGAAAGTTTTTAATTTTTTTCCCGCTGATATCATGAGGCGGGGTAAGATTAAGATCCAGCCTGCCTTCATTCCAGACAACACAATGCCTGTAGCTGACTCCGGGATAAAATGAAAATGTGCTGTTGCTGAGTTTTTCGGACAGCGCCTTGATTAGTTCGCGGGATTCCCCGGTGGTTATCTCGCCCGAACTGTAATCTATCATTGTCCTGTCTTCATAGTTTTCTTCATCCGACAGGGTTACAAGGTTGCATCTTATGGCAATGTCATTTTCGCCCAGGTCAATTCCCATGCTTACGGCTTCGAGAGGTGAACGCCCGGTATAATATACTGACGGATCATATCCGAACACCGATAGATTTGCCACATCGCTGCCCGGCTGAAGAGTATCCGGTATTGTTTTAACAAGCCCGATCTCGCCGTTTTGTGCGAGATAGTCCATATTTGGTTTAAACGCAGCTTCAAGAGGAGTTTTGCCTTTTAATTCCGGCATGGGGTAATCTGCCATACCATCCCCGATAAGAACAATATATTTCATTCTAAACCACCTTATTTAAAAACCTTTCATCCAACTGCTTTAATGTGTTTAATTTCCGTCAATTGCTTTTACAACACAACTTATGCAAACTGCTTCAGTTGACGTTTATAATAATATATATACCATCAGGCATTGTCTGATTAAACGATAAATTTATGGTAAATATTAACGCATAAAAAAAGACAAGTCAAGATGACTTGCCTTTTTTTATATTAAGTCTTATCCTACCATCGATAACAATACACCTGCTGCAATGGCCGAGCCTATAACTCCGGCAACATTTGGGCCCATAGCGTGCATCAGAAGGAAGTTCTGAGGATTAGCTTCCTGGCCTACCTTCTGTGAAACACGGGCAGCCATCGGTACGGCGGATACCCCGGCTGAACCGATTAACGGATTTACCTTTCCACCGGTGAGCCAGCACATAAGCTTTCCGAACAATACACCGGCTGCAGTTCCCACACTGAATGCTATTAATCCCAATAAAATAATTAAAAGAGCCTGTATTCCGAAGCCGGGCTGGCTAAGCTTGTCTGCACTTGCTGTAGCGCCAACTGTAAGTCCTAAGAATATAGTAACTATGTTTATTAATGCATTTTCAGCAGTCTCGCTTAAACGACCTACAACTCCGCTTTCTCGGAAAAGATTTCCAAGCATCAGCATTGCAATTAGCGGAGCGGCAGAAGGAATTAATAAAACTGTAAGAAGAGTAACAACGATGGGGAAAAGAATTTTTTCTGCTTTGGAAACGGGGCGTAATTGTTCCATAACAATCTGACGTTCTTTTTTAGTGGTAAGTGCCTTCATAATTGGAGGCTGAATTACCGGAACAAGAGCCATATATGAATAAGCAGCCAATGCAATTGGACCCAGAAGCTCGGGTGCAAGTTTAGTGGTAAGCCATATTGCTGTAGGGCCATCGGCTCCGCCAATAATTGCAATTGAAGCTGCCTGTTTTTCAGTGAATTTACCGAGAGCCATTGCTCCAAGGTATGTTCCGAAAATACCAAACTGAGCTGCAGCTCCTAACAATAAGCTTTTCGGGTTTGCAATCAATGGACCGAAATCTGTCATAACACCTATTCCGAGGAATATTAACGGCGGGTATATTCCCAGTTTAACACCAAGGTACAATAAATCAAACAAACCGCCTTCGTGAAGTATAGCCCCAAAATCAAGAGGACTGGCATCCCATAGTTCCGGATGCATTAATCCGCCAAGAGGAAGATTTGCTGCCAGCATACCAAATGATATTGGAACCAGAAGTAAAGGTTCATATTTCTTAACTATAGCAAGGTATAAAAAAACACAGGCTATTACTATCATAACCAAATGCAGAGGTGTCATATTGGCAAAGCCTGATTCCTGAATAAGACTTGATATTGCGTTAGTAAAATCCTGCCACATAATTATCTCCATAATCTCCTTTTACTAATATTTTTAAAGTCTTGTAAGGATATATTCATTTCTTCCGGCTACGTTCCATATAGGAGTGGTATGTCCAATACGTTTGATTGATTTGACTTTTAAATCTGCACTTGAACCGCCCATGCTGGCTGCGATTGCCGCAGTAATAACAGCTATAAGCTCTGGACTCAAACCGTGCTGAGTGGTCGAAGTGGAATTAACATTGGTGGTTTCAGCCACATTTTTTATTTGAACATCATTTTTTTGAACGTTATTACTCTGACCATTGTTGCTGTTATTCTTCCTGTTACTGAACTTTGAAACAATCGCTGAGTATATTTTTATGCAAAAAATTAATAATGTAAGTGAGGCAAAAACAACCACCATACCTACCAGAACAACACTGAATGTACTCAATTTATGCACCTCCCCGTAGAATAGAAAAATCTGTTCGTGTTAAAAGTATCACAATATTTGATTACAGTCAATATAACGAAGTGTAAAAAGTTCCTCTACTTCTTACATTTATCGGGTACATGGTTTCATAAAGCATTTGTCTGATAAAGCACCAATAAATAACTGATACCCGGTTTCCTGATAATAAAACAAAATATTCCGGCTTTAATTTAAATGCCTTGAAATTAAAACATGTGCCTGTTAAACAAGCAGTTAAAACAGCATCTTTGCTGTTTAAAATAGTATTTTCGTGTTGCAGTTTATTTAATCTTTGGGGTATAATAATTTTTAATGGTTGGATAATTCCATGAGGAATTTTTCTATACTGTTGAGTGGAATTTCGGGTATATATTTTAGTAATATTCCTGAGTGATCAGAGTATTGACATTAAGTTAATTATAGTATGGGAGGAATCTGCGATGGCAAAGGTTTCAGAAGATATGATCATAAGAGAAGTGCTTATGCTGGATGAAGGCACAGCCCCAATTTTTATGAAGCATGGGATGCATTGTTTGTTTTGCCCGTCTGCATCGGGTGAAAGCATTAAAGATGCATGTGCTGTGCATGGCATAGATGCAAAAAAACTCATTGATGATCTGAATGAATATCTCAGCAGCAAGGAATAAATGAAAGCCGCCTTATTTGGCGGCTTTTTACTAATGAATGATTATTCGGTGGCTAATACTGATTGACGCCTATTTATGGAAAGTCTATAATTAAAGTACTGATTACTAATGAGGTGTTGTATGGTATTAAATGAAATTATAGAGCTGATAAATGGTGAAATTCATACATGTACCGATAAAATGAATATTATCATAAAATCAGCATGCGGTGCCGATTTAATGAGCGATGTAATGGCCTTTTCAAAGGAAAATGCCATGCTCCTTACAGGTCTTGTAAATCCTCAGGTTATCCGTACAGCTGAAATGATGGATATTCAGGTGGTCGTGTTTGTGCGCGGGAAGAAACCCAGCAAAGAAATGTGTGAATTAGCCGAAGAAAAAGGAATTGTCCTTTTATCAACAGACTTATCCATGTTTACTGCATGCGGAATATTATATAAAGCCGGAATTGTAGGAAAAGGAAGCGAATGTGAGTAGTATTATAATAAAGGAATATGATATACCTGCCAATGACTTTTCCAGGGCAGGAGAAGCGTCAAGTAATGTTCGGAAATTATTGACCCAATTAGGGGTAAATCCAGCAATTATAAAGAGAACATCCATTGCCATGTATGAAGCTGAATTAAATGTCGTTATACATGGGAACGGAGGAAGGGCTCGCGTTGAAATTTTTGAGGATAAAATTGAAATACTGGTTTATGACGAGGGGCCCGGAATAGAAGATATTGAACTTGCGATGAAAGAAGGATATTCCACCGCGCCCGACTTTATCAGAGAAATGGGGTTTGGTGCGGGAATGGGTCTGTCCAATATCAAAAAGAATTCAGACAAATTTGTATTGGAAAGCGAACCTAATAAGGGAACAAGGGTTTATATAACAATATATCTGTATTAGGGAAAGGACAGTAATATGACTGGTTACTTTCATTCGGTTACACTCGAGGAGGGAAAGTGCAGAGGGTGCACGAATTGTATTAAACATTGTCCCACTGAGGCCATACGGGTAAGAAACGGTAAGGCGACAATTATCAAAGAACGCTGTATAGACTGTGGTGAGTGCATCAGGGTTTGTCCATATCATGCTAAGAAGGCAGTTACTGATCCTTTTTCAATTATGTCAGAGTATCAATTCAAGATTGCATTGCCAGCACCGTCGCTTTATGGACAGTTTGGCCAGGATTTTTCGAGGGAACGAATTCTGCAGGGATTATTGGAACTCGGTTTTGACTGGGTTTTTGAAGTAGCAAGGGCTGCTGAGATAGTATCAGACGCCACAAGGCAGATACTGAAATCGGGAAATGTAAAAAAACCAGTGATATCTTCTGCTTGTCCGGCCGTGGTACGGCTGATTCAGGTGAGGTTTCCGAATTTAATAAATAATCTTCTGAAAATTGAATCTCCCATGGAAGTTGCTGCAAGAATTGCAAAGCATACAATAGCCAGAAAGAAAAATATTCCCACCGACAAAATCGGCGTATTTTTTATATCCCCATGTGCTGCTAAAGTTACCAGTGTCAAAGCTCCTTATGAAAAAAAGGAGTCTTTTGTTAATGGCGTATTTGCAATGAAAGATATACATATCAAACTGCTTGAAAAAATGAAAACCATACATCAGGATAATGACAGTGACCTGGTATCTTCAGGAGCGTATGGTGTGGGATGGGCGGTTTCAGGCGGCGAAAGCCGTGCCCTTGAAAATCCGAAGTCCCTGGCGGTTCATGGGATCCACAATGTTATTGATATTTTTGAGGAAATAGTCGAAGACAGGCTGCATGAAGTGGACTTTGTTGAAGCATTGTCCTGTACCGAGGGATGCCTTGGAGGACCTTTGACTGTTGTAAATCCTTTTGTTGCCAGAACAATCCTCAAAGGACAGGTTGAGAAGGCAAAAGCGAAGGATTTTTCCAATGAAAACGTGGCTGCAGATTATCAGGATTTGTTATGGACAAAAGATATGGAATACAAACCCATATTAAAGCTGGATGACAATATGATGAAAGCCATGATAAAGATGCAGAAGCTGGAAGAGATTAATGACGGGCTTCCGGGCCTTGATTGCGGTGCCTGCGGATCGCCAAACTGCCGTGCTCTTGCCGAAGATATAGTAAGAGGGCTCGCATTCGAGACCGATTGTATATTCAAACTGAGGGAAAAGGTATCGGATCTGGCAGATCATATGAAAGCGCTTGAACATATATACAGGCCGAAAATAGAGGATAAAAACATTGCTCAGGGGGAAGAAGACAAATGACAGTCAATGAGTTTGTACAGCAGTGCGGATACAAAATACTAAGTTGTGCTGAAAAAGCCGATAATACAGAAATTACAGGGGTTTATGTCTGTGATTTGCTTAGTATGGCAATGGCGCGTATCCAGGATGGTGAACTTTGGATTACTGTACATACGAACATCAACATTGTAGCCGTAGCTTGCCTTACCAATGCCTCGTGCATTGTTATTCCCGAAAATATTGACGTTGAGGAAATGACAATTAATAAAGCCACCGAAAAAGGGGTTATTATTGTCCAGGCGCCACACACAAGTTATGAAATTTGCATCAATTATTATCTGAAAAAATCGGAGTTTGATCATGATTAAAGCGGCAGTGGATCTTCATATTCATTCCTGCCTTTCTCCCTGTGCCGGCAATGACATGACACCCGGCAATATTGTTATGATGTCGAAAATAAAGGGGCTTGATGCAATTTCGGTGTGCGATCATAACCACACCGGGAATCTTGAAGCCATAGCAAAAGTGGCCGAAGAAGTTGGTATTTTACTCATTCCCGGAATTGAGCTTGAAACCAGTGAAGAAATACATGTTCTTTGCTATTTCCCGTCTTTGGAATGCATTTTTAACCTTCAGTCCATATTAAACGGGTATTATCTTAATATTAAAAACAGGGAGGATATTTTTGGCGAACAGTGGATTATGGACGCGGACGACAGGCCTTTGGAAAAAGTGGAGCATTTGTTAACCACAGCTACAAAGCTTGATTTATACAGTTGTGTCTCATTAGTGCGTGAGCTTGGAGGTGTTCCTGTCCCTGCCCATGTTGACAGGAGTTCCTATAGCATTTTGTCAAACCTTGGTTCAATACCCGATGACCTGCTGTTTAACACGCTGGAGTTGTCACGGTATATCTCAAAAGCTGATTTTTTAAATAAATATCCCGAATTTTCCGACAGATTTTTTATTTCATCATCCGATGCTCACGAGCTTGGTATGATTCTCGAAAGAGAATCTTTTATTGAACTGGAAAAACTAACTGTACCTGATGTTCTGGAGAAGCTGCGGGGATGAAAAATAATTAATGGCATAGACACTGGAGGATACTTATGAAGTTTAACGGATCTGTTGTTAAGGCTGAAAAACTGGCGGAAGATATTTACTTTCTGCGTCTTAAATCCGGGATAATCCCGGAAAAGGCGGTGCCAGGTCAGTTTGTGAATATAAGGTGCTGCAATGGCCTGGATGCCTATTTAAGACGTCCAATAAGCATTTTACGGACAAATACCTTGGAAAGCACGTTTGATATTGTTTATATGATACGCGGTAAAGGTACGAGGCTTTTGTCCTGCTTTGAATGCGGTGATACTGTGGATTGTGTCGGCCCCCTCGGCAAGGGATTTACTCTTCCTGAAAACGGGGAAAAGATCTGCGTTATTGGCGGAGGTATCGGGATTTTCCCGCTGTTGTTCCTGCTGGAGAGAAGTGTTGAGGTGGAAAAAACCGCTTTTCTTGGGTTCAGGACAAAGGACCTGATGGTTTTGCAGGAGGATTTTCAGAAGGTTACCGACAGGCTGGTTATATCCACCGATGACGGAAGTTTTGGGCAAAAAGGGCTTATTACAAAACCTTTTCTGGAATACCTTGAAAATGAAAAGCCAGACAGGGTTTACACATGTGGGCCTGTACCGATGATGAAAACAGTGGCTGAAGCCTGCACCGAAAAAGGTATTTTCTGTGAAGTATCGATGGAACAGCGCATGGGCTGTGGTATTGGGGCATGTCTTGTATGCGCCTGCAAAGTAAGGAATAATGATGATTATGAATATGAGCGCATCTGCAGGGATGGCCCGGTTTTTAATGCCGGGAAAATTATGTTTGATATTTAAGGCTTAAAAAATGGTTTTGGGGAGGATTTATTCTTGGATTTATCGGTTAATATTGCAGGACTGAAACTTAAAAATCCCATAATCGCCGCTTCGGGAACTTTCGGATTCGGAAGGGAGTTCAGCGAGTTTTTTGATTTGAGTATGTTAGGCGGTATATCGGTAAAAGGGCTTACTTTAAGCCCGAGAAAAGGTAATGCGCCGCCCCGGATTGCCGAGACCCCTGCGGGGATTTTAAACAGTGTCGGGCTTCAAAACCCGGGGGTAGATGCTTTTATACGTGATGAAATACCGTTTTTAAAAAGTTTTGATACCTGTATAATCGCGAACATAGCCGGAAATACCGTAGAAGATTACTGCCGCATTGCAGAGATTTTGTCTGATGCCGATATTGATGCGATAGAGCTGAATGTTTCATGCCCGAATGTGAAGGAAGGCTGTCTTATGTTTGGCAGCACTGCAGAGGGTATTTCGAAAGTGACGTCGGCAGTCCGGAAGGTATGTAAAAAGCCTCTCATTGTAAAGCTTTCTCCAAATGTAACCGATATTGCTGAAATGGCAAGGGCTGCAGAAGGTTCCGGAGCGGACTGCGTGAGTTTGATAAATACAATCCTGGGAATGGCAATAGATATAAACTCGAGAAAACCCATACTCGGAAATATAATGGGCGGGCTTTCAGGCCCTGCTGTTAAACCTGTTGCCGTGCGCATGGTATACCAGGTTTCAAAGGCCGTAAAGATACCCGTTATCGGAATGGGCGGTATTTCAGGCGCGGAAGATGCTGTGGAATTTTTACTGGCAGGAGCGTCTGCGGTGATGATAGGAACCGCAGGATTTGTTAATCCTTATGTCTGGATAGAAACTGCCGAAGGAATAAAACAGTACATGGAAAAGCACGGTTTTGAGAGAGTTTCGGATATTACAGGGGCTCTGCTGGATTAGGATGTTGTAAGGAAATTCTTTGGCTCCGGCGTTCTGGTGAAAACTATTAACAGCACCTAATAAAGATTATCAGGAAACAGTGAAAGGGTGGAACGATGAAAACTACGATGATATTCGTCCGGCACGCGGAAGCGTTAGGCAATAAAATCAGGGAGTTCCATGGTTGGACCGATGAAAGCATTACCGAAAGAGGGCATATTCAGGCCAGGCTTGTGGCCGAAAGATTGGCAGATACAAAAATGGATGTTATTTACAGCAGTGTATTAAAAAGGACGATGGAAACCGCGGGTTATATATCCAGGAAAAAAGGCCTTCCTATAATACCCCGTGAAGATTTAAAGGAAATACACGGAGGGCTCTGGGAAGGAATGCGCTGGGAAGACCTTGCAAAATTTTATCCCGAAGAATACGATACCTGGGAAACACAGCCGCATATTCACCGGATGCCTGAAGGCGAAAGCATGGTTTCTTTTCAGAAAAGGGTGGTTACAGCAGTTCAGGATATTCTCTCCCGGGAACGGGGCAGAAATATATGCATTGTAACCCACGGTACCGTAATACGCGTTCTTTTGTGCTGGTTTAAGGGTTTACCTCTTAAAGATGTAATCACCATTCCCTGGTGCGACAATACTGCCGTAACGATTGTAAATGAGGAAGATGGGCAGTTTTATGTCAGTCTTGAGGGATGTGCATGCCACCTTAATGAGGAAACCAGCACACTGCTAAACCAGGAGTGGTTTAAAGAATATAAGGAGAGATTTTTTGGAGACGAATAATGGGGGGATTGTATGAATAACATTAGAGGAAAACTGATAAAAGCGCTGTTTGACACAAAGGCTATACGCGTTTGTCCTGCAAATGAGCCATTCTGGTATACGTCCGGAAAAATAGGGCCATATTATGTAAATACCCATTTCCTGTATGGCAGTGAAGAAAAGGCCAATTCCCTGTTGCAAGTGATCGACAGCGTAAAAGACAAAAAAGAAGAATGCACCGGCATATTACATGAACTTGTCATGAAAAATTACAATGATGACATGACATATAAGGCTGCAATAGATGCATTGATCGAGGCGATCCGTAATACAGTGCCGGACAATGATTATGATTTCATATCGGGCGGTGAGCGCCGCGACTGGTTTTTCTCGGTTGCTTGTGCTTCACTTCTTGGTAAACCCCATATTACCATCTTTAAGGACATGGACGCGTATATTTTTAAAAACGGGAAATCTGAAAAACTGACTTCTTTGAATGGAGCAAGGGTTTTGCACATTGCTGATTTGATAACCAGTGCATCAAGCTATGAGCGTGCCTGGATTCCTGCAATTAGCAATACCGGCGGAAATATGAAGTACTCATTTGTAATTATTGACAGGCTTCAGGGAGGTAGCGAACTTCTTCAGAAACTCGGGGTCAAGTCCAATGCGCTTGTTGGTATGGATAAGGGCATATTCAGGGAAGCTTATGACAAAGGATGCATAGATCAGGAACAGCTTGAAATGGTATTGAACTATATGGAAGATCCAGATAAATTCATGGGGGAGTTCTTTATAAGCAATCCCGATTTTATAAAAAATGCCCTTAACAGTGATGAAAAAACGGCTTACAGGGCAAGACTATGTATAGAAAAAGGTTACTGCAAAATTTCTGATGCAGGATAAAAGAGCAGGATAGATATAGCTTTAAGCGAAATAAAACCGGCATACCTTCAGATTAAACTTTGATTCTGGAAGGCTAATGCCTGTTTTTTAATTCTCAGACCTGTTAAAATTACAGAGAAGTTTTTTGCGTTGACTTTTACCGGCTAAAAATATTTATAAAATTTTAAGGAGTTAACTTAATGCATATTCCATTGGATTTTGAGAATAAATTCAGAAATTTAATGACAAAAGATGAATTTGATGAGTTTGTTTCCGCCCTTAACGAAGACAGGGCAGCAGGGTTACGACTAAACAGCTTAAAAGTGGATTTACAGGCATGGAACAAAATATCGCCTTTTGAAATGCAGCCCGTACCATGGTCAAGCTGCGGCTTTTATCTTAATGACGAATCCAGGCCGGGAATTCATCCATATTACCATGCAGGTTTATATTATATCCAGGAACCAAGTGCAATGTTTCCGGCAGAAGTGCTTAATGCCGGGCCTGGAGACAGGGTGCTGGATTTATGCGCTGCACCCGGCGGTAAAACCGTAGCGCTGGCGGCAGCGATGAAAAACCAGGGTTTTTTGCTGTCAAACGACATAAATCCGAAAAGAATCAAAGCTCTTGTTAAAAACATTGAGCTGTGCGGAATAACCAATACTGTTGTTGCCAACGATACACCGGCAAGGCTTTCAATGGCCTACAGGGAGTTTTTCAATAAAATCCTGCTTGATGTGCCATGCTCGGGCGAGGGAATGTTTCGCAAGGATCCCGATGCTGTGAAGAGCTGGAGCAAATATAAAGCCGAAGAGTTGCAGGGGCTGCAGCGTGAAATATTTGGCCATGCCTACCAAATGCTTTCCCCGGGCGGCACTCTGGTCTATTCTACATGTACGTTTAACCCCGAAGAAAACGAACAGAACATTGCTTATTTTTTAAAAACATATCCGGATCTGTATCTTAAAGATATACCCAAGAGTTTTGGCATAGAACCCGGCCGTCCCGACTGGGCCGATGGAAACGAAGAACTTCTTAAAACAGCCAGGCTATGGCCTCACAGATTAAAAGGCGAAGGGCATTTTGTCGCTTTATTCGGCCGAATTGGTGAATATATACCCCGGGATGTCAGTTCAAAGTCCGATGAGCCTTTAAGAAGTTACCGCGAATTCTGCGAGCAGATGCTGCATGAATCCCCCCGGGGAATTTATCGTGTTAGTGGTTCGCACGTTAATATAATTCCGCCCGGTTTTGAATACAATGCTAATCTCAAACTTATAAAAACAGGGTTGTACGCAGGGGAGGAAATGCATGGGAAGTTTGAGCCATCTCAGGCTTTTGCGATGGCCACGGACTGGAACAATGTAAAAAGAAAAAAAGGATTTTCATTGGATGACCCGGGTTTAATGCGCTATCTTAAGGGAGAGACATTACTTTCTGAAGGAGAAAAGGGATTTATTTTATTGGGAGTTGAAAGTTTTCCGCTGGGGTGGGGTAAAATAAACAATGGCCAGTTGAAAAATTTATACCCAAAGGGTTGGAGAAAAGCTCGGTAGTTGATGTCGCTCAAACCCGCATGAGAGTTATGTTATGTGAACTAAAAAGGCATAAGTATACAAAAAATGGCGCTGCTGCCATAAAAAAAAGCTCATAAAAAATTAAAAAAGCATAATTTTTTGCTTGACAATAATGCCGTTCTGTCATAAAATAAGTTTGCGTCTTTCGTGAGAGGCAAGCAAGATGGCCCGATGAGGCTAAATATAAGCTTCGGTGGGTGTAGCTCAGTTGGTTAGAGCGCCAGATTGTGGCTCTGGAGGCCGTGGGTTCGACTCCCACCATTCACCCCATTAGATTATGATAATGAGGGCGGAAGCTGTGTAAAGTATACCGGTTTCCGACTTCAAAACAATGGGATGTAGCCAAGTCGGTAAGGCACCAGACTTTGACTCTGGCATTCGTAGGTTCGAGTCCTGCCATCCCAGCCAAAATATGACCCATTAGCTCAGGCGGTAGAGCACTTGACTTTTAATCAAGGTGTCCGGAGTTCGAGTCTCCGATGGGTCACCAATCCCTTGTAACGTATCTGTTACAAGGGTTTTTTGTTTTTTCATGACTTTTATAGAGCACTTGATTTCCGAAAATTTATGTTATTGAGTTTGATAACAGCTATAGAAAAAGAAATTCAGGATGTAATCCGAGTGCTTTGCTCAGATAGATTACTCAATAGTTGGTTCGGTGTTAGCCCTTTAATGCTTTCAAATAGAAAAAGAAGAAGTATAATGTTCGTGATTTCTCATAGGTGTCTGCAAAAAGGGAAGAAATATTTTAAGTACCCTTAGGTATTCATGAGGTTATCATATATTTTTGGTGTTATTTGGAAATATTAATAGTTTTCTAAATAGGATGCTCATCTTAAAATAATTAGTACCATGTTGTATAATAAATGCAGACTGTTGCATTTTTCAGGGTAGAACAGCAAACCTCCGATACAGGCGAATGCTTTTGGCATAAATTAATTGTTAAATTTTAAGGGGGAAAAGTAAATATGGAAAACGAAAAGCAAATTGCCGGAGAAAAAGCTGTAGATTATATAGAAGAAGGTATGACTATAGGGCTGGGTACAGGCTCTACCGTATATTACACGATATTAAAAATCGGCGAGATGGTTAAAAAAGGCTTAAAAATTAAAGCTGTATCAACATCGAGCAGGACAACTGAACTTGCGCAGTCTCTTGGAATAAACGTTTTACCTATTGACAGTGTTGAAACAATAGATCTTGCCATAGATGGGGCAGATGAAATTGATAAGGATTTCAATGCAATAAAAGGCGGAGGAGGAGCACTGCTATATGAAAAAATTGTAGCAAGCCTGGCAAAACAAGTGATTTGGATAGTTGATTCGAGTAAAATTGTTAAAAAACTTGGCAAGTTCCCTCTACCTGTGGAAATTGTTCCTTTTGGGTATACTCACACTATTAAAGATTTTCAGAATGCAGGCATGAATCCAATATTAAGGCAGAAAGATGGCAAGTTATTTATTACTGATAGCGGAAACTATATAGTAGACCTGCATCTGGATGAAATTGATAAGCCCCATGAGTTATCCATTTTTCTTAATTCCAAGCCGGGCGTAGTTGAGAATGGATTATTCCTTAAGATGTCCCATCTTGTTATCGTAGGAAGGGTGTTTGTTGCATAATAAAAATGGACAAAGTCGCAAACAAAAATTCCCCACTTTTGCAACAGTAAATTCCCCATAATTGCAAAAGGCCATTGAAGGCACCACACCAAAATAATATCCTTGTACATGAGCGAAAAACGTGTACAAGGAGGATTGGAGGATGCTATCAATGACCCAAATTAAGAATATCAGAAAAATGTATTTTGAGGAAGGAAAAAATATAAGCCAAATAGCAAGAGAAACCGGCCATGACCGTAAAACAATTAGAGAGTATATCTATAAAGATAACTGGAATAAAGGCCTGCCAAAAGTAACTAAAGGACTCGCTTTTACAAAACTGGAACCATTTAAAGCCGATATTGATGCCTGGCTTAATGAGGATAAAAAAGCCAGACGTAAACAAAGGCACACAGCAAAACGAGTATACGACCGGTTAGTAGAGAAATACAAAAATGATTTTAACTGTTCATATAGAACTGTAGCAGCGTATGTGGCTATAAAGAAAAAAGAAATCTTTAGTGAAAGAAAAGGCTTTTTGCCTTTAGAACATATACCTGGAGAAGCACAGGTGGATTTCGGGGATGCTGATTTTTATGAAAACGGCAAATTATATAATGGTAAATATCTAAACCTGTCATTTCCCTATAGTAATAAGGGGTACACTCAGCTATTTAAAGGTGAAAACCAGGAATGCTTATTCGAAGGTTTAAAAACGATATTTGAGCACATAGGTGGTGTACCCACAAGGATATGGTTTGATAATACAAGCACCATAGTTACCAAGGTAATAAAAGGTGGTGGCCGAACTTTAACGGATGATTTTTTGCGATTTATGGAGCATTATGGATTTGAAGCAGTTTTTTGTAATGTAGATGCCGGCCATGAAAAAGGCAATGTAGAAAACAAGGTAGGCTATCATAGACGAAACATGCTGGTGCCTGTACCACGGTTTGAGCGTTTAAGTGAATTCAACAAAGAACTTCTGGTTCGTTGTGAAGAAGATGCTAAAAGGGAGCATTACCGTAAAGAAAAAAACATAGAAGAACTTTTCAGAGATGATGTGGCAGCTCTTTTGGAACTGTCCAAAACAGGCTTTGACACGAGTAAATACATAACAGTAAAAACAAATGGATATGGCAAATTTTTTCTTAACAATGGATTGCATGAATACTCTGTATCTCCTAAATATGCGAACGAACACGTATTGGTTAAGTTGACTGCTTTTCATGTAATAATACTTGATGAAAACTATCGTGAGATATTACGTCACAAAAGGCTGTACGGTAACCATAAACAGCAAAGCATGCAGTGGTTGCCCTATCTTAACCAGCTGGCACGGCGTCCAGGTGCATTAAAATATACGGGAATATATCAGATGCTTCCACAGCCTTTAAAAGAATATATGGAAAGTGTAAGCAAACAAGAAAAGGGGAAGGTATTGAAAGCCATTGCTGATTTAACACAGAAAAGCGGCTTTGAAAAGGCAGTTGAGACTGTAAGTACCGCTCTGTCCTATGGCACTACTGATTTAGACAGCCTAATAAACTTACACAGTTGGCTCCACGAAAAAGTACTACAGGTTGAGCCTGTACAGTTACCGGAATATATACCGAAGTTAAAAAGATATGAGCCCAATCTTTTTACCTATGATAAAAGCCTTAGAAAGGCAGGTGCAGAAAGATGCTGACATCAGAAATTGCTACATGCTGCAAAGAACTTCGTTTAAGCCGAAATATTGTAGAAATGTCGAGTAAAATACAAGCAGACAGTCATCAGGAATATTTGCTTAAACTTCTCCAATCGGAGATTACACACCGTGAGAAAACGAGGAATTCTAAGTTACTGAAAAAGGCAGGTTTTTATACTATCAAGACATTTGATAGTTTCAGATTTGATGAGGTAACACTCCCTAGTGATATTACTCCGGAATACCTAAAAGAGTGTGAATTTATCAAAAACAAGACTAATATAGTCATGTATGGCAACGTAGGAACCGGTAAAACGCATCTTTCCATAGCCTTAGGTGTAGAAGCCTGCAGGAATGGTTATGAGGTAAGATTTTTCAGGACATCAGCGCTTGTAAACAAGCTTACAGAAGAAAAGAGAGCCGGAACATTATCTGGTTTTCTAAAAAAAATTAATAAATCTGACTTGTTGATTTGTGATGAGTGGGGATATGTTCCATTGGATCGGATAGGAGCACAGCTCCTATTCGAAGTAATATCCGAGCGTTACGAGAATAAGCCGGTGATTATCAATACCAACATAGAGTTTTCAAGATGGGTAAATGTATTTTATGATGAGCAGATGACAGGCGCAATTATCGACCGGATACTACATCACTGCCACATACTGCTATTTTTCGGCCAAAGCAATAGAATGCGGGAAGCCAGGTTGTACACGTAAATTCAGATATGTGAAACAACTAGGTTTACATAAAATTTCCCCACCGGTGCCTGGGGAAAAAAATTTGCAAAAGTGAGGAATTTTATCTTGCAAAAAACAGAAGGGGCAGTACAGCGGAAATAGTTAATTGTAAATAGCATTTATTCCCCTTTGAAAGTAATTGTCAGTGATAAGAAAACCGGGTCAGTTAATTTCTCGTGCTTTGAGTATTCCTTCATATGATATTTTTTAACAGATTTAAGGCCTATTTTTAAAATACATTTATTATCCGCATTCTCCACATCGATCCACCTGACGAACGGGTTAGTTTCAATACCTGAAAGCGAATTTAAATCAAATACTGCATTGCATCTGTCAAAAACAATTATCATCTGTTCTTTTTCCTTGTCATATGAGATATCTGCGGGTGGAATAGTTGCAGTAGCAGCAAGTAATTTAACATCAAAAAATATCACAATGGAGTCAGGATATACTTTTATATCTGATATATCACTTTCGCTGGCTCCAAATTTAAAAGGTGTTTCTATGTCCAAATATAAATCTTCAATAATTCTTTCAAATTCATTTTCTTTACTGTCCCTGACACATCTGATTATGTATGGAAAATCTATTTTAGGTGATTCACTCCATTTACCTGTTTTGTTTACGAAAACTATTTCATTTTCACTGATTATTTCATCTATTTCAATAATACCAAAGGTTGGCAAATCCCAATACTCTCCTGTATCCATAGAGTACAAGCGAAAAAAACTGTCTGCATCGTCTGAATATCTGTGTTCAATTAATGCGTAAAAACCGTCCGAGCCTCGAAAGGTTGTAGTATTTAAAATCTCAAAACCAGAGCTTATTTTTCTTTCTTCTTCAGTGAATTCTTTTTTTATATCATCCAAAGTAATTTTTTTGCTTTGGTTGGTTATATCAGGTTCCTGTTCTGAATCATGCCGGATTGCATCTTCAGAATTATCACCGGGTTCTGCCGGGCGAATAAACATTCCTATAATGATAAATACTATAGGGATTAAAATGATTAAAACGATAAGTATTTTTTTATTTAAGGAACTGTTCATATGAAATCACTCCTAAAACTTTTTGTTTACTGTACCACCTTTTCAGGTGGTACAGCCTTTTATAATGTTTTATAAAAAAGCCCATACATTTAGTTTTCTTATTCAGTCGGATTCACGTAAGAATCAGGGCCCCAGTGTCCAGTAATATTTATTGTCCTTAATTCACAATTATCCAACGTATTAATTCGATCATATAGTAATATGTTGTGTATATCTGCCGTATGTGATGTTACCCATATATCATGGGAAGTTCTAGAACCTGTTGTTCCCTGAACTCTATAAACAACATAGCTGTGATTAAATTCACCATCACTTTCAATATCAATCTGAATAATGTCCCCTACTTCAGCATACGCAACACCATCATAAACTGTGCCATGGGGGCCTAAATCGAATCCGCTGCCTTCCTCAATATACTCAAAAAACTCATCAACTCCTGTCCATACCCATGATTTTGGTGTATCATTCTGCTTACTTGTTTGATACCAATCGCGATCTCCACTATTAGTTATCATTGGAAATGCTTTTGCCTCTATTGTTGATTTTGAATCAGTCCCACCAAAACCATACCATAAACATTGTGATGCAAAATTCTGACAGTCGCCACCTTGCTTAGAATAATCAAAAAACTTCGAATTACGCTTTGAACCTCCATAAGATTCCATATATTTTTGTGCCCGTGTTCTGTTGTAACTTGTAAATTTCTTATTAGCCAATATTGAATAATCTCCACTTTGAATCTTTTCTTCAAATTCCTTAACTTTTTTATATTTTTCAATATTTTCATTACTTTGGTTTGGTTTCTCATTTTTTATCCAATCCAGAGCTTCTTCCAAATTAAAATCATCTTCCATGAAAGTAGTATCTATCTCGTCAGGAGATTCAATGTTTGTTATCAGCCACTTATTTTCAATTTTTTGTAATTGTATAGAATATCTTGGAGCATCTATACTTATCCCATAACTATAATTTTGCAATATATCTTTATAAATTTCTTGTAGATCAACAATTACTTTGTCATTATCAAAGGTAATATTAAAAAAATCTATAGATATATTATCCCAAAGAATCTTGTAATTTGCGTATTTTAGTTTTTCTTTATCATATCTCATTTTATTAATAAAGCCTCTTATGAGTCAAGTCCAAATTAGTGTGTAAATTACCTCGGTCATCAAACGGTAGCTAATGAGACAATAGCCTAAGCGTTTATGCCGCGAAAGCTGTTGACGATGAGTACATGGCATGTTAGGCTGTTGGCCGGGCATCACCATACTAGCGCAAGACTTCTCCTCAAAGATAAGGGGGATGGCCCTGATGCCTGAAAACATGCCATGGGAGGCTCATTGTCAACAGACCGTGGAATAAATGCGTCTTCTATGCAGCAGTGCCAGACTTTGATTCCTTATCCTGCACTTGATAGTACAGCTGCATATCAAGGTATTTACGACCGGTCTGCCATTTCTCATCCTGCTCTATTAATAGAGCCCCCATGAGCCGGATGACGGATGCAGCATTGGGAAAGATTCTAATGACTCGCTCTCGACGACGAATTTCCTCATTCAACCTTTCCACACCGTTTGTAGTACGAAGCCG
>ENA-OWOZ01000249-OWOZ01000249.1-bioreactor-metagenome-genome-assembly--contig:-NODE-249-length-76062-cov-9.549332_pt1 | contig 76062 bp, 64 predicted proteins | sample MGYA00238140_ERZ651804 | MGnify/ENA primary metagenome ERZ651804 (study PRJEB26910, sample SAMN07631232) | bioreactor metagenome | isolation source: Switchgrass digestor | place: USA: Dartmouth...
TTGATTACAGTATGGGCCCATGAAATGAAAATGAATTAATATGGGAAACTGCATATGTTTAATTTAGCTGCATTTCCTAGTCTTTACAAGGAAGGATCAAAAGAATTTTCAGACCTTTTATTATTTTTAGGACAATTTGGCATATCACTTGCACTTTAAATAGCTAGGAGGTGATAAATATGAGAAATGACGAGCTTTTAATTGAAATTCTAAAAAATCAAGTTAAGCCTGCCCTAGGGTGTACAGAGCCTGGAGCTGTTGCTTATGCTGTCGCTCGTGCTAAAGAATTACTAAATTCCCAAGTAGAAAGCCTTGAAATCACAGTGGATAAGAACATTCTAAAAAACGGAATGGTAGTAAAAATACCTGGAACTAATGAAAAGGGTATACTTTTCGCAGCAGCTCTTTCCCTTGTAGTTGGAAAGTCTGAGTATCAATTAGAAGTCCTTAAAGATGTAACAGAAAAAAGCATAAAGGCTGCTATGGAAATACTAGATTCTAAAATTATCAGATTGGGTTTAGATGAAGAAGCTAATGGTCTGTATATTAAGGTAGAAGCATTTTCAAATTCTGAAAAAGCTTGTGTGGTAATCAAAAATAGCCATTCAAATATTGTTTTTGAAAGTAAAAATGGGAAGGTATTATATAGCTGCCACAATGCTGAAACAGAACAAGCTACAGAAAGCAATTCTCACAGCAAAGACATAAAGTATATGATCAAAGATTTTTCTTTCGATAACCTAATAGATTTTGCAGACACTGTACCATTAGAAAATCTAGACTTCATACAAGATGGTATTGATATGAATATGCACATCGCCAACATTGGCATCAATGATAATTTAGGCCAAGGAATAGGAAAATACCTTTATGACAAGTCTAATGACATCTTCTCTAAAGCTAAAGCTTTTACCGCTGCAGCTTCTGAAGCCAGAATGTCCGGATACATGCTTCCGGTTATGAGCAGTGCCGGTTCAGGAAACCACGGCCTCGTGACCATTATCCCTATAGCTGTCATCGGCTCCGGTATGAATATTCCTAAGGAAAAAATAATTCGCTCCGTAACATTAAGCCATCTGGTAACTATATTTGTCAAGGCTTACCTTGGAACCTTATCCCCTGTTTGCGGTTGCGGTGTTGCAGCAGGCGTTGGAAGTGCCGCTGGATTGACCTATATGATGGGCGGAAATAAAGAACAGATTAAAGGTTCCATAAACAATATGGTAGCCGGTATTTCCGGAATGATATGCGACGGGGCAAAGCTGGGCTGCTCTTATAAAGTTTCGGTGGCAGTAGATGCGGCAATAGATGCCTCCAATATGGCCCTGCAAAATATCTATATCCCATCGGATAATGGAATACTTGGTGAAACTGCTGAAAAAACAATAATGAATCTCGCTAAAGTTTCCATTGACGGTATGAGCAATACAGACAGCACTATTTTAGATGTAATGCTACAAAAATGTGTGTAGCAAAACATAAATCAACTAAAAAACATCAATTTATAGGAGGGATTTTATGAGTAACATAGTAGCGTTCCTCGTTCTTGCCATTGCATACTATATAGGTGAGTTCATAGGAACAAAATCAAAGGCATGGATTCCGTCTTGTTTCGTCACGGCCTGCCTGTTTCTAGTCGGTTATTGGACATTCTTCCCAAATAACATAGTAGATCTGGCAGGTCTAGGTGCTCCTCTGGGAGGAACCATAGCAATCATGCTTTGCATCACCCACATGGGTACAATAATCAGCGTCAAACAACTTCTTGAACAATGGAAAGTCATCGTCATTACACTGGCAGGCCTTGCAGGCATGGTAGCATTCTGCTGGTTCATTTGTGTTCCATTGGTTGGAAAGGAATTCGTTATAGCAGGTCTACCTCCTCTCACAGGCGGTATTGTTGCTGCCACAATGATGCAAAGTGCCGCAGCAGAAAAAGGTCTAATAGCCGCTTCAATCCTTGCTATCGCTATGTATGTAGTTCAAGGATTTGCAGGATATCCTCTTACAGCCATAATGCTTAAAAAGGAAGGCAGAAAACTTCTGACTTCTTTCCGCAACGGTGAAGTTGAAGTGGCCTTGGCAGGAGAGATTGACAGCTCTGCCGGAAACATGAAAGTAGAAGAATCAGTGAAGAAAAAGCTTATTCCTCCCATGCCTGAGAAATATTCAACTACCGCATTTATACTGTTAAAGATGATGGTTTCTGCTTACATTGCAAGCTTGCTCGGTAAATGGACAGGATTAAGCCAGGCAGTTTGGGCATTGATACTCGGTATTATCTTTACAGAGATTGGTTTCCTCGATAAGGATTCTCTCAACAAAGCTAATTCTTATGGATTCTTAATGTATGTTTTAATGATTTATGTATTCTCAGGCCTTAAGGATGCAACTCCTGAGATGCTTTTGGAAATATTAGGACCCATGGCCATCATCATAGTAATCGGTGTAGCCGGCATGGCCCTTACTTCAATCATCGCAGGAAAGATTCTCGGTGTAAGCTGGAACATGGCTTTTGCAGTATCCTTAACAGCCCTATATGGCTTCCCGCCAAACTATATACTGACTCAGGAAGCTGTAAAAGCTTTGGCAGAAACTCCTGAAGAACATGAATACTTGCTTAGCAAGATGCTTCCGATGATGATAGTAGGTGGTTTTGTTACAGTTACAATCACATCCGTTATAATAGCAGGTATATTTGTTAACTTCTTATAATACTGAATTAAAATCCGAGTAGTGCTACTTGCATAGTGCTGCTCGGTTTCACTTAAAACAGCATATTTCAAGAGAAAGGTGGGATAAGCGATATGAATATAAGAGAATTGGCAGAAAAGTATAATGACTATATCATTGAGCGCAGAAGGTTCTACCACACCATACCGGAACTCAGCTTTGAGGAAGTCAAAACCACAAAGGCTTTGGCTGAAGATTTAAAAAGCATGGGCATAGAAGTCACTACATTCCCTGACTATAACGGTCTCGTAGGACTTATCAAGGGAGGAAAGCCCGGTAAAACAGTGATGCTCAGAGCCGATATAGACGCATTGCCTGTTGAGGAGAAAACAGGTCTTCCCTTTGCATCCACAAACGGCAACATGCATGCCTGCGGTCACGATGCTCATATAGCCATGTTGCTCGGAGCTGCAAAAATTCTTGTTGATATGAAAGATGAGCTAGAAGGAGACGTAAAGCTTCTCTTCCAAGCTGCTGAGGAATCCTGCTACGGTGCAAAATATTATGTGGATAAGGGCGTTTTAGACGGCGTAGACGCCATATTCGGGATGCACATCTGGGGTACTCTCGACGCTCCTCTTATGAATTTAGAACCCGGTGGACGCATGGCTTCCGTTGACAACTTCAAAATAACAGTCACAGGCCAGTCTTCCCACGGATCCGCTCCTCATCTTGGAAAGGACGCCATTGTAGCTGCTTCCTCCATCATCATGAATCTACAAACTTATGTAAGCAGAAAGAACAATCCTTTAAATCCCCTTGTCATTTCCGTCGGAACCATAAAAGGGGGGCAAAGGTTTAACATAATAGCAAACCATGTGGAAATGGAAGGAACTATAAGGACTTACTCAAGAGAACTGCGCACCACATTGGAAAGCGAATTAAGGGAAATAGTTGAGAACACCGCCAAAGCTTTAGGCTGCGAGGCAAAGCTGGAATACTACTATTATGCAGGCCCTGTTATAAATGATCATGAAGACATAAACAGAATTGTACATGATGCCGCCGTAAAGCTATACGGTGAAGAATGTCTCACCACCATGCCAAAACTAATGGGTTCCGAGGACTTTTCATACCTAATGGAGAAGGTACCGGGCTTCTATGGATTTATAGGAGCTCTCAACAAAGAGAAAGGAATTATCTATTCCAACCACAATGACAAATTTGATGTGGATGAAAGCGCTTTGCATAGAGGTTCTGCTCTTTATGCCCAGTTCGCTTATGATTTTCTTAAAGAAAGCAAGTAGCAGGATCATATTATTTTCCCTGCCATCCCCCGTAGCTCATGTCTTTAAGCTATATTTAAGGGAACCGGATATCTCCGGTTTCCTTTTATTTTCTGATTTTGACAAAATTATCATGCTATAATATTGTCATTGACATCATTATATATATTTTTTATTCTGATTTATATTACATTATTAATTATCAGAGAGAGCTTGTCCATCTCCATATTCCGCTTCTTAGTTACAAAAATTATAATTATTATTCGGAGGTATTTTTATGACACAAGAATATCTTGCTAGGCTTTATGAATACTTTAAAAATATTCATCAAACTCCAATCCTTGAAAACTTCCTGGAAATTCAACTAGAAGAACTTCAAGTGGGAAAAAGTATATATAAAATAAAGACTTCTCAAAAACATAGCAATATATATGGCACAGTGCACGGAGGCACTCTTGCTTCCGTTTGCGATACAGCCATGGGAACTTCCTGTACGACTTATGGCAAACGAGTAGTAACCATTGATATGAACATCAGCTATATAAAAAGCGCACCTAAAGAAAGCACCCTTACCGCCGTCGGCAAAGTGATCAGCAACGGAAGAACTATTATGAGAGCAGTATGTGAAATATTTGATGAACAAGGTCAACTCATAGTCAAATCACAAGCCTCATTTTATGTCACCGGAGAGTTTTCTGTAAGCGAGTGATATATAATACCTTTGTAATGTTTTGAAAGTCGTTTGGAGTTTTCCAAAACGGCTTTATTAAATTTGCTTCATTTCCGTCTATTGCACTTATTCATGATAATTATTCCCCATGTTTGTAAATCTTCTGTAAATCCAGTAGTCACTATAAAAATATTTTGCTCCAATATTATTAAATTGAATCTGTATAAAAAATCTGATAAATGTATCAAATTTTCATTGAAATTGTATAAAAAACCTGATATTATGTATATTAATTTAAATTACTTGGACAAACTGACAAGATTAATGCAGTGTTTGAGGTATATGTACAAATTATATTAAATGATAAAAATAATATAACTTGTATAACTATAACAAAATCTCATGACATAAGCATTAAGTATAAGTTAAAGTTTTTTTCTGTCTCTATAACCTTGAAAGCAGCATGCAATCAAAGAATATATTTTATGCATGCTGATATGAATTTACCCATCGCCGATATGCTTATTTTGGTGATTGGTATTTGGCTTAGATGTAATGCTACAAAAATGTGTGTAGCAGAACATAAATATTTTACAAAATACCAATTTATAGGAGGGATTTTATGAGTAACATAGTAGCGTTCCTTGTTCTTGCCATTGCATACTATATAGGTGAGTTCATAGGAACAAAATCAAAGGCATGGATTCCGTCTTGTTTCGTCACGGCCTGCCTGTTTCTAGTCGGTTATTGGACATTCTTCCCAAATAACATAGTAGATCTGGCAGGTCTAGGTGCTCCTCTGGGAGGAACCATAGCAATCATGCTTTGCATCACCCACATGGGTACAATAATCAGCGTCAAACAACTTCTTGAACAATGGAAAGTCATCGTCATTACACTGGCAGGCCTTGCAGGCATGGTAGCATTCTGCTGGTTCATTTGTGTTCCATTGGTTGGAAAGGAATTCGTTATAGCAGGTCTACCTCCTCTCACAGGCGGTATTGTTGCTGCCACAATGATGCAAAGTGCCGCAGCAGAAAAAGGTCTAATAGCCGCTTCAATCCTTGCTATCGCTATGTATGTAGTTCAAGGATTTGCAGGATATCCTCTTACAGCCATAATGCTTAAAAAGGAAGGCAGAAAACTTCTGACTTCTTTCCGCAACGGTGAAGTTGAAGTGGCCTTGGCAGGAGAGATTGACAGCTCTGCCGGAAACATGAAAGTAGAAGAATCAGTGAAGAAAAAGCTTATTCCTCCCATGCCTGAGAAATATTCAACTACCGCATTTATACTGTTAAAGATGATGGTTTCTGCTTACATTGCAAGCTTGCTCGGTAAATGGACAGGATTAAGCCAGGCAGTTTGGGCATTGATACTCGGTATTATCTTTACAGAGATTGGTTTCCTCGATAAGGATTCTCTCAACAAAGCTAATTCTTATGGATTCTTAATGTATGTTTTAATGATTTATGTATTCTCAGGCCTTAAGGATGCAACTCCTGAGATGCTTTTGGAAATATTAGGACCCATGGCCATCATCATAGTAATCGGTGTAGCCGGCATGGCCCTTACTTCAATCATCGCAGGAAAGATTCTCGGTGTAAGCTGGAACATGGCTTTTGCAGTATCCTTAACAGCCCTATATGGCTTCCCGCCAAACTATATACTGACTCAGGAAGCTGTAAAAGCTTTGGCAGAAACTCCTGAAGAACATGAATACTTGCTTAGCAAGATGCTTCCGATGATGATAGTAGGTGGTTTTGTTACAGTTACAATCACATCCGTTATAATAGCAGGTATATTTGTTAACTTCTTATAATACTGAATTAAAATCCGAGTAGTGCTACTTGCATAGTGCTGCTCGGTTTCACTTAAAACAGCATATTTCAAGAGAAAGGTGGGATAAGCGATATGAATATAAGAGAATTGGCAGAAAAGTATAATGACTATATCATTGAGCGCAGAAGGTTCTACCACACCATACCGGAACTCAGCTTTGAGGAAGTCAAAACCACAAAGGCTTTGGCTGAAGATTTAAAAAGCATGGGCATAGAAGTCACTACATTCCCTGACTATAACGGTCTCGTAGGACTTATCAAGGGAGGAAAGCCCGGTAAAACAGTGATGCTCAGAGCCGATATAGACGCATTGCCTGTTGAGGAGAAAACAGGTCTTCCCTTTGCATCCACAAACGGCAACATGCATGCCTGCGGTCACGATGCTCATATAGCCATGTTGCTCGGAGCTGCAAAAATTCTTGTTGATATGAAAGATGAGCTAGAAGGAGACGTAAAGCTTCTCTTCCAAGCTGCTGAGGAATCCTGCTACGGTGCAAAATATTATGTGGATAAGGGCGTTTTAGACGGCGTAGACGCCATATTCGGGATGCACATCTGGGGTACTCTCGACGCTCCTCTTATGAATTTAGAACCCGGTGGACGCATGGCTTCCGTTGACAACTTCAAAATAACAGTCACAGGCCAGTCTTCCCACGGATCCGCTCCTCATCTTGGAAAGGACGCCATTGTAGCTGCTTCCTCCATCATCATGAATCTACAAACTTATGTAAGCAGAAAGAACAATCCTTTAAATCCCCTTGTCATTTCCGTCGGAACCATAAAAGGGGGGCAAAGGTTTAACATAATAGCAAACCATGTGGAAATGGAAGGAACTATAAGGACTTACTCAAGAGAACTGCGCACCACATTGGAAAGCGAATTAAGGGAAATAGTTGAGAACACCGCCAAAGCTTTAGGCTGCGAGGCAAAGCTGGAATACTACTATTATGCAGGCCCTGTTATAAATGATCATGAAGACATAAACAGAATTGTACATGATGCCGCCGTAAAGCTATACGGTGAAGAATGTCTCACCACCATGCCAAAACTAATGGGTTCCGAGGACTTTTCATACCTAATGGAGAAGGTACCGGGCTTCTATGGATTTATAGGAGCTCTCAACAAAGAGAAAGGAATTATCTATTTCAACCACAATGACAAATTTGATGTGGATGAAAGTGCGTTGCATAGAGGTTCTGCTCTTTATGCCCAGTTCGCTTATGATTTTCTTAAAGAAAAATCAAAACAATATTAATTATCGAGGTGTATAAAATGAGTAAAATCAAAGAACTTGCAGAAAAATACAGTGATTATATAATCCAGCAAAGAAGATTTTTTCATGCAAATCCTGAACTTAGCCTAAAGGAATATAATACCACAAAAGCCTTGGCTGAAGAACTTACAAAGATAGGTGTAGAAGTTACCACATTCCCTGACTATACCGGAGTCATAGGACTCATAAGAGGAGGTAAACCGGGCAAAACAGTCATGCTCAGAGCCGACATAGATGCCCTTCCTGTTGAAGAGAAGACGTGTCTTCCCTTTGCATCCACAAACGGCAACATGCATGCCTGCGGTCATGACACTCATATGGCGATGCAGCTTGGTGCTGCAAAAATCCTCATGGACTTGAAAGACGAACTTCACGGAAACGTAAAGCTTTTATTCCAAGCCGGTGAGGAAGTGGGCTATGGTTCCAAGTACTATGTCGAAAAAGGTTATCTTGACGATGTAAGCGCCGTTTTCGGTATGCACATATGGTCTTCATTGGAAACCGGCAAGTTCTGTCTGGAGCCGGGCGAGAGGATGGCCTCCTGCGATGTATTCAAGATTACCGTAGACGGTGTATCTTCCCATGGTTCAGCACCCCATCTTGGCAGGGATGCCATCATGGCTGCCGCTTCAATAGTTATGAACATCCAGACCTATGTAAGCAGGAGAAATAATCCTCTTAACCCTGTTGTTGTATCCATAGGTACCATAAACGGAGGACAACGTTTCAACATTATCGCTAATCATGTAGAAATGGAAGGAACCACCAGAGCTTTTTCCAAGGAAGCCCGCAACGCTATTGAAAGTGAACTGAACAATATTGTTCAATATACTGCAAAAGCCCTTGGAGTAAATGCAAAATTGGAATATGATTACGTAACACATCCAATTATAAATGAGCATGATGATCTTAACAGAATAGCCCGTAATGCGGCTGTAAAGCTATACGGTGAAGATTGCTTAGCCTCCATGGAAAAGGTCATGGGTGCTGAAGACTTCTGCCACTTAGCAGCAAAAGTTCCAAGCTTTTTCGGCTTTATCGGATGCTACAATGAGAAACTTGGAACCATATACAATAATCATAATGACAAATTTGATGTTGATGAGAGCACATTACACATGGGTTCTGCTCTTGCTGCGCAATTTGCTTATGACTTCCTTGAAGAGAACAAGTAGAAATGATTGTGAGACGCCGAGAAGTTTCTTGGTGTCTCACAAAATAGTTAACTTGGCTTTCTAACCTTAAAGAATTCTTCCTTGGTAATTTCATAATCAACGACGCTTCTCTACTTACCGTTCCGATCTTTCCAACAATCTTTTCTTACCCCGATTCTTGGTGCTCCGATCTTATTTTCATAAACATATTGGGCTCTTGTATTCTCAAGCATTGTCCCAGGCAATTCTCTTTATTGGGCAAGCAGAGTTGATTATTTCATCTGTAAAAAGAAAATCAAACAGCATATTGATGATTCTAGGCCCGTATCCTTTATTCTGATAGTATTGAAGGGCATCATCAATGTTAGCGCTTTTTATCACAATATTATCTTTATGAATTCTCATCTTTACCTCCTTAAAATGTACTTACCGAATTTTAAGGTGTGGATATTTTTTATGATCATAGTTCATGCTATTATATAATTATACCATTAATAAAAATAATTACCAATTAATCCTTTGTTAATATTGCTCATTGCAGGTAAAGTCATGCTGATAACATTGTTTCTTAAATATGCTCCTCTAAGCTAAAGTTGTCTCTTCAATAATGTGATATACCTATTGAGCCATTGAATTATGTCACTTTTATTTTTGTTAACAGGCGCCATGTTTTCCCATAACTCTTCAAAATACTCAGCTAAAGCCTTGACACTCATCGGCTCTGTTATGAGGATTCTATGTTCAGGTATAGTGGTAGATGAATTAAAAGCGCCAAAAAAAGCAGCCTGCCTTTCTTTTACATAGCAGAAATAATTATTATCAAATCCTTTATTATCATTGCTTATAAATCCGATATGATAGTTTTCGTATTTCTCCAGCAATTTTATTATGTTTTCCAAATATTCAATTATATCTCCCACTTCCATATCAACCAAGTAAACCCCAGACCTGGTATATAAATGGTACTGCCTTTCCTTTATTAATTTTTCTATGGATTCAAGCAAACATATATCTCTATATTCACTATCTTTCAAGTTTTGAATAAAACTCTTCAATCTCGTTTTGTAGTAATAAAGCTCGATTATTATTTCATCTTCCGGCAAACCAACCCTTTTCAGAAGCTTAACAAAAATCTCTTCAGGCATGGTCAATACACTAAAACAAAACTTATAGAGAAATCTGTTTCCCATTTTCTCCTCGATCTCCATGAGGTAAAAGCTGGAGTCCTCTTTTTTATCTCCATAAAAATAATAATGCGTCAAAAGTTTTGACGCGGAAGACAAAATACTTTGCATATTTTCATTCATTATCTCCACCGCTGCCTTGTTTTTAAAATAAAAAGCATGATAGCTATTTAAACTTATACTTGTCAATAAGGATGACATTGCACCTACACCCGGAATAATAAGCCTTTCATCATTTATACCTGAATGAACATAGTTTTTAGTATAATAAATGCTTAATTTGCTTGTTTTTATAAGGGGTCTCACATAGTTTATAAAATTTGCCGTCCTTTTTTTATTATCATTTAGTCTTATAAGAAATACGATATTCCATCCGTTTTCTATGGCTTTCAGCAGAGCATTTATGCATCTTTGCCTATCTTCGAAATCAAAATTATATGTATATATTTCACTAAGGCAGGTCAAATAAATGGTGTTATTTTCTTTAGTGCCTTTAATATTTGCCGCCGTTTCTATCAAAGATATACCTTGATTTATGATATTTCCTATTCCGGGTATTATTTTATCCTCATTTGACAACTCCAAATGATCCAAATAATCTGCATTAATGTTTTTTAAATCAATCTTTTGCTCTCTTGCGTAAGATTTAATTCTTTGTTCATTTTTTTTACACTCACGGGAATAGCCATGAGCTTCATTTAAAAATTGAAAGATTACTTCCTTTATATTATCAGATGATATATTCTCCTCACTTATATCCATATGACTTCCTATGATTCTTTTTAAACACTCCAGTTGATATGAATTTTGAATATTCTTTGACAAATACTCGGCTATGTTTTCAATATAAGGCGTGTTATATGAAGGAATTCTCTTTTCATTAACCCAGCGGTTGGCAAGAGAAGTGTCGACATTGATTGCTTTAGAAAGTCTGCTAATGCTTATATCCAATGCAGAAATCAATAATTTTAATGATTCCCCGAACTTAATTTTGCTTTTCATGCAGCTTTTCTCTCCCCTCAATACGCAAATATCTCGTGTCATGACTCAATATTTTCAATTGATATAATCTTTGGATAATTGTCACAGCCATGGCTGTGACAAAATAGACATCTTTAGATACATTTCGACAATTTTATTATATTATATATTATCATACAATATAATCCGTCAAAATATGGTATTTGCTTTAGGAGGTATTTATGGTAAAAATGAAAAGTATTAAAACAAAACTAACTTTATTTTTCGGAGTTTTAATTTTTTCTTTGTGCGTCGGTTTAGGAACCGTCGCATACTTAACAGCATCTGATGCACTGTCGTCAAATATTGATGAGTCCTTGATTGAACTTTCCGCTGAAGCTTCTAAGGTTGTTTCCGGCAGAATACAAAACCAATTGGATATATTGGAAACTTACGCTCAGATGGATCTCATAAAGAACCCTCAGATTCCCTTGGAAGAAAAATTAGAATTTCTTAAAGCAGAATCAGAAAGAAACGGACATCTATGGATGATTGCACTGGATAAAAACGGTACCGGCTTAACAACAGCAGGTGATGCTGCCAATGTCCAAGGCCAGGAATCTTTTGAGAAGGCCATGTCAGGTCAGTCTACGGTTTCCGACCCTATGATAAGCTGGATAACGGGTTCCATGGTTGTCATATATATCACTCCCATAATAAATGACGGAGAAATCATAGGAGCTCTTGCTGCCGTGCTGACGGAAATGAATTGAGCGAAATTATTAACGATATAAAATACGGAGAAAGTTCTTCGGCATTCATGGTTAACAAAGCCGGTACTACTATAGCCCATGAAAATAGGGACTTTGTTCTTGAGGTGTACAACACCTTCAAAGAGGCAGAAAATGATCCCTCCCTTGCTGAAATGGCAGATGTTATAAGAAAAATGACTCAAGGGGAAGCAGGTGTCGGTGAATACACCTATGACGGTGTAGCAAAATATGTAGGTTTTTCCCCTGTAAGCGGAACGAACTGGTCTCTTGCCATAGCTACACCAAAATCTATTGCTATGCTAAAGGTTGATGAGCTGCTAAAGGTAATGATATACATATCTTTTGTATTTCTCATAACAGGCATTCTCATAACGCTGATCATTTCCAGAAACTTTGCAAAACCCATAATAATGGCTTCTGAACACTTAAAGGTTATCGCAGAGGGAGATTTCTCCAAAGAAATACCGACAAAGCTTTTGAAGAGTAATGATGAAATTGGTTTTTTGGCCAGATCTCTTGACTCCATGCAATTATCCATACGCAGCATTGTAAATGATGTTATCAATGAATCTTCCGATGTAAGCCAAATGCTTTCCAAAATCAATGTTGAAATGGAAGAACTGAATAACAACATTGAAGAAATATCCTCCACTTGTCAGGAATTATCAGCCAGTGCGGAAGCCAATGCCGCTTCTACGGAGGAAATGAACGCTACTTCTGAAGAAATGGAATCAGCCATACAATCAATAGCCATTAAAGCCCAGGATGCGGCAATTACAGTAAACAACATATGTACTATTTCCGATGAAATGAAGGATAAATCACATGCCTCAAAGGAAAATGCCATGGAAATTTACATGAGGAATAAAAAAGATCTTCAAGATGCTATTGAACAATCAAAAGCAGTGAATCAGATCAACGTGCTTTCAGAATCCATCCTGGAAATCACCGCTCAGACAAACTTGCTTGCCTTAAACGCTGCCATCGAAGCAGCCCGGGCCGGTGAAGCCGGAAAGGGCTTTGCAGTGGTTGCTGACGAAATAAGAAAGCTGGCCGAAGGTTCAAAAGCAACAATAACAAGAATTCAGGAAGTAACAGATGTTATTTTGGAATCTGTACAATCTCTATCCAAAATCTCCGAAGAAGTAATGGGCTTCATTGACAAGAATGTCATGAATGATTATGAGGCTATGGTTAACTCCAGCGAACAATATAGCAAAAACTCAACCAATATCAACTATATTGTAAATGATTTCAGCGCTACCTCGGAAGAACTGCTTGCCTCCATGCAAAGCATGGTAAAAGCAATTAATGAAATCGCAATTTCAACAAATGAAGGAGCCCATGGAGCATCTGCAATTGCTGAAGGTACATCCATGATAGCACAAAAATCAAGTGAAGTTATAGCAAATGCAGAACTTGCAAAAAATAAATCCAACAGGCTTATTGAGACTGTTTCAAAGTTCAAGGTATAAGCAAGGCAAAATGTAGGCTTAAAAGGCAGGTAAATAATTACCTGCCTCCAATAATATATTTATCCATAGTTTTGCGTACATCCGCTAAGATTGCTTAGCAAACTCTACAAGATCTACCGACATTTTGTTTATTTCATCAACTGATGCATTCACTTCTTCTGAAAGGGCCGCTTGTGTCTGAGCTAATTCGTTGACCAATTCCATTTGCTTAATGATTGCTTCAATGGATTCTTTCATTTTGCTTAAAATATTTTCAATATTACCCGTTGCTTGAGAAGAATTATCCGCAAGTTTTCTTACCTCTTCTGCCACGACACCGAAACCTTTTCCGTGTTCTCCTGCACGAGCAGCTTCAATTGCAGCATTTAGACCAAGCAAATTTGTTTGATCAGCTATCCCCTTAATGAAATTGGATATTTCTTGTGTTTCATCTGCCAGCTTTTTGGCTTCATTTGCAGAAGCCGTTGTCTTTTCTTGTGCCATGGCGAGTTGTTGTGCTTGGGCTGATATTTCCGTAATACCGCTTACCATTTCAGAAATAGAAGTGGACAATTTCTCCATGCGTGCTATTGTTTCCTCAACATTTTGTTGTTTTAACTTCAAATACGTGATATCACGAATGGTACCTGCTACACGGGTAGGTACACCGTTTTCATCACGGGCCGATACGCCATTAGCCAAAAACCATCGGTATTCTCCCGATTTCAACTTTAAACGATATTCTTGTCTAAAAGGTGTACGACCTGTTGGGTCATTTAAGTGGGCTTTAAACGCAGCAAATGTGCGTTCCTTATCATCTGGATGCAATCGATCTGCCCATGATGACATAACATTTGGAAAATCCCTTTCATCCGTAAATCCCAATGCATGTCTGAATTGATCAGACCACCACCAAGGGTTGTCCATGTTATTGGGATTCCCGTCTTTGATTTCCAAATCCCATGGTGCTTCTTCCAGCACTTTCATAATTAGTTCATAGCGTGTTATATAAGCATTCAGTTCTCTCCGATTCGTCTCTTCCTCATGAATATCCGTAATAACTGCAATCATATAATATGGTGTTCCGTCTTCACGACGCTTTGCATAACCATATGTACGAACCCAACGATAACTCCCATCTTTAAATTTCATCAAATGCACCATATCAAAGGGCGTTTTCCCTGTAAAGTCCTTCAAATGGGCTCTCAACATCTTGTCTAATTCTTCTGCGTAATCCGGATGGGATATCCTTGAAAGCTCCATCAAATCATTCTTTAACTCACCAGGATTATATCCTAATAGCCTTTGCAATTCCGGAGAAATAACGACTCGATTTTTGGGACTGTCATATTCAACATCTTCCAAAAACAATTCCCAAAATCCGATTTTATTAACTTGCAGAAATGTATCAATTATATGCTTTTGGTGGCTTTCATATTCTTGGTGTAAAGCGTTTACCCTATTAAAGTTATCAATTATTTGTTGTAATCGTTCATCTTTTGCTGTGTAGCCTATTTTGAAATTAAGTTGTCAGTTCTGGGCAGCTTGCAATTGCTTTTGACTTTCTTCAAGTAACTGCTGCAAATCACTTTTTTCTTCTCTTTTTTTTAACACACTATTCACCCCTTTTGTCTTCTTTTGTTAAACATTATCATCTACCTATATTATATCGATTTTATGACATAAATGTATATCTTTATAGCAAGAAATACACATAATCTTATATAATCATTCAATTTTTTGTATAATTTTCTATTTATCTCAAATTTAACAAAAAAACTCCGGCGTATTATGAACCCATCATTGACAACCACAAATGATAAGCACAAAATACACCGGAATTCCATAGAATTTATTCCATCATCAATTCAATTTTAAGTATATATGAATGTCTATTACCACACAAATGTTTCGTCATATGCTGTATGAACAACGAAATTATGTTATATCTATCCATAAATTATAGGCCTTGTAAACGGAGGTATATCTGCTTTCATATGATAGGGCACTATGATGCCTTTGGCCCTTTTTCCTCTGATTTCAACTTCAATTTGGTCATTTACCACCACATGGCTATCAACAAGGGCAATGCCTATAGCTCTTATGTCCTTTTCTTCCTTCTGAACATCATTCAAGCCATTAACTTCAGTCTTGTAATATGGTACCATAGTGCCGCTGGTTACATAGCCTACCTCTACTCCATCCTTGAACACCTTGAAACCATTTCTACCAATACCCTTATCAGTCAATGCAAAAAGCCTTAGAATCTTAGGCAAATCAGTAATGTCCGAGAAATCTTTCTTCATAATTCTCTGAAGTGCTTCAAACTGATTAAGCAATGCTTTCTTGCCGATAAAATCACCTTTATCCTCTGCAAAACTAACAGCAAACTTTGCCAACGGGACAGAAAAAATCTTTATCTCCTCTCCATTTATATCCGTGCCAAATTCATGTCCATAAAGGGGAAATCCAGCCTCCAACCTTAAAGTGTCTCTTGCCCCAAGACCCATTGGCTTTGCTCCATTTTCCATCAATGAGTTCCAGATGGCAGGTGCATCTTCAGCCTTCAAAAATAATTCAAATCCCATAGGCTCTCCGGTATAACCCGTTTTTGATATACGAACTTCCTTACCATCCAGTTCAATTATGTCAAGGCTATTCTTTGCCGGTTCATTAAGGTAAGGATCTTTTGAAAGCTTGCTCAATATGTTCTTTGACTCTGGACCCTGTAAGGCCAGCATGGCATAGTCATCAGAAATATTTTCAATCTCTGCATCAAAGTTCTTTATTTCATTGGTCAAATGAGTCCAGTCTTTCTCAGCATTTGAGGCATTTACTACAAGCCAGTATTCATCCTCGCCAAAGCGGTATACATAAGCATCATCAATGGCTCCACCGTTTTCATTTGGAATTATTGTATACTGAGCCTGCTTCACATTTAAAGCCATTACATTGCTTGTCAAAACATGCTGGAGAAATTTTGCGGCTTCCTTGCCTGTTACCACAAATCTACCCATGTGGGAAACATCAAATATGCCCGCTTTTTTGCGTGTATAAAGATGCTCTTCCAATATGCCTTCGGGATAGTTTACGGGCATTTCCCATCCTCCGAAGTCAATCATGTTGGCTTTTAGCTTTATATGCTCATTAAATAGTACCGTTCTTTTTAAAGTGCTCATAAATCCTCCTCAAACTATTTTTTCTTTATCGGTGCTGCATGCAACCCAATACCTTTTAAACCCATAACCGCTTCGGAGAATACCTCGGCGAGAGTCGGATGGGCATGTATGGTATTTATGATATCCTGTGCCCTAGCCTTCATACTTATGGCCAAGGCTCCTTCATGTATAAGATCCGATGCATGAGGTCCCAATATATGCACTCCGATGATAACATCATCTTCATCAGAAATGACCTTCAAAAATCCTTCGCCTTCACCTAATGTCAGTGCTTTTCCATTGGCTCCGAACATAAATTTGCTTGTTTTATAGACTATACCTTTTGCCACTGCCTCTTCTTCCGTCATGCCTACTGACGCTATTTCAGGAAAAGCAAAGACACAGCTGGGCACAACGTCAGCGTTATACTGAGGCTCCATTCCCATCATATGTTCAACTGCAATTATTCCCTGATGGGAGGCTGTGTGGGCTAACATAATACCTCCGGTGACATCACCTATGGCATAAATATTAAGTATATTGGTCTGTCCATAGCTGTTGGTGCCTATTCCTTTTTTACTATAAGCAACTCCTGCCTTTTCCAACATCAGTCCTTCAACAGCCGGCTTCCTGCCTGTTGCCATAAGCACCTTGTCAGCAGGTATTTTCATATCCCCTTTCTTGGTAGAAAGGGTAAGCACCACATGCCCGTCCTCTTCTTCTATCTTTTTCACTTCAGCGGAAGTTAAGATTTCAACGCCTCTTTTCTTCATCATGGGTGTGAATCTCTTGCTGATGTCACCATCCAGTTGAGCAAGTATGCTGGGTAAAAATTCAATTACCGTTACCTGGCTGCCAAAGGCGCTGAATATGGCAGCAAACTCCATACCTATTACACCGCCGCCTATTATAACCAGCCTGTTTGGAATATGTTCAACAGATAACATTGCCGTACTGTCCAGCACATCAGGAAGGTCTGCACCTTCTATGGGGAGCAATGCAGGCTTTGAACCCGTTGCGATAATTATATGATCTGCTGAATAATTTTCAGTTGTTTCATCCGATTTTCTTACTAAAACCGTATTGGTATCTTCAAACTGAGCTTCTCCTTCAATAACTGTAATTCCATAGGATTTCATCAGTTGAACAATGCCGCCTACAAGCTGATCCACAATTTTTCTTTTGCGGCATTGCACCAACTCCCAGTCTACTGTTATGCCGGATTTTAAAATACCAAACTCCTCACTGTTTTTCATCAAATGATATACTTCTGCACTGCGGTATAAAGCCTTGGTAGGTATGCACCCCCAATTGAGGCAGGTACCTCCCAGCTTATGTTTTTCAATCAAGCATACCTTCGCTCCAAGTTGTGCAGTTCTTATTGCCGCCACATATCCTCCTGGGCCGCCTCCAATTACAATCAAATCGAAATCATGTTTTTCCATGGTTTCCTCCATGCTAATTTTTAGATTGCCATTTGAGTATCGGTGTTCTTGCTGCCTTTACCTCATCAAGCCTTCTAACCGGTGTGCCGTGAGGTGCAGTTTTAAGTATCTCAGGATTTTCTCTTGCTTCTTGAGAAATCTTTATCATGGCATCTATGAATCCATCAATGGTTTCCAAACTTTCTGTCTCAGTGGGCTCAATCATGATGGCGTTGTCTACAATCAACGGGAAATAAATGGTAGGTGGATGATAGCCATAATCAAGAAGCCTCTTGGCAACATCCAAAGTTGTCACATCATGAACATCATTCCCTAAGCCCCCCAGAACAAATTCATGCTTGCACACTTGATCAATGGGAAGGTAATAATGTTTCTTAAGCTTTTCCTTAATATAGTTGGCATTTAATACGGCCATTTTGCTTGCTCTTGCCAAGCCTTCCGCTCCCATTGTCTTTATATAGGCATAGGCTCTCACCATTACTCCAAAGTTGCCGTAGAAACTCTTTACCTTTCCAATAGATTTGGGTCTGTCATAATCAAGGACAAACTTATCTCCTGATTTCTTGATCACTGGCACCGGAAGAAATTCCACAAGCTTCTTTGCCACTCCCACAGGACCGCTTCCCGGACCGCCGCCACCGTGAGGCGTAGAAAAGGTCTTGTGCAAATTCAGATGCACTACGTCAAAACCCATATCTCCGGGTCTTGTTACACCCATGATTGCATTCATATTGGCACCGTCATAATAAAGAAGTCCTCCTGCTTCGTGGACAAGATCCGCTATTGACTTTATATTCCTTTCAAACAGTCCTAATGTGCTTGGATTGGTGAGCATCAATCCTGCTGTTTCATCATTGAGCACAGATTTCAACCTTTCTACATCCACTGCGCCTTTTTCATCGGATTTTATTTCAACAATCTCAAACCCTGCCATTGCAGCGCTTGCGGGATTGGTGCCATGAGCAGAATCAGGAACTATTATCTTATTTCTCTTGTTGTCTCCTCTGCTTTCATGATATGCTTTGATGATCATCAATCCTGTCAATTCACCATGAGCACCGGCTGCCGGCTGAAGGGTGAACTGCTCCATACCGGTTATCTCAGAAAGCATTTCTCCCAATTCATACATCAATTGAAGGGAACCTTGAACCGTATCGGTAGGCTGATATGGGTGTATATTTGCTAACTCGGGCATGGAAGCCATGTCTTCATTAATCTTTGGATTATACTTCATGGTACAGGAACCTAATGGATAAAAACCTGTATCAACTCCGAAGTTCTTATTTGACAAAAGAGTATAATGTCTGATGACATCAACTTGGCTAACCTCTGGAAGCTCAACATCACAGTTTCTGAGCATTGTTTCAGGAATCATGTCCTTAAGTTCAATCTCAGGTACATCACACTCAGGAAGAGAATAAGCTTTTCTGCCTTCTTTCGATACTTCAAAAATCAACCTATCATAGTTTTTCATCATTCTCCCTCCCTCATATCAACCATTACCGAAACAAGTTTATCAATTTCTTCTTTTGTTCTCTTTTCTGTCACACAAAGCAGTGTTGAATTAGTCAATTCAGGATACTCCAAAGACAAATCATAGCCACCCAGTATGCCCGCATTTAAGAGCTTTCCGTTGACTTTATCGATGCTCTCAGTGCATCCTACAGCAAACTCTTTGAAGAATGGCTTATTGAATACAGCACTACAACATCCTGATTTCAATAGCTGATTATATGCATAATGAGCCTTGTATGCACTCTGCATAGCTACTTCTTTTATGCCTTGTTTGCCCATGGTTGTGAGATAGACAGCCGCTGTAAGAGCATTCAATGCCTGATTTGAACATATGTTTGATGTAGCCTTCTCGCGCCTGATATGCTGCTCTCTGGCCTGAAGAGTCAACACAAAAGCACGTTTACCCTCCAAATCGTTTGTCTGTCCCACTATTCTTCCTGGAAGTTTTCTCATAAGCTTTGCTGTGGTAGCCATAAAGCCCAGATAAGGACCACCATAATTCAATGGATTACCCAAGGCCTGACCTTCCCCTACAACTATATCCGCCCCTAGTTCTCCGGGACTCTTAAGTGCTCCAAGGGATATGGGATCGGCAATACTTACTATCATCATTGCTTTATTGCCATGAGCAACTTCTTCTACTTCAGTCAAATCTTCAATTATACCGAAAAAGTTGGGATACTGCACGATAACTCCTGCAGTATTAGCAGACACCAAACTTCTAAGCTTTTCAACATCTGTGGAACCATCTTCATAATCTACTTCTAATACTTCTATGCCCAAAAACCTCATGTAGGTCTTCAAAACCTTTCTCGTTTCAGGATGTACTGTTTTTGAAACTACGATAGACTTTCTCTTTGTATTTTCACATGCCATTATCGCTGCCTCAGCGCAAGCAGTTGAACCGTCATACATTGATGCATTTGACACATCCATTCCTGTAAGGTTGGCTATCATGGTCTGATATTCAAAGATCACCTGTAGCGTTCCCTGGCTTATTTCCGGCTGATATGGAGTGTATGCGGTATAAAACTCAGACCTTGAGGTTATATGTTTAATTACCGAAGGTATATAGTGGTCATAGGCTCCTGCTCCCAAAAAGCATATCAACTCCTCTGTGCCCTTGTTCTTGCCGGCTAAAGACCTCATGTGCCTGTATAGCTCCAACTCAGACATTCCATGGCCAAGATTAAGCTTCCTGCCCAATCTCACCTCAGCAGGAATATCCTCAAACAATTCATCCACTGAGTTGACTTTGATGCTTTCAAGCATCATCTTTTCTTCCTTGGGCCCATTTGGTATATATGGAAACATATTATGCCTCCTCATTGCAGAAGTCTTCGTACTCTGCTGAATTCATAAGCTGATCTAGTTGATCTTTCTCAGTCAGCTCTACACAGATCATCCAGTTTTCGTACGGATCCTCATTGAGAAGGGCGGGATCATCGACCAATATTTCATTTACTTTTATAACCTTTCCCGAAACAGGGCAATAAACATCTGAAGCAGCTTTTACAGATTCAATGCTTCCCAAGGCTTCACCCTGTATCAGATTGGTTCCTATTTCTGGTAATTCAACGAAAACTATATCTCCCAATGCATCCTGTGCAAAATCACTAATACCGACGTAAGCTTTATCTCCTTCCACCTTCACCCACTCATGGTCTTTTGAATAATACAATCCTTCAATAATTTGCATTTCTTATTCCTCCATTCTTGTATTGTTTTTATTAAATAAAAAAAGAGAATGCAAAACTTATAAAAGCCTTACATTCTCTGTTTGCTTACCTGAGAGTATCGCCATCATCAACCATGGCTTTCTCCTACGGTGCCTATTTAAAGGACTTTTCAGAGTTCCATCCGGCAGCGATCCTTTCGCCTGAGAGTTTCTATAAAGATTCGGCAATCTCCATATTGCTCCTTCGGCTATCGAATCAGAGTTCTAACCATTCGATATCTCACGATGCCGTCATCTGGTCCATATGAATTTTTATATCTCCATATTTGAATATAGCATGTAAATATTTGGACATCAAATTGTTTTTATCTATTGCATCCTACCAATGAATTAAAATTATTAATGTAAAACAAAGCTGTAAGTTATCGCAAATTGCCTTTCTATCCTTGTAAAAACCTACTGCTTTGTATACGGTAAAAGCTTCCATTTCAAACGCTAATAACAAGCAACGCATTTAACGGGAAGTATATTATTCATCATAGAAAAACCATCATTTTACTCAAAGCAAAATGATAATCAATAATTCAATATAGTCACTAAGATTTCTTGGCAAATTCCACAAGATCTTGTGACATTTTATTTATCTCATCAATTGAGGCATTTACTTCTTCTGAAAGTGCAGCCTGTGTTTGTGCCAACTCGTTAACCAACTCCATTTGCTTAATAATTGCTTCAATGGATTCCTTCATCTTGCTTAAAATGTTTTCAATATTGCCCGTTGCTTTAGAAGAATTATCCGCAAGCTTTCTTACCTCTTCCGCCACGACACCGAAACCCCTTCCATGTTCTCCTGCACGGGCAGCTTCAATTGCAGCATTTAATCCAAGCAGATTGGTTTGACCAGCAATTCCTTTAATGAAGTTTGATATTTCTTGTGTCTCATCCGCTAAGGTTCTTGCTTCATTGGCAGAAGTCGTGGTTTTTTCTTGTGCCATGGCAAGCTGCTGTGCTTGAGCGGAAATCTCTGTAATGCCGTTTACCATTTCAGCAATGGAGGCAGCTAACTTTTCCATACGAGCTGTTGTTTCCTCAACATTTTGTTGCTTTAATTTCAAATGGGTAATATCACGAATGGTACCTGCTATACGAGTAGGTACGCCGTTTTTATCTCGTGCAGATATGCCATTTGCCAAAAACCAACGATATTCTCCTGATTTTAGCTTTAGACGATATTCTACATTAAAAGGTGTATTGCCGGTTCGGTCATTCAAATGGGCTGAAAGTGCAGCAAAAGTGCGTTTTACATCATCTGGATGTACTCGATCGGACCATGATGACATCACATTAGGAAAATCCCTCTCATCTGTAAATCCTAATGTACGTCGGAACTGATCAGACCACCACCAAGGGTTGTCCAAATTAGTAGGATCCCCATCTTTAATTTCCATATCCCAAGGTGCTTCTTCCAACACATTCATAATCAACTCATAACGCGTTATATAAGCATCCAGCTCTCTGCGACTCATCTCTTCCTCATGGATGTCTGTAATAACTGCGATCATGTAATATGGTGTACCATCATCATGACGCTTTGCATACCCATATGTACGAACCCAGCGATAACTGCCATCTTTAAATTTCATTAAGTGAACCATATCAAAGGGTGTCTTTCCTGTAAAATCATGCAAATGTGCTCTCAGCATTTTGTCTAATGTGGATGCATAATCTGGATGAGAAATTCTTGAAAGTTCCATTAAATCATTTTTTAGTTCGCCAGGAGTATATCCTAGAAGTGCCTGCAATTCTGGAGAAATGACAACTCGATTTTTGGGACTGTCGTATTCAATGTCTTCTAAAAATAATTCCCAAAAGCCGATTTTGTTAACCCGCAGCATTGTGTCAATTATATGCTTCTGACGGCTTTCAAATTCTTCTCTCAAGGTATTTACCTTATTGAAGTTATCAATTATTTGCTGCAATAGTTGGTCTTTTGCTACATAGCCTAATTGACAATTAAATTGCCCGCTTTGTACGGCCGTCAATTGTTTTTTACTTTCTTCCAGCAACTGCTGTAAATCACTTCTGTCTTCTTTTTTAATAAACACACTCTCACCTCTTTTATCTTCTTTTGTAAATACATTGTTCAGATATTTATATTATAGCGTTTTTTTTCGACAAAAGTATATCTGTAAAACAGAAACACATAGAACTTTTTCATAAAGATAGTTTATCTAAGATGAAGTTAGGCAAAGAGAACTGTCCCCCATATCTCATTTAAAAGTTAAAATTTCAATCTGAATAACCGAAATATATTATGTAGCTTTTTTGACAAATTTACTTTTTAAAACTGCATATAATTCGGTATATTTACACAAATAGAGGAGGTCCCACCTGAGTGAAAACTACTTTCAAAACGTTGTTACAGCATATTGCTTATATTTTTATTCTTTTTGGATGTTATTTTTTAATCAAAAAAACTCATTCATTAACACCCTCTGTTATTTTTGTTATTAAATATTCTTCATACATTATATTTGGCTTAGGATTGATTTTAAGTATTAGATTCAATCAGGGAAGGATTTTTCTTATAACCTTACTCCTTCTTCTATGTGAGTTGCTTTTAAACTATTATGCAAAATTGTCAATAGATATGGCATCCTATACTCAAGCCTTCTATCCGGTTATGTGCATGCTTATACCTCTTAATATCTTCATATTCTCCCATTTAAAGGAAAGAGGCATATTTTCTTTATGGGGAAAGATGCGCATTTTCTTTATACTTCTTGAACTTTTTGTTATATATAAAATGGTTATATACAATAATACATCATTAAAAAAATTTTTGAATCTAAAATTTATAAATCTCCCCTTAGAGAAAACCATTATGCATCAAATAGCATTACTAATATTCCTTCTGGTATTGGTGTTCTTTATAATAAAAAGCTATGTCAAGAATAGCGGCCTTGAAGTCCGATTAGTTGGTGTTATTGCCTCTGTTTTTTCTGCGCTTCTTTTCATTAATGACAATATATCTTTTTCTATATATCTGAGTGTTGCTGGTTTAATGTTAATTATCAGCATCATTGAAGACTCCTACTCCATGGCCTATCTTGATGAGCTTACCAAAATCCCTTCTCGCCGTGCCCTTAAGGAAGAGTTAATGAAACTAGGGAATAAGTATACCATTGCAATGATAGATATTGACTTTTTTAAGAAATTTAATGATAAGTACGGACATGATGTTGGTGATGATGTTTTGAAATTAGTTGCTTCTAAGTTGGTGCAAGTGGGAGGTGGCGGAAAAGCTTTTCGTTATGGAGGCGAAGAGTTTACAATACTGTTCCCTGGTAAATCCATTAACGAAATAATGCCACATTTGGAAAACTTGCGAGAGGAAGTGTCCAAAACTGGGTATACAAGAAAACCCTCAAAATCAAAAAGCAGGAATACAGGCAAATTATTTGTTACAATCAGTATAGGAGTGTGTGAGAAAAGCAGCAGACACAAGGATCATAACGATGTACTCAAAGGAGCTGACAAAGCACTATACAGAGCTAAGAAGAAGGGTAGAAACTGCGTTAGTAAATAATATTATAACAAAGAAAGCTTATGTTCCAAAAACAATTGATAATCCATTCTCTTATTTTCAAGACATAAGCAAGTCTCCAAAATATATGTCATTTTTGGTACGGTTCATAGTAAGCCATCTAAGGACAAGGTTGTTTTGTAACATTGCAAACAATTAGGCTTGTAAGCTAGAAATTTAGCTTACAAGCCTTAATAAATTTCAGTAGTTACACAAAGTATATATCAAGTATGATTATTGCGATTTTAGCATGCTACCTCTACAGATTTTTCTTCAGCTTCATCAGCTGTCTCTCCTTCAATAAGCTTTACCAGCTTCTTATCTAATGCAAAGAGCAGTACTGCGGTTACGAATAATATGGCAGGTATTACAACATAAGATACAAGTATAGGATAGTTTGAAGCTATTGCATATACGTATCCGTAGGATTTACCAGCAATGAAGGTAGCAAATATCCAAACACCCATGAGCACCGAATACAGCTTGTTTGGAGCGTACTTCGTTACAAATGAGTTTCCAAGTGGTGAGAAGAACATCTCCCCCAAGCTGAGAAGAATACCAAACAAAAGCAGCCATATAATGCTTGCCTTTGCATTAGCATCTCCACCTCTGGAGAGTTCAGCAAACACGAGCATCAAGAATGATAAACCGAGGAATGCTAAGCCAATGGCTAGTTTCTTGAACAAACTCATGTCCCCTTTAGGACTTTGTGACATTTTAAACCAAAGTGCACCAAGTACAGGTCCAAGAGCTATACATACCAATGCATTAAGAGAATCAAACCATGAAAGAGGAACTTCAAAGCCACCTATCATCATGTTTATGAACTGCTCGCCGTAATCGTAAGCAGCTAAATAAGTAAGATACCAAAACACCCAGAAAATAACTGAGAACAATGAAACAAGAACTATAGCAAATACTCTTTTTTTCTCGATCTTTGTAAGAGGCTTAACTTCTGTTTCAACATTCTTTTCAATATGCTTTCCAGCTTTGAAGGGCTTCTTTCCAGCCTCTCCAAGGAACCTTATTCCAAAGAGGAACCATAGTGCATCTATAGCGCATATCAATCCACAAAGCTGGAAAGCGGGCCTGAAGCCCTGAACTTCACCTTGAGCGAAAGTCGAAGTCACAAGTACGCCTATAGCAGTAGTTCCAATGAAAGATCCTATGTTGACGAATGAGTATTGAGTTGAGAATGCTGAGTCAAGTTGGCTTTCATCCGTAAACAAGGAGCCGTTTATTGCTGAAACGTTGCCCTTGAAGAGTCCTGTTCCGACTGACACGAGCACAACCATTAGCGTCATGCCTGCAGCGCTTGTTGCTGATCCACCGAGGAAGTATCCTACAGCCATCAGTGCAAGGCCAACAGGTACGCAGTATCTCGCTCCTATGTATCTGTCGGAGATGACCCCACCAATTATTGGCGCAAGGTAAGTGAATGCAACAAGATTGGACTGAATAAGTGCAGCCTCAACTTTTGTAAGGCCCAAACCGCCTGTCGCAACCGTAGCTGCAACAAAGACGTAAATTAGGAATTTTGCTGAATAGTATGCCATCCTTTCCAACATGAAAGAGATGCAGCAAACATAGAAGCCAAAAGGACGTTTGTTTTTGACAACCATATTGCTCATTTTTCATTTCCTCCTTTTTGATTATATTTCTCTCGTGTATTTTTTGAGCCATTCACGCTCTTCATCAGTTAGGTGGGCAGCCAGCTTATCATACACAAGTTTATGATAACTGTTGAGAAACAGTTTTTCATCACGGTTGAGGTCTTCCTCTGCTATCGCATCAAGATCTATAGGTGCAAACGTAATTGTGTCAAAATACATGAACTGTCCGTTTTCGTTTACTACCCCTTTTCTCACAATGAGCTCGTTTTCAAGCCGTATGCCGTGAGATCCAGTAATGTATAGTCCAGGTTCAACAGTAATGACCATACCTTCTTCCAGGGTGTGCGTCTCATTCCTGCCTGGCATGTTGTACCATCTGAAACCTGCAGGTCCTTCATGGATGTTAAGAAGGTAGCCAACACCGTGTCCCGTTCCATGCTTAAAGTCCAGGTTTGAGCTCCAAAACGGTTCCCTTGCCAATATATCAAGGTTATAGCCCTTGCAGCCATAAAGGAATTTAGCACGTGAAAGATTTATCATTCCTCTTGCCACCATTGTGAAGTGCCTCTTGAATTCTTGACTTACTTCCCCAAGGGCAACAGTTCTGGTTATATCTGTTGAGCCTTCTAAGTAATTTCCACCCGTGTCCATGAGCACGAAATGCCCTTCTTCAAATTCCTTGTCCGACTCAGGTGTAGCTGAGTAGTGAATGATTGCCGCATTTTCCTTGAATCCGATTATGGGTGCAAAGCTTTGCCCGAGATAACCTTCCTGCTGCTTTCTGAACTCGTCAAGCTTTTCAGCTGCACTAATCTCTGTTATCTTCGTCTTCCCAAGGTTTGTTTTGAGCCAGTACATAAACTTGGTGAATGCAACACCATCCTTGATATGAGCCTTTTCTATGTTCGCAAGCTCAACAGGGTTCTTCATTGCCTTTAGCAAAATTATAGGATTTTGCTGCTCAATTTTCTTCGCGTGGGTCGGAATATTTTTGTAAAGTGCATAGTTTACTCTTTCAGGATCTATCATCACAGCATCATCAGCCTTGAATCCCTTTACATATTCGTATATATCGTTATATGGTCTAATCTCAACGCCATCTCTTATTAGGGCAGCCTTCACCTCTGAACTAAGCTTGCATTCTTCTATGAAAAGACATATCTTGTCCATTTCTACAACCGCGTAGCATAGTACCAGAGGTGAGTACATCACATCATTTCCCCTGATGTTCAGCAACCAAGCTATCTCGTCGAGAGTTGTGAGGACATGCCGGTTTGCTCCTGCTTCACGCATGATATTTCTTACTCTTCTCAGCTTTGAGGCTCTGCTCTCGCCTGAATATTTCTCGTCAAGAATGAAAACTGGCTCCAGTGATAGGTCAGGTCTGTCCTCCCAAATCATATCTACAAGATCATAAGAGTATTCAATGCTCACATTCTTGTATGAAAGCCTGTTTATATAATCTTCGCCTTCCTGAAGTGCTATCAGTCGACCGTCGAATCCGAGCTTTCCATCCTTAGGCATCTCTTCCTCAAGGAACTCAAGAACTGTAGGAACACCCAGGTTGCCTATCCTGAAGAGCTCTATACCGGTACCCTCCAGCTGGAGCTCAGCCTGTATAAAATACCTTCCGTCTGTCCAAAGTCCAGCCTTGTCCATTGTAACCACAGCCGTTCCCGCAGAACCAGTGAATCCTGTCATGAAAGCTCTTGCCTTAAAGTGCTCTCCCACATATTCGCTTTGGTGATTGTCTGCTGAAGGTATTATATAGGTATCCATACCTTTTTCGGCCATCAGCATTCTCAGTTTGGAAATCCTTTCTCTTATAACTTCATTCATGGCTAACTCCCCTTTATTCCACAACAATCAGGTCCTTGCTGTAGTTGTTAAGAACTTCACAGCCATCTTCAGTCACAATCACTAAATCTTCTATACGAACTCCTATATCTCCAGGCAGATATATTCCTGGTTCTATTGAAAATATCTGTCCAGGCTGTACTCTGTCAGTATTAGCAGAAGAAACATCACCGAAATCGTGGACATCTATCCCAATGGAGTGTCCGAGTCTGTGTGTGAAATATTTGCCGTAACCTTTTTCAGTTATGTAGTCCCTTGCTACAGCATCTATATCACAGAATCTAACGCCTGCTTTAACCTTGTCTATTGCACGCTTGTTGGCTTCGAGAACTATATTGTAAATCTTTCTTGCATGTTCTGATACTGACTTGTAGAACACTGTCCTCGTCATATCTGAGCAGTATGAGTCCTTTGTACATCCTATGTCTATTACTACACAATCGCCTTCCTTGACAATTGAGTTGTCCATTGAGTGATGCGGGTCAGCAGCATTTGCTCCATAGCTTATTATAGGATCGAAGGAATGTCCGTCTGCACCAAGCTCCTCCCAAATACCTGATAGAAGCTGTCCCATCTTCTTTTCTGAGTGCTTTTCAGGAATAAGCTTTATCATCCTATCCATAGCCAGATCATTTAGACTTGAAGCTCTCCTCATAAGATCTTTTTCCTTCTCGTCCTTGCACATTCTTACCCTGTCTATAATCTCAGATCCATTGACAAAAGGACTTCCTGCCTTGAGCCTGATCAACTCTAAAAGGAATCTTGCAGGCCAGTTCTTGTCTATTCCAAGGGGCTTTTCCTTTTCAATATATCCTGCAAGTATGTCTACAGGCTTCTGTGTGTCGTTAAACCATACAACTTCTACCCCCAGATCTTCGTTTACAGGGAATAGCTCGTTGATGAACAACCTGTGATTGCCGTTAAGATTCAGGTAAAGCACAAGCATCCTCTCTCCCGGATGTATCCATTTTCCTGTCAAATAAAATATCGCAGACGGATCAGATACTATCATCTGAGGCAGTTTCTGCTCCTCCATCATTTTTAAAACCTTGTTTAATCTTTCCTTATTCAAGAGAATCCCTCCAGTATTGCTATTTACTAATCATAGATTTACTAATGCATTTTTATATTAGCATAATTTTTACAGTACGCATAGAATTAATTTAAGTATAATAGAAATTTTTTCAATATTACTTAAATTCCTTTGGTGACATTAGTGTCTGTTATGATAGAGCTTAATCCCATAGCGTTTGAATATGACATTGATTTATGTTATTATTATGAGAAACCTAGTGAATATTATTATCTTCGGAGGAAGTCGATCAATGATGAACGAAATATCAGATAAGATTAAGAATCTACGAAAATTAAAGAATATGACGCTGAAGGACCTAAGCGAAAAGACAGGGCTCTCCGTTAGCTTTCTGTCCCAAGTGGAAAACGGTGCCTCTTCGCTGGCCATAACTTCACTGAAAAAGATTGCCGATGCTTTCGATGTGACTATAAATTATTTCTTCGAGGTGCCTCAGGTGCACAATTATCTGGTCAAAGAAGAAGAGAAAGAAGTTTTCAAAATAGAAGGTTCTAACTCTAAGTTTATAAGGCTGAGCGGTGACTTCCCTAACAGAAAGCTTGAAGCCATGATCACCATAATACCGCCTGAACAAAAGCATGGTAGCAAATTTAGTCACCCTGGAGAAGAATTCGTATATGTCCTTGAAGGAATTGTCATTATTGAGATCGATGGAAAAGAATATCTTGTCAAAGCTGGAGACTCCATACACTATCCTTCAACCTGCAACCACTTGTGGACTAACCCTCTCAAGCAGGAGGCAAAGCTGCTGACAGTGATGACGCCGTTGATATTCTAGCAAAAAGCAAACGGAATGTCGCAAAATCTACTTTAGTAACTCCCTTGTGCATCAGTGAAACTGCTGAAAAGTATACTATAAAGCAAGCTACACTCATTAAGATGTGATATACTTCTAGGCTGTTTTCCCATTTACTTGTAATACAGTTCACTTCTCTTCATCTAACAACGAAGTTGATTTTAAGCATATAGTATATATATTAGTAAGCGCTAAAGTGCGGTGCCTGGCACCATAGTTTGGAGCTGAAGCCCAGGGTTTATATAATAGGGCAGAAATGTTGTCCAAGGAAATAATTCAATAAAAAGGATAATGGCTAAACTCAAAACTACTGGATAATAGATACATAAGAGCGAAAACTCCAGCATAATGTTGCAATATATCATAAGACCCAAAATCTATGATATAGGATAGCAATATATGCTGGAGCAAAAGGTAGGATACTATTCATTCTTTCTTAAAAGCACCATAAACAGCACCGCTCTGACTGCGTTTTTTATAGACGTTTATTATCCATAATAAGTGATAAAGTGCTGTGGCTGACACTATATCCTGCAATTCTATATATAAGGTATATATTATTATTTAATTACGCTATATAGTATAGAGTTTTGAAGATTTTAGTTTTTTCGAAGCCCCCACGTCACCATAATCTACATTACATAACTTATTTAGTATATACTAAATGCAAGAGAAGTAGCTGAAGCATTGGTAGCATATTTATTCTCAAGGCTTCCATCTAAATTTACTAAAAATGCTTTTGCAAATTGGATTGTGGTAAAACTCACAAATTTGACAAATTCTATACAGGATACATATGTGGAAACATGGGTAACTAAAAGCTGGAGTGATTATGATTTAATGTATAAGTACTATACAACAATAATCCACTATTCCGATAACAATCTCAGTAAGCCACTTAGTATGCAATATTACTATAATGGTTTATACCAATACTAAAATTATAAAAGTGGAAGAATTTAGTTTGCTTCCACTTTTGCATAATATATAATATAAATATGAAATTATTACAAAAATAGTAAATAACCATGGAGGGGATTACTATTAAAAAATTAATTTTTAAACTATATATTGGTTTCCCATTAGCTCTACTAACAGTAATATTGTTATTTTGGCATAAATCATTAAATCTAAATAATTTAATTATCAGTTTCTTGATATATTATTCTTTTACGACTATAGTGATTTTAGCTCTAAATATCTTTAAATTTGAAAACATGCTTAGAAATAATCCCTATATAAATAAATATACCAACTTTACTTTTCAGTTAATTGCCATTATAGCTGGAATTATTATATATAATCAAAACAACAATATATATAATTATTTCTTTTGGGGCTTCATTGGTATAATGTTACCCTTAAGTGAGTTTATATTAAGTCATATGGATATAAAAAGTAACAATGTGTAAGTTGCTTATAAAAGTTATACAGAATTTAATGGGTGTTATCAATTGGTTTTGCCATTAAATTTTGAAGTGCTAATTCCTGAGGATGATTCAGTGAAGAAAAGCAGATGAAATCCTATGAGACCATCATGAGTAAGGAAGGTATCAAACTTTGGATGAATCGCTCCATACAAGTAGAATGAGCCTTTAGGGTACTGAAAAATGATTATGGTTTCAATGGATTTTTACACAAGGGAAAAGCAGCACGGAAACAGAATTTCTTCTGCTGTGTTTTGGATATAATATGAATAAGTTGCATGCAAAGATTCAGAATAAAAGATGTGGGAATCATTTGCATGAGATAAAAACAGCGTAAAAAGTTGATCGAGGCTCATAGGTTTATTAAGGTTACCCAAGAACAGGAAAACAGTGAGAGTTAAATCATCAATAAAATACTCTCACTGTTTTTTATAAATTTCAATGAAAAAGGGAGCGCACCTCCCTACTTTAGAAATAGTTTTGCGACACTCCCTTATAACCCTGCCCTTCCTTAAACTTCACATATTCTCTTCTTCTGCTGGGCTGATGTTTTCTGACATATTATGCATATAGCTCTTCCTCACGCACGCAGCTGCCAACACCAGATGTGCTTTTTATCTTACTTCTCCATTTTCCCATTTTAAAAGCTATGAAAGATATGATGGCACCCATGGACCAGGAAACCAGCAGTGAAATATACAATGCCTCAGGCCTGCCATTTGGATAGGCAGAACTTTTGGTAAGGGCAGCAAGCCCATAGGCTACAGGAATACGAAGGCCTATGGTGGTTATGATGGATATCCACATAGGAGTAACTGTATCTCCTGCTCCACGCATGGTTCCTCCAAGACACTGTGATATGGCAACACACAGATAACCTGCAGCAAGTATTCTCATCATCCGTACTGCAAGATCAATTAGCTCTGCTGTATTTGTGAATATGGCAAAAAGATAATGGCCAAAAAATAGCAATATGACAGTAACAACTCCGGAGAAAGTCAATGCCAATATGCTGCCCTGCTTAACCCCGGAGGAGACACGGTCCAGCTTTCCTGCGCCCACGTTTTGTCCCGTATATACACTCATTGCATTTCCAAAAGACATATTTGGCATCATGGCGAAACCGTCAACCCTCATGATTATTACGCTACATGCTATAACCAGCTCTCCCAAGCTGTTGGTAAGAGATTGCACAACCAGCATTGAAATTGACATTATACCTTGGGTGACTCCAGAGGGTAAACCGATTCTAATGATGTTCTCGAAGTATGCACGTTTCAGCTTCAAGGTTTCAAAGTTTAGATCGAATACATCTCTCATACCCGAAAGCTTTATAAGACACATAATTGCAGATATTCCTTGGGCGATAACAGTGGCTAAGGACACTCCTGCAACTCCCATTTTATACCTTGCAACAAATAGAATGTCCAACCCTACGTTTAGTGCCGCAGCCACCAGTAGAAATAGCAGAGCAGAAAATGAATCTCCCATCCCTCTCAGTATGGCTGAAAACATGTTATAGAAAAAGAAGCCTGCTATTCCAATGAAGTATATATTAAGATAGCTGGCACACCAATCTATGATTGAAGACGGTGTATTTAAAAGGCGCAGCATTGGCATTGTTATCAAAGGTCCTATAACCATAATTATAAGTGTCGCTATTCCTGCAAGGGTTATGCAGTTTCCTATATATCTTGACAAACCTTCCCTGTCCTTGGCTCCAAAGCTTTGGGAAATTGTTATACTGGCTCCGGTAGCAAGTCCAACAAACACTGCGAGCAGCAAATTAAGTATGGGGGATGCACTTCCAACTGCGGCCAGGGCATTATCCCCCACATATCTTCCTACTATGACAGAGTCAGCAGTGTTATACAACTGCTGAGCTATATTTCCTATTATCATAGGCACCGCAAATTCCATAATACGTTTCCATGGGACCCCCTCTGTCATATCCTTTACTGAAAATAAACTCTTCAAACTCATACCTTAACTAGTCCTCCATTATTAATTATATAAATTGCTTTGTAAAGGGCTTTTATAGTGAAGTTTAAATCTCCACATTTTTAACTTCTTTTTATATTTTAGCAATAATTAAGCATAATTGACATAAAAACTTGAATAATTCCCATTAGAGATAACAAAAGTGAACTCTGCCACAACAGGCCAACTAAAAGATATCCCTGCGATAAAGTAGGGTGCCTAGAACCATAATTCCAATTAAAAAATGTATGAGGCTTCTTCTGACTGGCTAATGTTTTCGTAGACCTCTCTCACAATTTTCAGGCCTTTATTCAGAACTTCAATTCCTGGCGGTGAGCTAATAGATATCCTGACTGCGTTAATCCCAAAGTTCTCACTTACACAGAAACGTTCAGAACCATAAACATTTACTCCTCTTTCCCGACACATCATCTCAAAAGCTCTTCCTGTACAGCCTTTCGGAAGATGTAGCCATTTATAAAAGGCTGATTTGATATCCCCAGAAGGGATCTCAGGAAAGTACTGGCAAAAAATTTCATTACGCTTAAGAGCTTCCTCTTTTTTACGGGAGGCAATTTCTTCGTAGATTCCGCTAAAGATCATTTCCGTAGCTATTTCTACATTCAATGAAGGAGTCTTTAAATTTACATTATAGATAGCATTCTCTAACTGCTTACGCATTCTTTCCGGAAAACATATATATGCTACTCTAAGTCCGGCACATAATGCCTTAGACATGCTGTTTATATAAACTGACTGTTCCGGAATATTTACTGAAATTGGCTGTTGCTTATTATCAGATAAAAATGCATAGGTATCATCCTCAATTAGTATCAGATGGTACTTTTTTATTATTTTTGATACTTCGGCTCTTCGCTCATAGCCCATCACAATGTTGGTGGGATTGGCGCAAGCTGGCATCAAGTAAATTCCATTAATCTTGCTATTCCTACATGCCTGCTCCAGTGCATATGGAAGTATTCCATTTTCATCGCCTTTAAGACCAATAAGCTGAATATTAAGCATGTTTGCAAGACCGATAAAATTCGGATAAGTAAAAGCATCTGTTGCAATCTTGTCTCCTGGCTTAAATAATGACATAAGCACCAGTGCCAGAGCATTTTGTGCTCCTGATGCCATATATATGTTTTCCCTGGGGACATCCATACCATGAAGGGAAAGCCACCTTTTGGCTGCCTCCTGCTGTCTTGGTGTACCTAGAGGATAGGAATACTCAAATAGGGTATGTGATTTGGGTGCTTTTAATATCTCCGATGCTATTTGGGATACTATTACGTTATACTCATAAAACGGAAGAGTCTGACCCATCTCTATCATCCCCTCCCTCTCCTCTGTGACTATCGTCTTATTTACACAACCATTTGTTACAAATGTTCCTCTGCCAACCTTTCCATATATAAGCCCCTTTTCTTCACAGATCTTGTATGCCTTGGTAACAGTGCTTAGGCTTAGATCAAGAAAATCCGCAAGCTCCCTCTGAGGAGGCAGCATAGTGTTTTCTGCCAGTATTCCATGAACAATGTCATTTTCTAGCTTAGCAGCAAGGGAAGCATAGTATGGATAAGTCAGTTCTTCTCTATCTGGTTTCCAGGACATAGGATAATGTTCAAAAGAATTGTACGGCATAACTACCTCCTAGAATATTGTATTCAGTACAATTTTTAGCTTGATTCAGTATTATAATTAATATTAACATTAAATCAACAATACAATACTATATCAAATTGTACTGTATTACAAGGCAAAATTTTTAAGGAGGTAGTCTTTGATGAATAAAAAATATGTTAGTCCCATACTTAACAATATAAGAATTACACCCATTTTAGAAGACCTTTCCCTTGCTGCAGATTTTGCCAAGGAATACATCGAAGCAAGTAACACTATGAGGGTTTTCCCTAAAGAAGAAGATATTGCAGCTCTTTCAGTATTTGATTCACCGCTATCCAATACACCAACTAGTATAAATGAAATACTAAAAAAGCTTCATCAATATGGTTCAAAAGCTACAGTTGCACAAACTGGCGGAAGATATTTCGGATTTGTTAATGGAGGTATACTGCCATCATGCCTATGTGCGAAATGGCTTTTGGATGTGTGGGATCAGAATCCTGCCATGTTCGTTATGTCCCCCATAGGAGCCAAGCTTGAAGAATTATGTGAGAAATGGCTCATCCAGATTCTTGGCTTACCGGACGAAACTGTAGCAGGATTCGTGAGCGGAAGTTCCACAGCAATTATCTGCGGACTCGTGACTGGACGCAATTATCTCCTTAAAAAGAAAGGATATGATGTGGCTGCAAAAGGTCTTATAGGTGCCCCTCAAATTAAGATAGTATTAGGCGAAGGAGCTCATTCCACAGTATTAAAAGCCCTTTCAATAATCGGCCTTGGATACGAAAACATTATTAAGGTACCTATGGATTCTCAAGGCAGGATTTGCGCTGAAAAGCTCCCTATAATAGATGACTCCACCCTCCTCATACTTCAAGCAGGTAACGTGAACAGTGGTGCCTTTGATAATTTTGAGGAAATATGCTTGAAGGCCAAAGAAAAGGGAGCATGGATACATATAGACGGTGCCTTCGGTTTATGGGCAGGGGCAAGCCCAAAGCTATGCCACCTTACAAAAGGCATAGAACATGCTGACTCCTGGTCTTTAGACGGTCACAAAACACTTAATACCCCTTACGACAATGGCATAATTCTTTGTAGACACAGGGATGCGCTCATCAATGCAATGCACATGACAGGCTCATACATCCAGCTTACAGAAGGAAAACGTGACAGCATGATGTACACAATGGAAATGTCCCGCCGGACAAGAGCAGCAGATCTCTGGTCAGCTCTTTGCGGACTTGGAAGAAAAGGAGTTGCAGAACTCGTGGAAGAGCTTTGTGCCAAAGCAACATACTTTGCTGAAGAACTTGAAAAAATAGGTTTTGAAATACTAAATGATGTTGTATTCAATCAGATTCTTGCGAGATGGAAAGACGACAAGCTTACTCAAGAGCTAATAAATAAGATACAAACTTCAGGTGTTCTGTGGCTTGGTGGCACCAAGTGGCTCGGTAAGACAGCCATGCGCATAAGCGTCTGCTCATATAAGACTACCTATGAGGACATAGATTTATGTATCGACGAGATAAAACGTCTGACATCATCGTTATAATAATGCTTGGAGCTAAAACTCTTTGTTAATTATTTAAGAATGATTAGTCTAAAAAACAGTCAAGAAACATTGATATATCACATTTTGAGCTGTTTTTACAGCTACTTATGATATGGTTCACCCTTCATAATTCTGTATCCTCTATATATCTGTTCCAGAAGAATTACACGCATAAGCTGATGGGGAAATGTCATAGGTGAAAAGGATAGCTTATAATCTGCCCTTCTCAAAACTTCATAGCTCAACCCCAACGAACCGCCTATGATAAAGGCAATATTGCTCTTTCCCCTTATGCCAAGGTCATTGATGAAATCCGAAAAGCCTTCAGATGAAAGCATTTTCCCATCAATAGCCAAAGCAACTACATAGGTATCATTTTTAATATGCTTCAATATTGCCTGGCCTTCTTTTTGCTTTACAGACTCTTCTTCTGCTTGGCTCATGGTTTCCGGAGCTTTTTCGTCAGGCACTTCTATTATCTCCAGTTTGCAATACTTAGAAAGCCGTTTGGAGTATTCCGAAACGGCTTCTTTCAAATAATTTTCCTTCAGCTTCCCCACTGTAATTATGGTTATGTTCATAAAACACACTCCCTTTGAGCTTTGAGAGATGATTCTTTCTAAAGAACAATGGCATAAAAAGAACCATCCTATCTATCCCCTAAGTGATACACCGAGAGCCGTCCCCAGTGTCCCTATTTGCCTTGAAGCACTGCTTCAGTTTCATATTCTTTTCCATTCCTCTGATATCTTATATCCACTGTATCGCCAGGCTTTTTATAGTATAATACGCTCCTTAGTTTCAGCATGGTGTTTACTTCCACATTGTCAATATGAGTGATTATATCGCCTTCTCTAAGTCCTGCACTTTCTGCCGCAGATCCTTTGATTATCCTATGTATATATAGTCCTGATTTGATCTCTATATCCGTGTCATAATATCCGACTATTTCTCTGTCTAATGTGTATATACCTAGATAAGGAGGATTAAATACTCCATCTTCAACAAAATGCTTTATAATAGGCTTTGTAACATTTATAGGTATGGCAAAGCCTAATCCTTCGGCAGAGGCTTTCACTGTGTTTATGCCTATTATCTGACCTTTGCTGTTTATAAGCGGCCCTCCGCTGTTTCCTGGATTTATTGCAGCATCTGTCTGTATCAAGTCTTCCATTATGGTATTCTGGTCTACCATTATGCTTCTGTTTAAACCTGATACTATTCCTTGGGTTACTGTCCTCTCGTATCTCAGACCAAGGGGATTTCCTATTGCTATGGCCACTTCACCCACTGTAAGTAAATCTGAGTCACCCAGTTCCGCTGTAGGCAGATTATTCGCTTGTACCTTTACCACTGCAAGATCCAATCCTGCATCCTGCCACAACACATTTCCTTCCAGCTCTCTTCCGTCAGCTAGAGAAACCGTCAATTTGGTTCTGCTATCTCCCACAACATGGGAATTGGTCAGTATGTATCCTCTCGGATCTACTATTACTCCTGAACCTACCCCTTCTGTGTATCTTGCTCCAAAGAAAATGTCTCTTTGCACTGTAACAGTGCTTATGCCTACAACCGTTGGCATTACCTTTTTGGCCACAGCCCCTGCTACATTGATATCTTCTGTTGTATTGATCACTATTTGCTGAGCTGTATCGCCACCGGTACTATTGGGTACAGGTGTATATTTCCCATATAGATATACGGGAGCCAAAACTGCCATTATAAATCCGCCGATTATGGCACCCATCAGACCAACTGCAAAATATGCCAGGCCACTGCCTCTTTTCCTTCTTCTGATGAATTCCTCAGGTGGATCATAATTATTGCTGTAATTATTCATCATATTCACCTTCTTCATAAAATTCTATTTACGAGAAAAGCTCCCATTGAAAATATTTTAATAACAATGAAGCTTTTCATGCAATGCCTTTTGGAAAAATATAAATTCAAAAAATTATATTTTTCCAGCAATATGAATATACGTTATAATTACTGATGCGAAACTACTTCTCCCATAGTCTTCCATTAATATGATATACTTCATACAGCTATATTATCCCTATTTTATATACGTCAAACTGAGAATACTTTGCTTATGGAACTTCTTGGAGCCACATCCAAAGTAACATCTCGCTGAACAGCGATACCTTTTTGCTCCAAAATACCTTTGACAGTTTCATATGCTAATTGAGGAAAGTTGTTTTCCTTGCTTAAATGTCCTAGCATTATCTGCTTTACTCCCAAATCTACAAGTTCACAGGCAGCATAACCCGAAGCTTCATTAGAAAGGTGGCCCTGCTCGCCCAATATTCTTCTTTTTAAAAAGTATGGATAACTTCCTACCTTCAGCATTTCTATATCGTGATTAGCTTCCAGCATGACAAAGGCAGAGCCTTTTAATGCTTCCCTAACGGTTTGACTGAAATACCCCAAGTCTGTAGCTAATCCCACTTTTTTGCTGCCAAAAGAAAAGGTGTATCCCACAGGATCAGCAGCATCATGAGAAATAGAAAAAGGTGAGACATATATATCATCTATATAAAATCCTTTATTGGTGTCAAAAATTCTTATATTTTCTGCTTTGACTTTGCCAACACTTCCGTCTAATGCTTCCCATGTTTTGCAGTTGGCATATATAGGCATGTTGAGCTTTCTTGACATGGCCCCTATGCTTTTTATATGGTCTGAATGTTCGTGAGTCACCAGTATGCCTTTTATGGAACTATTGCACACTCCTATATTTTTAAGACTCTCCAAAATTCCTTTGCAACTGATACCTGCATCCACCAGAAGACCTGAATCATCATTGCCTACATATATGCAATTTCCACTGCTTCCACTGGCAATGGAGCAAAATCTCAAGGTCATAAGTTATCCCCCTAACAAAAAAGGCGATAGGCCAAACTATGCGGTCTACGCCGAATTATAGTATACTAATCTTCTTCAGATATTCTCTTTATTTTGGCTCCTAATCCCATTAGCTTTTCTTCAAGTTTTTCATAGCCTCTTTCAATGTGGGAAAGATTGCTTATTATAGTTTCGCCTTCCGCAGATAATCCTGCTACTACCATAGCCGCTCCAGCTCTTAAATCCGTAGCACATACCGGTGCTCCTAACAATTTAGGTACACCTTCTATAACTGCAATTCTTCCTTCCACATTTATCTTGGCTCCCATTTTCTTTAGCTCATCCACATGTTTGAATCGACCGTCATATATGCTTTCATTTATTATAGCAGTACCATCTGCAACGGATAAAAGTACACTCATAGGTTGCTGCAAATCAGTAGGAAAGCCAGGATAAGGCATAGTCTTTATATTGACGGCTTTTGGCCTGCTGTTTGCAACTACTCTAAGAGAATCTCCGTTTTCTATGATATCAATACCCATTTCCTTCATCTTTGCGCTTATAGAGTCCAAATGGGTAGGTATAATATTCTTTATCAAGACATCCCCTTTTGAGGCAGCAGCGGCAATCATATAGGTTCCTGCCTCCATCTGATCAGGAATTATGGCATGTTCGCATCCTCCCAGCCTCTCTACACCTTTTATCTTTATCTCATCGGTACCGGCACCTTTTATATTGGCTCCAAGAGCGTTGAGGAAGTTTGCAGTATCAACTATATATGGCTCCTTGGCTGCGTTTTCTATCGTTGTTGTTCCTTTTGCCATACAAGCTGCAAGCATAATGTTAATAGTGGCACCTACGCTAACCACATCAAGAAATATGGAAGCTCCCACCAGCTCATCTGCTTCTGCCCTGATGATTCCGTGCTCTATGGTGATTTTGGCTCCAAGTGCTTCAAAGCCTTTTATATGCTGATCGATAGGTCTTACACCTATATCACAACCTCCAGGAAAAGGAACCTCCGCCTTTTTGAAACGACCTAACAAGGCTCCTATAAAATAATATGAGGCCCTCAGTTTCTTAGAAAGTTCAAAGTCTACCTTATATGTATTAATATTATTGCTATTAATAACAAGCTTGTCATGCCCTTCTCTTTTCACTTGGGCTCCTAATTGTACAAGAATATCTACAATATTGGCAACATCTTTAATATTTGGCAGATTTTTTATAGTACAAGTCTCTCCTGCAAGTATTGCCGCAGGCAATATTGCTACTGCTGAGTTCTTAGCGCCGCTGATACATACTTCACCTTTTAACGCATGGCCGCCTTCTATAATCAACTTATCCAATTGTTTCTACTCCTTATCCATTGTAGTTATGGTTATACACATAATTACATTCTATATTATATCATTATCAGAATTACTTGATAATATAATAGGTCTGAAAAACAAAAGGCTTCATATTAAAAATTTTTTATATTGAAGCCTTTTATCATTATACCATACTGTTAATATTTTGCACTATTTTTTAGTTTTTTTCAACTGTACCATTATAGGCATTTATGTATATATTACCCATATTGGTCTCCATCTTCCATACGGGTATTGCTGTTCCTTCCTCAACCTCTATTATATCAAACTCTTCCACCTGTTCTATATCTGTATCAAAGTAATAGCCTAAGCTTATATCATTAATCACCAGATCCTTTTTGCCTTCATCAGTTTTTTCTTCCATTTCTTCGGCTAATTCCATTAATGCTTTTATTGGATGTATTATGGCATTCTTATTCTTCCCATTATTCTCTACTTCAAACCATAAAATTTTCATATGGGCTATTCCCTCTTTTGTAACAAGAAGTTCTAAATGACTTTCATCCAGAAATGTACCTTTATAACTTTGGCTGCAGTTTATAATATAATACCCATTTTCAAGCTTTTTAGAAATGCTATATATATCATCATCATCTATGCCAATATTTTTTAAGAATACCTTCATATTCTTTAAGGCAGATTCTTCATCCATTGGCTCTTCCTTTTTTCTCAACAATTCCTTATTGGTATAGATCAACTGTCCATTTTTGTTAATTTCCACATATGATTTTTTATCCTCTAAAACAGTTCTGTCCTCATATGTCTTTATTGCTACATCTTTAGGAGAGTCAAAAAAAATACCTAAGGCATATTTACTATCAATATACTTGTACTTTACAGTAAGGGTTTTCTTTGGCAAACTGGCCTTAGGAATACGACACTTAACCCATATTCCTTGTTTTTCCAAATATTTTATTACTTCTTTTGCAGTCTCTTGATCTGCCTTGTTTCTTCTGACCAGATCCTCTGAATATAATTCATAAAACAGGAAAATATCTGCTATTAGGAAAAGAATAATCAATATAGTCTTTGCTCTTGACCAATTCATTGTATTCAACCCCTTCCTTCTGGGGATATTGAAACCCTAATACGGTTCAAATAGTATAACTCCTGACTCTGCATTCATTATAAACCTTCCTGAGGCATTAAACGAGCTATCTACCTGAACTTCTACAACCCAAACAGGTATCATGGAAGTTGGATTGTTTATTCCATATTCCAGATACGACAAATATATATCTTTTATCATTATATCATCGATTTCTATCTTTTTGTCATGGTTTAATCTCATAAAAAGAATATCAATGATTTCCAAAGGTTTCCTAACGCTCATAACTGATCCCGTAACTTTGATATTCTTGACAACCCTTTTATACCTTTTTACCTGTCCATTTACTATTTCCACTTCTATAGGATTATCCATAGTAACATCATCATTTACTATGGGAATACCCTCATACCTATAATTATACCTTATTACGCAACTATAGAGCTTGTTGTTTATAGTTGTCTGTTCAATGGAGGAAATGTATGAATCCTTTGGAAATCCCATATGACTATTTACGAAATTCGTTGCAATATTTACAGCATCCAGTGCAGTAAAATTGCCTCCATCATTCTTGGATGATATAGAATATTTCACATACTCTATAACTCCAGACTTGCTGATTCTTATGCCTTGATTTTCTCCATCTGTATAAATGACAGTTCCTGAAGGATCAACTATGCTTCTCAATGTAGTTGGATCTTCAAAAAAATATTTTGCAATATCTTCAATGGTGTATATATCCGTCTCAGAATAAGAGGACAGCTTTGGCATTGAATGCTTGTCTATATCCACTGGAATAAATACAGCATCACTGTACCTTTCCGAATCTATATCATTCAAAAATATGTAAGAATAAGGCTTCCCTCGGTTTATCATATCCACCATTACTCTGATACTGCTTCTTAGAGACTTGGATCTGAATTCATATATGCTTTCATCTCCCTTATCAACTATATAGACATTATTGCTGTCATAGCCTACTACTACAGCATCAACTTTCTTTATTTCCTGCCAATTTGGATTATTTATTCCCAGAATACCTGCCAAAAGCTTATAATCGTAAGCAAAGGGAAGTTGAAGCTCAACACTTCGCCCTGCTCTTAACTTTTCCATGTAATCCAATGTCCGTTTTTCTAACTCCATTCCTTCCTTTGCTTCAAAAACAACAGAAAGCATATTCTTCATGTCATCCAAAATTCTGTCATAAATCATTCCTGCCTCTGTTTCATTGAAAAGAAGAGTATGCTTACCATTATTATTGATGATAAGTTTTTCCGGCTTGATAAAGCTTGCCTTATCGTTATCGGAGCTAAGAAGTTCATTGTTCTTGTATTCTTTGTTTTTAGACATAATAAAAATACCCTCAATGGATATATTCAACCATATTTGGGTAGTCAATACTATGCTTATTGCAACGAGACAAAAAAGAACTATTGATTTAAGTCTTTCCAGCTTCAATTTTACCATTCCCTGAACATTTATTCAAAATCTAATTTAAGTCCATCGAACATCAAGTCATTGATTTTTTCAGTGATTTTTTCGCTATCTATATATTCTATTTCTATTTCATAAGGTTCTTCGTTGTCCGCTTTAACAATTATTTTATTTTTTCCTGGTTTAATAGTAACAGATATGCCAAAAATTCCAGACAAACCAACCTTGCATTTTTTTGTATGCTGTAGAACCCACTCTCCATCAGCATCTTCATTGCTATTGTTATCTTTTTCTTTAAACACAATAGATTGCTCATTACCAGAATTATACCAGTATGTGCTTACAGTAATCTGAGTACCTTCCAATGCTTTACCCTTTATGGACAACTCCTTGTTATTATATTTTATAGGCTGATCTACTTCTTCTATTCCATTAACAAAGTCAAAAACGGGTATAGGATCATCCACTTTTGCTCCATACACACATGTAACAGAAGAAAGTGCAAGAGTAAATACCATAGTTAGGATCAATATGATTTTTCCATATTTGTTTATGAGCATTGGAATTACCTCCAGAAATTAACCATAATCTTATTATACAACTGTATTATATAATACTATTGTTACAATCTTATTACAGCATAATTAAGGTTAATTTACACTTGAAACAATAGGAAGCATTATAGTCACCCAAGTTCCTTCTCCGTATATGCTATCCAGAAAAATTTTTCCTTTATGAGCCTCCACAATCTGCTTTGCAATTGATAAGCCCAAACCGGTACCTCCCAGCATCCTTGAACGGGCTTTATCCACTCGATAAAACCTTTCGAAAAGCCTATCCATATCCTTTTTGGGTATTCCTATACCATTATCCTGTACCTTTATACAGATATATTCTTCTTCTTTCCACATTGATACATTGATTTTGCCTTTTTCCTGAGTGTATTTTATTGAATTGCTTATTATGTTTATAATAACCTGCTCTATCCTGTCTTTGTCCCCTATAGTTTGAGGAATATCTTCGCTTATCTCCAAAGTGATGCTTTGCTTCTTCTGTTTTGCTGAAATATCCATCTTATACACGCAATCAGTGAGTATTTTCGTCAGGTCGATCTCCTTCATGTTCCATTGAGCTTTATCATAATCCAACCTTGAAAGCATCAGCAGGTCCTTAACCAATCTTGTCATCCTATCGGATTCACTATCAATGACATTGAGAAACTTCAGCGTCATGTTTCTGTCTTCCAAAGCTCCGTTTAACAAAGTTTCCGTATAGCTTTTGATGGTTGTAAGCGGTGTCCTCAATTCATGAGATACATTGGCCACAAATTCTTTTCTCATCCTGTCCAGATTTTCCTGCTCCGTTACATCCTGAAGAACTATTATAGCACCGGCAGTCTCAGCAGCTTCATTTTTAAAAGGAACTACGCTGTATCTTATTGTTGAGTCTTCTATTTTGATCAAATCATTTTTTTCTTTGGTCCCTGTGAACAAATCCTCATGTCTAAAGGATAGGCCTAACATCTCAGTAATATCATCAAAGTTTTTTTCAGCCACATGATCCTGAGACAAATTAAAAAGCTTAAAAGCAGCCGGATTGGCATGGAGTATCGTGCCATCGGTGCTTACAGCAATTACTCCATCAGTCATATAGGTCAGTATTGTCTCCATCTTTTCCTTTTCGTTATTCATCTCATTTAATGTGGACTTTAATCTGACTGTAAGATAGTTGAACATTTCTGCCAGCTTTCCTACTTCGTCATCGGATCTTACCATGATTGTATGATCAAATTCACCCTTTGCCAGCTTCTCGGCCTTGGATGTTACTTCCTTTATAGGTCCCGTTATGGTTCTTGAAAGTATGCTTCCCATGAGCACAGTAAAACACATTGCCCATATGGTGGCACTGGTGAGTATGCTTTTTATATTGCCTATGGTTTTATTTATGTTTGATAAGTTCACATTAAGATAAATAGCTCCACGGATTTCATTGTCATCTGATACTATGGGTATTGCAATGCTCTTGTAATTATTTTTTAGATCTACAAATCTGTTGAAATCCTCCGCCACTTTTCCTTCCAGTGCTTGAGAAATAATTATGCTGTCTTCCGCTGGATCTCTAAGGTCCCCACCTTCGTGAGCCACATATCTTTTATCCTTATTGAAAACATAAACAGCTTTAATCTGATTTATCTGCCCTGCAAACCAAGAATTCACCATGGCTTGAACTTCATAGGGCCTTGCCATCTTATCTTCCAGCATATATTCCAAATAATTGGCGTTGGATATTGCGTTATTTATCACATTATCCACTTGATCTTTCTCAACAGCTTGTATTATATATACACCTATTATAGACATAGCAAGCCATACCAATAAGACAAAAATTATTACCATCTTCCATTGGATGCTTTTTAACATCTATTTACATCCTCCTAAAATAATAGCCTACACCTCTCTTGGTTTGAACAAACTTGGCGTTGCTTGGATCATCTTCAATCTTTTCTCGCAGGCGCCTTACAGTAACATCTACTGTCCTGACATCGCCATAATATTCATATCCCCAGACTTCTTCCAGCAAGGTTTCCCTTGAAAATACCTGTTCGGCATTTTGAGCGAGATATTTTAACAGTTCAAATTCCCTTAAAGTAAGCTCAATTACTCTGTCATCTTTTCTTACCTCATATTTATTAAGATCTATTATCAAGTTGCTTGACTTAATTATCTGTCCTCCACCTTCTGTGCCGTTGTTTGAGAAGTTTACTCTTCTTATATTTGCTTTTACTCTGGCCAAAAGTTCCCTGAAACTGAAAGGCTTGGTCATATAGTCATCGGCGCCAAGTTCCAGTCCCAATACTTTATCTACTTCTTCCTCCTTAGCTGTAAGCATTATTATGGGAGTGTTTACATTTTCCCTGAGTTTTTTGCATACAGTAAATCCGTCCATAACGGGTAGCATTATATCGAGTATTATGAGATCAGGCTTATACTCATATGTATAATCAATAGCCTGCTGTCCATCCTCTGCAATAAATACCTTATAACCTTCTTTTTCAAGATTGTATTTTATTATATCTGCTATGGGTCTTTCATCATCAACAACTAATATTTTATTACTCATACAGTGCTTACCCCTCTCTATATTTATTAATCTTTTCATTAAAACTTTTATTACCATTTTAATTTTTATTTTAATATAAACCCGGGAACATTCACTCTCACATATTTCTATAATACTATTCAAAAGATGTCTATGAAAAGTCCCAAAAAAAATGTCGCATTAGGTCTAAACTCCTAGAAAAATAATACACTTTTCGCATGTTATTACATAAAATTATATCATATAATCATATTAGAAACTAAAAACAATAACATAAAAATTAATTTTGTGTCCCCCCGGATGCTGGAAAACAGGCAGGGGCCTGTTTTCTTTTTTGAGTCATTTTTTATCGAACATTATATCTCAAGGTCATAAAAGATCTATAAAAGTCTTTTCCTGATTTTAGTTCCTTCATGAATTCTTTGATTTCATTATCTCCTTCGTTGCTGTAAATATCTTTTATTATCAGAAATGCCTTGCGATAGGCTTTATCGCTGTCTAAAGCCATAAAGTCACCTCTCAAATCCTCAAGAGAGTATTCATCCTCATAGTCCATGAATTCTCCCCATTCAGTGCCATAAATGTTGTATTCTTGGTATAAAGCCATTCCTTCAGTAAACCATATTTCAATATTTCCTCCCGTAAGTTCATCCACTACCAAATGAGTATACTCATGTAAAATAGGCCCATTTAACTCATATTTCTCCATGGTCATGGCAAAAACATCCGGAGTGACGATATGAATGACTCCCATGTTATAAAGCCCCATGATGGCTTGTCCCTCCAATGCTTTGTTATGAGCCCAAAATTCATCCATACTTCCATAGACGAATACAGGTATGGTCTTGTTCGGATAATAATCAAATTCTTTGCCTATTAGATCGTAGCTTTTTTCCAACAAATTACCTATTTCTTCTACAAATCCCTCATCAGCACCTCTATTTTTTATTATAAAATGCGGCTTGTTTATAGTTCCTTCAGTAGATGAAAGCTCTATGCTTTTATAATACTCGAAAACCTTCAGGGCTTTATAGCTGGCTGATTTTGCCAGAATATACGCCCTGCCGTCTATTAAAAAAAATAGCGCCAGCAATACTGTCAGCACTATATATGCTTTAATTAAATTTTTTTTCATATCTGCATCACCACAGATATATTATACAATAAATTTTATGTCAACTTCACTGGTATTTTCTAGTGACATCCTCCGCAGGTGCCACAGCTGCCACCGCATCCACTTCCTCCTTTTGAAGATCTGCTGGTCTGGCATTTTCCTTCAAAAACCTGTCTGATGTTTTTGCTTTGACATTTTGGGCATACTACTTTATCTCTATTTGAAGAATTTACTATTTCAAAAAACTTCTCACCGCAATCATTGCATTTAAAATCCAATGCTGCCATGATACTCATCTCCTCCATTGATATTATATGATTCACCTATTCATGCTTATAAGCATATAATATTATATCATTTATTTCAACAACTTTGCCAGCTTTTCCGCCTTTTTCGGGTGGAAATTTATGTAACTAAGCTTTCAGCTTGGTCTCCTGTATCTTTTAGGAGGGGGATTTCTGTGAAAGATTTCTTTTCACTTTCAAAAAGAGTCGATCCAAAAATAAAATATATATCATCCATTAAAGGAGTTCAATCCATCCCTTTGATCCTTGAAGTAAAACATAGCATAGATAGTTCCATAAAAAGAAAACTTTTACGAATTGGCTTTAAAACAAAATACGAAATAAACTTCATAAATCATATATGTGGAAATTTGCCAATTAGAAATTTGGACAGTTTAAAAGCCCTTGTAGAAATCAGCAGGATCTATTATGACGACAAAGCTTCCTTGATGGGGAAGACCTTTGCATCTGCCGATGGTCATAACAGTAATTTCATGATGAAATCACAACTTTTAAATGGCAAAGGCATATCCATAGGTTTTATAGATACAGGCATACATCCCAGAGCAGATTTTATGAAGCCAAGAAGAAGAATACTATCCTTTAAGGATTTTGTAAATGGAAAAAAAGATGCCTATGATGACAGCGGCCACGGAACATCATCAGCGGCTACAGCATCTATCCCCGCCGGTGAAACGGGAATAGTATGTGCAAAAGCCTTTAATATGATCAATTATGGTTATTATTCAGATATACTGGCTTCCATGGATTGGATGGTGGAAATAAAGGATAAATACAACATAAAGATTGTTGTATTGAATTTCGGAGTCTCATTAAATAGTGGAAATCATGATATTTTGTCCATAGCCGCAGAGGCCTTATGGCAAAAGGGCTTACTTGTAATAAGCTGTGCTGGAAATCTTGGACCTGAAAAATCCACAATAACAAGCCCAGGTCATAACGGCAAATTACTTACTATAGGTTCCTTTGATACAGATGGTGCCAAATTCTCTATTTCTCCCTGGAGCAGCAAAGGTCCAGTGGCACCTAATCTGGATAAACCGGATATTGTAATGCCCGGCTTTATCCCTTCAGAAAGCTTTATGGGCACTGCAGCTTCTGCAAGCTTGGCTGCAGGATTTGCAGCTCTAGTCTATGAAAAGAAGAAAGATATTTCTCCCGATGATGTAAAAAGCCTTTTGAAGCTGTGCACCACTTCTTTGGGAGAGCTAAAACACGCTCAGGGAAAAGGATATATGAATATAAAAAAAATAGAGGAGCTGTAATTCCTCTATTTTTTATTCACGTTTTACAAATATTTTGATGGATTTACAGGATTTCCATTCTTTCTTATTTCGAAGTGCAGATGAGGGCCTGTGGTTCTCCCTGTTGTACCCACAGCACCTATGGTCTGCCCTTTATATACTTTGTCTCCTACCTTAACACTGATTTTGCTGAGATGGCCATAATATGTAACAAAGCCTCCGCCATGGTCAATCTTTATCAATTTTCCATAATTACCACTGGTACTTGCAAAAATAACTTCTCCTCCGTCAGCAGCTTTTACAGCTGTACCTACAGGTGCTGCAATATCTAACCCATTATGATTCCTTCCCCATCTGTATCCAAATCGGGAAGTTACGGTACCCCTTGTTGGAGTAATGAAAGTCCCTGTACCTTTCTTAGGTGGCGGCTCCTTCGTTCCTTTTACCAAAATCTGAGTTTTTGGTTCCTTTGTTACATTTTCTGATAAAATTATTCTCTCGCTTTCAATCCCGTTTATCTTGACTACTTCCGCTTTGACTTCCTTTTCACCGTATTCACCCTTGACCCTTACTTGAGTCTGGTCCTTGTACATGCTGCTGCTATACTCCAACTTCTGCTCATAAGGAATCTTGTCTGTATATGTAACTTCTTCAACAGTCTTGACATTAATTAATGATTTGGGAACTACCAAGTTAAGTTCCTGACCTATTTTTATTTTTTCCGGATTAGCTGTGGGATTTGCCCTCTGCAAATCTTCCAAGCTTATGCCATATTTTCTTGATATGCTCCAAAAACTCTCTCCTGCCTCAACCTTATGTATTCTGACTTCAGTTGTCCCATTTATAATATAGTTTTGCGCTTCTTCTACATTCATAACTGTAGATACATCCATAAATTCTTCTTTTACTTCTACTTTTTCAGAAAAACCCTTCTCCTTGATTTTACTTAGATCTACTCCTTTGGTATAATATTGTTCTACACCGGATAGTACTTTATCTACCTCTTCCTTAGTTTTCAAAGTTGCAATGGGCTTATCATCTGCGTATATAACAGCGCATTTTACTTGATAATCCAAATGCCCCTTCAGCTTTTCTTCCAAAGCTTTGCCTTCAAGGAGTTCTTTTTTTGAAGCATTTACTTTTTCGTAAGAAATCTGACTGCTAAAAGCAACTTCTACATCGTTTTCCTTCTCATAACTCTGCTTTAACGCTGTAATTACTTCCTCTGCTGTCTCTTTGTGCTTGACCTTAGCCACCTCTACTCCGTTAATCACTACAGAAAAAGCATTATTGGCAAAAACGAAATATGTAATACCAACAATTATTACAGACAAAGCAGCCATGTTTATCATAAATCTTTTTTTGTTCACTACCTTGATATTGAATCTCTTGTCACCTGCAACGGATTTTATATTAAACTTTGAAAAAGTTTTCTTCAAATCTAGTTTTGATATTGCTTTCTTGGACTTGTCAAACCACTTGGTGCCCTGCTGAATAAGGCTATCATAAAATTTTTTCATCTTGTTTGGATTATCACCGTCTCCCCCCATCAATGCATCTCCTTTCTTAAATATCGCTTTCTCTATTTTATACCAAACTAGCCTATTATTCAATAAATTGTTGGGGTCAAAATTTTCCTGCTTGTCTATATGATATTCATTTATATGACAAATTATTCTTCCAGCAAAGAATATTCCCTTACAATATGTTTATTGGTATTATCTTACACCAAAAGGCAATATTATTAGCAGGAAAATATATGCTATAATATTAGATAAATCGGATTTGATTCCTGTTTTAGGAGGAACCTATATGAACTACTTTAGATATAAAGCCTATAATGAAGACCTTGGCCATACTCCCGTTGAAAATATTTTTATAAATCACTATATGCCTGGTGCACCTGGGGATTATGTCAAGGTTTATCTGCTGGGACTTAAATGTTCCTACAGTTTACAAAACAATTATTTATCCGACGAAATAATCGCAAAAACCATCAATATTTCTACAGATGAAGTAAAAAGGGCCTGGCAGTATTGGCAGGATCAAGGAATCATAAATGTTATACATACAGAAGAAAGCAAGGATAAGATAATTGAATTCATTGATATAAGAGAAATAATGCTCAATATAAAGGGAAAGGAAACCAAACCGCCAAAAAACAGCGTAGAGCGCATCATAATGGCGAGACAGAATTCAAAGATAAGGGATATGTTTGACTATATTCGAAGAATTTGCGGAAGGGAATTGTCTCAAAATGAAATGTTCTCCTTCCTGGACTGGATTGACGATTATGGTTTTCCTCCTGAAATAGTTGTAATGATAATTGAAGATTGTTACTCAAGGAATAAAAAAGATCTTCCCTATCTGAAACAGGTGGCTAGAAACTGGTTTGATGCAGGAGTAGATTCTCAAGAAAAAGCCATTGAATATGCAAACAGGCACAAGGAAAAATGGCAAAAATACAGTAAAGTGCTGAATTTTCTCCGAATCGGGAGACAACCTACTGCCGTAGAGGAAGAAATGATGCAAAAATGGTTTTATGAATATTCCTATTCCGATGAGGTTGTACTCAAAGCCTGCGAATTGACAGCCAAAACTTTGAAACCTTCCTTTTCATATATAGACAAGGTGCTTACCGAATGGCATGATAAGAATATTAAAACAATAGAGGAAATTGAAACTTATCTCAATAAATCTTCTTCACAAAGCATTAAAGACAGTACTAAAGCGCCTAAACGAACCTTCAATAACTTCAAAGGCCGTACATACGACACAGACCTGTTAAAGCAAAGGCTCCTGCAAAAAAGCAGAGGTGAGTTAAGTGAATAGCATACAAACCATAATGAATGAATATGAAGAAATAAGGGAAAAAAACAGGAGGGAGCTGGAAAAACGTAAAAAGGAGCTTTATTCCAAGCTGCCAAGGCTCAAAGAAATTGACGATGAAATGGTTAGCTTAGGCATAAACATAACCAAGGCCGTGCTTATGAATGGTGAAGATAAAGAAAAGCTTCTGGAGGAACTTCATAAGAAGCAAACAGATTTGAAAATAGAAAAGGCAGAAATACTTACAGCAAATAACTATCCAAAGGATTATCTACAGATGAAATACAATTGCAATAAATGCAAAGATACGGGTTATATTGGATTGGAAAGATGCGGTTGCCTTATGCAAAAGCTTATTGCCTACCAATATAAGCAATTTAAGCTTGCTCACAGAATATCCAAGGAGAACTTTGATAACTTCAATATAAACTATTACTCCAGCAAATCTGTTGATGGTGGTATATCTCCAAGGGAAAACATGGAGCATATATTTATGGAGTGCATAAAATATACCAAGGATTTCGATAGACATAATAAGAATCTGTTGTTTATAGGCAGGCCAGGCCTGGGAAAAACTTTTCTCTGCAATTCCATAGCAAAGGATTTGCTGGATATGGGTAAAAGCGTCATATATCAATCGGCTCCGGATCTTGTAGATCTTGTAAGAAAATATAAGTTTGATTTTGATAACGAAGAAGCAGAAGACGAAGCTCTGAGGGATATATATGAATGCGATCTGCTTATAATTGACGATTTGGGCACAGAGCTGGGAACTCAATTCTCAGGCCTTGTTATTTATAACATATTGAATAAAAGGCTATTAGAGAACAAAAAAATGATAATCTCAACAAATCTGGATGTTGATGAGATAATAAAAACCTACTCGGAAAGAGTATCGTCAAGAATATTCGGCAATTTTCTGATGTATGAGTTTTTCGGAGAGGATATAAGGCTTAAACTGCAAAATATCATATGATTTAAAAGATTAAAGGGCTGAATGGGATATTGAATCTCATTCAGCCTTTTGTTGCTATAATTACAGCACTGCCAAATCTTCATCCTTAGGATCGCAGATAAACATATGACCAGGAGAGTGAGTTATCATAAGCTCCGGCTTGCTGGTCATGGCTATGGATTGGGGTGTAACGCCACATGCCCAGAATACAGGTACCTCTCCTTCTTTAATGGTAGATGGGTCACCAAAGTCCGGTTTGTTTACATCCTCGATTCCTATCTGGCTAGGATCTCCTATATGTATAGGTGCTCCATGGACTTGTGGAAATCTTGAAGTGGCCTGAACTGCTCTAGGTATCAGGTGATACGGTATAGGTCTCATGCTTACCACCATTTTGCCGCAGAACTTGCCGGCAGGAGTGCAATCAATATTTGTTATATACATAGGTACATTGTGATTTTCTTCTATATGCCTTACTGGTATAGAAGCATTCAACATAGCGGATTCAAAAGAAAAGCTGCAACCGATCAGAAAACCGACTAGGTCATCTCTCCAATACTTCTCTATGTTGTTTACCTCATCCACCAACTCTCCATATTTGTAAATTCTGTATTTAGGAACATCAAACCTCAAGTCTGCACCCTTAGCCATTATTTTAGGCTCTGGATCTCCTATATCTGTGACATCCAATATAGGACAGGGCTTAGGATTCCTCTGAGCAAACAATAAAAAATCAAAAGCTAAATCTTTAGGAACTATAGCCAGGTTTGCCTGTATATGTCCTCGGCACATGCCTGAAGTAGGCGAAGTTATTTTTTCTTTCCTGATGAGTTCTCTAACTTCTCTTGGGCTCATATTTGCATAATCCATAGTACAATCGCCGACTTGTCGGCTACCCCCTTTTCATTTATTTCGCTTGTATATGTTTATTCTCCAATAGTGGGAAATATCCTTTTATGAGAAGGCTTTATTTATATGATATACCATGCTTTTATTACAACCTAAAACTTTGCATAATTAGTACCTCGAAAATAATGTTTTTGTCGAACTTACATATTATATTTCCCGGGAAATAAATTTCCCCATTATTTTGTCGTATATTAATTTAATCTGATACTTCCATGCTTACAATAATCAGATAATTGTGATAAAATTACTTTGATGAACAACGGATATTTTAAAGCTATAGCAAAATTGGAAGGTGAGTAATATGAAAAAAGGGAAATTTAATCTGCTAGGCCATGACTATGATTATATGGAAGACGAGTATGACAGGCTGAAAAATCTTAGCAAAAATAAAAATCAATATAAAGCATTTACAAACAAAGCAAATTTCAAAAAAATAGAATTTGATTATGAAGAAGATCCCTATGAACCTGAGAAAGGTAGATAGGGATTCATAGATTTTAATTCTTTATAGTTGCATAAATTTTTTAAGGTTTTCCGGTATTATATATTCATTATCTTCATTGATTTCGTATTCATGACCAAATATGCTTCTTAATAATCCTTCCGCTATGAGAGTTGCAGGCGGTACAATATACTCCTTACCCTTGTATGGCCATACCCAGCAGTGCAGCCCCTCTTTCTTAGAACTGCATGGCATTTCTCTCAATTCCATTTTTATATTTCTGCCATCCACTCGTATTGCAGAGGAAGCAGAAAATTTATACTTTATGGCCAATTCTTCTGTGTCTACATTTATTTTGTTTATCACTACTTCAATGTCGGCTAACTCCAATACATTGGATATGCTGTTAATAGCCTCTTCAAGATTTTTTTCTGTTTCCTGACACAGTTCACAAGCTCCATGATTCACATATAAAAAATCTACAACTACTTGTCTTGTTTCTATTTCTATATTTTCTGCTCTGCAGAAACCCGAACAGCAATAACCACATCCACAGGAATTACATCCATGTTTTGAATTGTTCATTCATATCCTCCTGTATAGCATCATATTGAGATTTCTCTATGTATTGTATTCTAAAATGCAGATAAAGGTCAATATCAAAAGCGAAAACAAAATCTTTTCGGAAAATCATTACATTAACTTAAGAAATCCTTTATGTCAAGCTAACATGAAATAAAATTATGTTTCCCCTATAAGTTATAAAAATTTCCATATATCAAATACTATGTCCATAAATTACTGATAGAGGAGGTCTAAAAATTGAATGAAGGTTTGGTTGTAGTTGTGAGATCCGTCATCGGCTTCTTTTCCCTTCTCATCTTCACAAGGATAATAGGAAAGGAGCAAATAAGTCAACTGACTTTTTTTGATTATGTTCTGGGCATAACTATAGGCTCTATAGCCTCTGAACTTACGGTGGATTTATCCAGCAGAGCATGGCCACACTGGATTGGGCTGTTGTCATGGGCTTCATTGGGATATTTTATGGAAGTTATAACTTTGAAATGGAGATATGCGGCAAAATACCTTGAAGGGGAACCAACCATCGTAATTATGAAGGGCAAGATAATGGAAAAGAGTTTGAAAAAAATGAAATATAGAGTTTCAGACATCATGGCATTATTGAGAAACAAAGGAGTCTTTGATCTTAACCAAGTGGATTTCGCAATAATAGAACCAAATGGTCAAATATCAGTACTTAAAAAGCCTGAGCATATGCCTTTGACTCCCAAAGACATGAATATGAAAGTTGTGCCTGACGGCATCAGCACGGAACTGATATATGACGGAATCATCATAGAAGAGAATCTTGCTCAATTAAACAAGGATAAAGCTTGGCTTATCAGGGAACTTAAGAAGCAAGGCATCAATGATGCCTCGGAAGTATTCCTAGCAACTCTTAACCCGGCAGGAAGTCTATATGTAGATAAATATGATGATCACATAAAAAAGATATTAGATATCGGTGACTATAAAGGCCCTTACTAATAAGATTATTCTCTCTTCCAAGAACAACACTCAATTTAGCCCTTTAGTTTTAAACTTTAACTATACTATGCGAGGTGATGATTCAGTGAGAAAATTCCTGGTTATATCAATCCCCATATGTACTATTGTAATTTTTATATTGATAATGCAAAGCGGAATCTTTTTGAAGTATTCTTCTGTAGGTGATGACAATATACCAAAAATGATTGAAAAAATAATGGAGAACATATCAGAAGAACATTGGGAGGAAGCAAATAAAAATACAGCTGATTTAAAAGAGGCATGGAGCAAAATAGTATTCAGAATTCAATTCAGCACTGAAAGAAATGAAATAAATGATTTTTCCGTTAGTATAGCAAGGCTTGAGGGGGCAATTCTGGCTCGGGATAAATCCAGCGCTTTTATGGAACTTAAAGAAGCCCTCCAACATTGGATGTATCTGGGGAAATGATGTATGCAAAGCAAAAAGCATCAAGCTATTTGACTTAACTTGATACTTTCTTGCTTTTGGCTAAACTAAATATATTTGCTTCCTTCTCTTATGCTCAAAGGTTGCAAAGCATTATTTCCCATAAACTCTTTAACCCATGCTTTGTCGATTTTTGAGTATTCTCTCAAAATCCAACCGATTGCTTTGGTGATAAAAAATCTTTCTCTTCACTGTTCTTTTTTATGATTTTGCTTAAGAGGTCTGTATCTGTATTTTCCTTATACCTCAGCTGAAAAAGTATTGCAGTTCGTGCCAACCATGTATTGCTGCTCTCTGCCCAATCCATGATATTTTTTTCAATTAACTCTGGATACTTCCTGCACATTTCTCCTACTATAATGCTTGCTATAGCATCCACAGTATCCCACCACGACTTTGTAGTAATCAGTTTCTCTATTTTTTCAATATCTTCGTCTTTTACATAATCCTTCAAGGCTATCAAATAGTCTACGGCTAAATATTGAAACTCCCTCTCCGGCAAATTCCACAGCATATCTACAACATCCCAATCCACTGCTTTTCCTTTTTTGGCTTCCTTGATAAACTCCTTAGTAATCTGCTGCCTCTTCGGCTTTTGTATGCCAAGAAACGAGAAATTATCTTTCATATAGGCAGCCATCTGGAGAGCCTTTTCCGAATCAGCATTTTCATAGAGCGCTGAGATTATATTGTTTATCATTAATATACACCTTCTATAATTCTATCATGGATCTTTGGGCAGTGTTCCAACCGAAAATTCCACCGGTATGAATGAATAATATGTTATCATGTCTATCAAAGGTACCTTTCTTTATCTCCTGTACCAATCCATACATGGCTTTTCCTGTATATACAGGATCTAATATGATTCCTTCCAATTGAGCTATATGCTTTATAAACTCTATCTCTTCAGGTCGGCTTATTGCATATCCCAATCCGGGATATCCATCGACTATATCTATAGCGTCCCTATTTATAGAAATCTCCTGTCCTGTATATTTGATAAGTTCATGAAGCAGTGACTCCACTACATCCAAGAAATATTCTCTATCTCCTGTTATGTTTATTCCATACACTGTTGCATCATTGCCTGTAACTTTATTTCCGTAATACAATCCGGAATATGTACCTCCAGAACCTACTGAACATGCTATAGCATCAAACTTTATTCCCATTTGTTTTTGCTGTTCCAATATTTCCAGCATGGCATTGTAATAGCCTAAAGATCCTACACCATTTGATGCTCCTTCCGGTATTATATATGCCCTGTGTCCTTCTTTAGATAGCTCATTTTTAATATTTTCCATTATTTGGGCTCTATTATTGCTGTATTCTTCCGGTGTTATGAACTTAATACGTGCTCCCAGTAGCTTATCAAAAAAATAATTGCCTTCCAGCTCATTATCTTCTTTGCCTCTCAAAACAAGAAATGATCCCATACCCAATTTAGCAGCTACTGCAGCGGTAGCTCTTGCATGATTGGATTGTATGCCTCCACAGGTTATAAGATAATCACAATCATTATCCAATGCTTCCTTTACCGAAAATTCCAGCTTCCTTACTTTATTGCCTGATACCTCAGTGCCGGTTTGGTCGTCTCTCTTAATGTAAATGTTCTTGCCCAACTCTTTGCTTAGTTTATCTAGCTTTTCTATTTTTGTAGGCAAATTTGCTAATTTGATCTTATTTTCAAGTATCATGGCCTAATCCCCCTTTTCATTTTGATAATTTATATTTCTCTTAATTACCAAAATATCCTCTAAATTATGCAAAATTTAAAGGCAACCTTCGGCTGCCCTTAAACTGCTTTTCTTTTAAAATAGCAATATTCCGCTGATAATATATTCTCAATCTTAAAATACCTAATCTGTTTTCGCAGATAACAGTATGCCTTAACTTTGTCACCCTTGAATTCAAGAACCTTTATATTTCGTCCACTAATGCCCGATTCTCCGTTATATATTATTGTTATGACTCTGCCTCTTTCCAGTGATGCCTTCAATATATGTTCTATCATGCTATCACCTTCACTTTTCTTTTATTATACCAAACATATGTTCGCTTGAAAAGAGGCAAAAATCATTTATTAAACAATTCTTATACTGAATTGGGGACAAGCAGATATGCAATAACCGCATTGTATGCATTTTGAAGTATCAATAAGCGCTTTCTGCTTTTCATTGATAGATATCGCCTCACTATGGCATATATCTGTACATGTACCGCAACCTACGCATGATATTTCTGATACTTTCACAACCTTTTTACTTCTAATGTTTACTATACCCTCTAAATCCCTTTCTCCGTCAAAATACCTGATATTATAGTCTACTTCCTCATTGCTGACCATTCCTATGGCTATTGCGTTATCTCCACTAAGGTTCATAGCATAGTCCATACAGCTTTGATAATCTTCTATCACGGTTCCGCCGCCTAAAACTTTCATAAGATATACACCTTTGTTGTTTTCATGGCAAAGCTCTATTGCCCTCTCCATATCCTCCAATGTGCCTTTGACTATTCCTCTTCCCGCTTTGTTTATTAAAGGAAAGATTACATCTACATCCTCTCTTCTTGCAGCCAGCTCTACAACATCGACACTGTGTGTAGATATACCAACAGCTTTAATGATTCCCTCCTTTTTATAGTCCAAAAGACACTGAAAAGCACCTTTCCGCTTTTCAAATATATCAGTATCAGCTTTGGCAGCATGAAGATGGAATATGTCAATATAATCCAGACTCAATCCTTCTAAAGCTTCATGTATCGCTCTCTCCATGTCTTCATAGCTTTCAGCCATTGATTTTGTGGCAATTACCGGTCTAAAATCTACTTTGTCAAGGGCAGCCTTTATATGAGGATAAGTACGGTAAATCTGAGCCGTATCGATAAAGTTAATGCCTCTTCTTAAAGCATTTGCTATTATTTCCCCTCCCTCTTCAACGGAAATATTCTTCTGCAATGGTCCTAGTGGCAGCGCTCCAAAGCACAATTTAGTCACTTCTATTCCTGTATTTCCTAATATTATCCTATCCACAATGCTAACCTCCAGATCATATTTTTATTTTATAAATCATCAGTAATCAAATTAGTTGTTTTACATTGTCTCATGAATTGCAAGAAAGACTTCCTTAGTGATCCAAAATTACATGAAAATCTATCTTGATTATAGCACATGAATAGGATCTGGGTATGCTATATTGGACTGTCAGCTGAGCCTATTATCACATTTCATATCGTTTTCATATGGTATTCCATAATGAATCATAAATTCATCGTTCATATATCTGCTTCTGGATATTAAGAATCCCTCGTATCCTTTATTCAATATCTCTTTTTGCTTATGGAGCTTTTCATTTTCCACCTCTATGCTGCATCTATATTCTTTAGTGGCTGTATACCTTAAATCCCTATGTAGCAAAAAACGCCATTTACCGTTATAAGGTCCTTCTCTTTGCCCCAGAGCCTTAATAACCAGTCCTCCATCTATCACATTTTTCAGACTTGGATAATTGAAGGGAGAGACTGTGCAAAGTACATGATAATAACCCATTCTGTAAACTATATTGAATGTATGCTTCATCATCTTTGCCTGAAGCTTGTTTCCCCTATACTCAGGATGTACTACAGTTGCTTCCAAATGTACAACATGCTCTAGCTCACCTTCAGAAAGTCCAAGTTCTCTTCCCATATTAGACTGACTCATACCAGGAAATGAAACGGTTCTGAACGCTATTAATCTATTGTGCGCAAATACTCCTATGGCTCTTCCTTTGTCCTTATGTAAAACTTCATTTAGAATAAATTCTCTGGAATCCATAGCAAAAGTTTCAGGATTTTTTAAACAACTTGCTACTTCATTTTGAAGATCAACTATTTCATCAATATTAGATTCATCAAGAAAATGCATCTCATATTCTTCATCAAGAACTATCGTTCTTTTCAGTGTCCCTCTGTCAATTGTTTCCTTCATGTTATCCCTCCTATTTTTCCATGAGCAATAATATTGTTCCATTTATTTGATGCTATAATTCACCAAAGCTTTTTGCAAGTATTTTCTCAGTCATTATTTCCATAATATTTATAGGAAAGGCATTTAACGGAAAGTATAAATTCTAAGTATTATAAAAAAATAGTGGCCCTTTCGACCACCATTATTTTTATTCTGTATTATTCTTAGTCAATTGGCTGTCATCTGTCAATGCCCCAAAGGAATTAGAATAAATATAATTTGCTATTACTTTCACATCTATTGATGAAGGGTCGTCGCATAAATCTCCGGGAAGAGTAAAGCAAAATTCTTTTGATATTTCCTTGCACTGTCCAGTACTGCAGGTTCCGGTAAATATAATTTTCCCTTTCTGGCTTATTATCATGTTATTTTTAGATCTCACCAGTACTACACTTAATCCAAGGATTCTATTTTTGCAAACATTTTTCAAGTTTACTACAATCCTTAACAATCTGCTTTGGCAATTAAGTTCTTCGATAGGTATATAAATTTCCTTAAAGTCTTCACATCTGTCAAAGTCAACTTTTTTATATCCATCATGGCAGCAGTCATTGGCTGATTCAATCTTTATGGTATCTAACTCATTGAACTTTTTTAGTATGCTTACCTCTAACTCATCTTCGCTTATTGCTTTCTCGTCAATTTCTTCATATTCCGGTTTATTTGCTTCATTACCTTCCATATCCTAACCCCTCCTGAATATATAGCATCATTACATTATATTCAGAAGTATCATAAAGTGTTACACGTATAGTGCAACATCTATATAATAATCAATCTCTCCTGTCTGCCGTTTATGAAATAAACTTCCCCATCTTTAATGATGTCCTCCTCAAGATACATAAAAACAAGTTGATTATTCCAAACTCTTATATTATCTGAAACATTAAGCTCCAATGCATAGCATGTCTTATCTTCAATGGTTCGCTCTCCTGCGCCGTGAATATATGACTGATTGTCATAGAGACCTATTATGGGCCCTACCCCATGTCCAAAGGTTCCTAAAGGATGGGTATATATCATGGGTTTAATGCCCTCTGATTTAGCTGTTTCTATAGATTTAAGGAGTACATCGTTACCGGTAGTACAAACTCTAATATTTTCTCTTACTATATCCTGAAGTCTATTTCCCTTGGCAAATAGTGCCGATAATTCTTTTGGAGCCTCTTTTTCACCATCCTTAAGTATGTACCCAACTCTCTGAACATCTGTGTGCAGCTGCACATAAATACCGTTTATACCTACATCGCAATGAATAAGGTCTCCGGGAAGAATGACTTCGTTGAACATCCTTGGTACATCACTGCCCTTGCGCTGGAGATCAATATCAGGTCCAAACCAATACAGATAACCAAGGCGATTAATAACATCGCGCATGAACCACTCAATATCAGTGGTAGTTGTGACTCCTACTTTAATAAACTTCCTGGAGAAGGAATAGTCTATAATATCGTGTGTTATATTAACCAATGCTTTCATAATCTCTAATTCCAGCGGTGTAATCCTCTGGAGCCAGTATACAGTAAGAGGTTCACCATCACATAATTTTACTGCATTTTCTCCAAGAGCATCTTTTATATTCTCATAGAGTGTAGAGGAAAGGCCGTCACAACAGCCATTGATATGGTTTCTGTTAATAGCAATTTTGGAAGGATTGATTTCTTTGACAATTCTAGCGATAGTTTGCCATATGGTTTCTCCCGGTTCCTGAATCCTTTCGTATATACCTTCCATTTCCTGTGAGAATGGACCTATTACCATCTTGCGAACTGTATCTTTTTCTTTATCATAGTGGAAAGCCAATATTCCGATGCGCCTTGCATCATACATATCCCAGGGATATAATGTTTTAAGCATAGGATCCTTGCATCCTTCTCTGGAAGCTACTATCCAAAAATCCATTCCTGATTTCCTCATTGCCCATGGAAGTATTGTTTCCAATCTTTGCCTCAGTATCCTCGTGCTTAATTCTGCCTGTTTCTTGATGGGTAAAAGACCTGCCTTACCCATTTTTGCTTCAAGTCTTTTCATAAAAGCTTCATGCATATCAATACACTCCTTTGAGCAAGTTCTGTAAATTCTTTACGACATATAACATTGCCTGAGTTTTAAATAAGTTATGAAACAGTTACCATTGAAAGCATTATAAACTAATGACAGCTTTATTGCAATTCTGGCTAGAAGTCTGTATTAAAATTGACATAAAGTCTGAAAAAAGAGCCAAAAGAAAATGGATTGACTTTAAGATACGGCATATACCATACCCTTAGTCAATCCACTGAATTTTTCAAGTAATCTAATTTATGAACTTGTTAATCATGTTAACAAATTAACAACAATTACAGCCATTACAATCTTTCTTCTGCTAATTAGTTATTTTATGTTTTAGATCATTGCTTCTATTCTGCTTTAGCAGTTTTAGCCTGAGCATTAGCAAGTGCAGATTTTAGCATTACGATGCTAGTATATACTATTACGCATATAACTAACCAAGTAAGAATCTTTATTGGCAATGATTTTACAATATAATATGCTACAAATACACCTGCTGCGCCACCGATAGTAAGACCCATTGATCCTTTTCTATCATGAGCTCCTTCTTTTACGAATCTCATACCTGCAGCAGGCATTAAGAATGCACATGAACCCATCATTATTGGGAAAGCAACTCTTGGGCTCATACCCAAAGCATATACCAAAGCCATGCATGGTGCATACAATCCTACACCGATAGTCATCAATGCGCCAAGAATAAAGTTAGCTACTATACCAAATATAAGCTTTCCGCCTGTTAAACCAATTTCCTCACCACCAGCAGGCATCCAACCCACTTGACCAGCTAACATAAAGAAAGCAACTATCAAAAGAGCAGCTCCCATACCTGCTTGTATCTTCTTTTCTGGAAGTTTTGAAACAAAACCTGCACCAATTGTTGCGCCTAGAGCTGCTGCTGCCAACATGCTGAAAAGTGTCACTGGTTCAACTTCAATAGCAGCAATAAACAAAAATGCTTCAAATACAACAGGAACTGTATCACCTACATTCAATGTTCCTGGTATTAACTTATCAGGTACCATTTTGAAAAACTTGAACATTGCAGTTGTAGGAGCAAAGCTTCCTATACCCAAGGTATCAAAAAAGTTAGTGATAAATCCAACTCCCAATAAGCCAGGCCAACCGGTTTCTGAAAGATTATTTTTGTTTTGCATAAAATCCTTTATGAAGAAATATAAGAAAGCCAACGTTAAAATTGCTAATAATCCCAATAAAATTTTTACCATTAATATACCCCCCTATTTTATTTAGAGTACTTTCATCTTTAATCATCTTGGTCTATTTTAACAAGAAACCATATTTCACTGGGTCGTCTTCATCTATAACAAAGTGGTTAAAGCCTGTGATATAAGCGCTTCCAGTTATTTCAGGTATTACTGCAGGAAAGTCTCCTACTTTTGTTTCTTCAAGTATTCTTCCTTTGAATCTTGTTCCTATTATGCTCTCATAGATGAAAGGTTCATTAATTTTTAACTCACCTTTAGCATATAATGTTGCCATTTTGGCGCTTGTACCTGTTCCGCATGGTGATCTATCAACTTGTCCTGCTCCAAATATAACAACATTTTGCAGTGTTGCCCCTGGAGTCTTGGCAGGACCATATACTTCTACAAGATCAACAGTTTTTATATGACTTAATGTAGGATGTTGAACTTTTATTGTATCGTTTATAATGTTTAAAAGTTTCATTGCTCTTTCTGTCAATATGTTTACATTTTTGGGATCAATTTCAACACCGAGTTCAGTGGCTTTTATGATAGCAAAGAAACTTCCTCCAAAGGAAATGTCAAACGTAACGGTTCCCACATCTGGTAAGTCAACTTGTACATCTTTCTTGTATAAAAACGCCGGTACATTGATTATTGATACTTCTCTTGCTTTTCCGTTTTCTACCCTAACATTAGCTGTTATAAGACCGGCAGGAGCTTCTAATTTGATTTGAGTATATGGCTCTTTGACTTCCACCATGCCTGTCTCAACTGCAACAGTAGCTGCACCTATTGATCCATGTCCACACATGTTTAGGTATCCGCCACCGTCCATAAATATTATTCCAAGATCTGCTTCGGGATTTACAGGTTGAGTTATAATAGAACCAAACATATCATTATGTCCTCTAGGTTCATGCATGATCGCGGTTCTTATATTGTCCATATTTTTTTCCAAATACTCTTTCTTTTCACTCATTGAATTACCTGGTATTTTAGGCACTCCTCCAATGACTACCCTAGTAGGTTCCCCCATTGTATGAGAATCAACTGCATGTAAGCTTTTGATAAATCTCATGCTTCCACCTCCTAAATTATTTGTGAACATTACATTCTGGTTCATCTATGTTTATTGCTATATGGAACCTACGTAGATATATCGAGGTTTTATAATGACAGAATATTCTCAATATTTTTGCTGCAAATTATGAATCTCATATTTAGTAGTCCTTTATGCCATTTCTTATGCTTTTCTATGATATAATAATTAATGCGGCAATTTTTATTTTTATTTATTTGGTGTCTGTGAAGAACATCATATAGTGGTTAGAACCATTTCTGTATGATGTCCTTCACATTTTTTATCCAATATTATAAATTTCTATTATCTACGCAAGCTCCAAAATAGCTTTTCATTTATCGGCTCTTTTTCTCATTTTCAGTTTCAACATTGCAAGAGCCTTTTTAGCATCTAATTCCGTGACTGTATTCTCACCTACAGTCTCTGTTTCGATGCCTTCCGCAGATTTATTAAAATCTACTATTGTATCCATATATTTATTTTTAACAACAAACTGGGCCTGAGTCCCTACAAAGCTTAACCCTACTACTTCTATGCCTCTTTTTCCTATTTCTTCGATTGTATTTGCATAGTCAACATGACTATTGCCCCAGCCATCTACTGAGATTATTACTCCGTCTAACCTCATTGCTTCAGCCCAAGCTCCTACTCTCTGTCCCACAAAATATTTATCTTCGTTATTTTGCGGTGTCCCAACTATCACTATGCCAACCAAATCTACATCATTGTCCTTTGATACAACATCAAGCAGGGGATCTCTGAAATGATGTAACGATGTTTCTTTAGTAGAAGGTCCTACTCCCATTTATAACACCACCTTCTAATGCATGGCTCTGATAGCACCATCACGATATTCATTGGGGCTTACTATTATCGGAACATTTCCCATATCGATTATAGATCGTCCCCCAGCGAAACCTGATGGTTCTTTAGCAAATAAATGAGTATCATACATGGCCCCTTGGCCTGCAACCTGCTTGACTATTGCAACTCTCTTTCGGTTAGGCTTTATAACATCATAGAATTCATGCTTTTCGGTACAATATCTTCCGTTTAACTTCTTCAATTTATCTCTTATTTCCTGTACCATCTTGTCACATACTCTATGAGCCGCAGTTGGACCAGTTCTGAAGCTTCCTTCCCCGGCTTTCAGCACAACATCACAGAGCAATATGATGTCATTTTCGCCGGGTGTTCCAGGCCTGTTCAGAACAATCTTATCTTTAAGAATTCCCTCAGAAGAGCCAAATTCAGCTACCTGAACTCCCTCTGTGTCGACTCCTGTAAGCATAACATATATTCCTGTAAGAGTATGAGTTATACCCTCTCCTAATCTGCCAAGAACCTTTGCAGATATTGGAATGATATCCATTATGCTATTCACCCATCTGTCATGCTCATTGGGCTTGATTATTTCAATGTTAACACTATGGATTAACGGTTCGTCTTTTGTAATATCATCAACGATGTTCTTTCTTAGATAAAGACTCTGACCCATAATCTCAGTTTTATCTGAAAAAGAGGCTTCAGTAATATGAAAGCTTTTTATGACTAATCTTCTCATTTCTTTTATATCGCTGTCAACCATGCTATCATCCCTTTTTCAATATAGCTAATATCTGTTTATACTTTAGCTATATATTCATAAGGTAATGGAACTATCTTTCCAGGCTGATCTATCTTTGTCAATTGGATTAGGGAGTCTTTTACAATGTTGTATTGCATTTCTCTGTCATTTGGTGCCCCTGCGTTAGCTCCCATAGGAACTAGCGGAGCAACTGCCCTAGGAGTTCCATTTTGTCTTACTACCGGAGGAAGAGCGGCAATTATTATAGTTGGAATTCCTGCTTCCTCAATCGCTCTCTGCACAATCACGGCAGAGCGGTGGCATGTGCCTCAGCCAGCTGTCATCAATACTGCATCTACACCTGCTTCTTTCAATATCTTTGCTATTGTAGGACCTGTCTCGTTTTTAAACTTCTCCTGGTTTCCACCTCCTCCCATAAATCCTATATGAACAGGAGATACCTTTTTGATAAAACCTTCTTTTGCTAATTCATGAAGTCTGTCAATTGGGAACATACAGTTAATATCCTTGTTGACATCTCCATTGTCATAACCACCATGTGATACCATTAATTCACTTGATGGAGTTGTATCTTTAATCTTTCTAAAAGTAAAATCACCGGCAAGATTGAATCTTTGGTCTGATTTTTCATGAACTCCTGCTGCTGTTGCAATAGCAACGGTCATGTCTTTAAGTTCTTTTACAACTGGTGTCCAGACCGGTGGTGGCGTAATAGGAACATATATTTCAGACTGCATTCCCTTTACTACTGTTAAACTCATCATTCTACCTCCTTATCAGATTTATTTCTTTTTTCAATATTGCTAACATATTTTTCGTTTACTTCGGGACTTAATACTTCAGGATAACTCATATTAAATCCTACTTCTTGTCCAATCTTGAGAGGATAATCGCTGATGAGCATTCTCATAGGAACCTTCAGAAAGCCTAATCTTCCTTTCAGGTCTATGCCTACTGCACCATCATGAAGCTCTACAATTATTCCCTCCATGTATATTAATTTATCTCCGTATTTCATAATTTACCTATTTAGTAGAATATTTTTCTTTTCTCTTCTGGCTCATTGGAATTGAAGTTTCATTTTCTACTCTTTCTATTTTCTTTCCTATTGCTTTTTCAACTAATTCCAAGTTGTTTTCCTTAACATTCGGATTCCATTTTCTTTCTGCTTCCTTGACAGGTTCTCCTGCCATGGCTGCCTTTAACATTGCAAGGGCTCTAATAGCATCTTCTTTAGTCAATGTGTTGCAAGATAAAACTTCATTTTCAATACCTGCTTCTGATTTGTTCAGGTCAATCATATGAGTCATGTATTTATTTCCTACAACAAGGGCACCCTGCACTGCACAGAAGGACATTCCTACAACAGGAATTCCTCTCATACCAATTTGCTCAATATGGCTAGCAAAGTCTATATGGTTGTTTCCAAAGCCTTCTGTTGTTACGAAAGCTCCATCTGCATCCATTGCTTCTACCATCATGCCTACTCTCTCAGATACATAGAATTTCTCTGAGTTAATCTGTGGGCTTCCTACAAATACAACTGCTGCCAAGTCAACTTCTTCATCATTTAATGCTTCAAGTACGAGAGGCTCTCTCCAGTAGTGTCTTGAACACTCTTTTGATGCAGGTCCTATACATGTAAGGGCATGTATACCTCCATCCAATACTTCAAGAGGTGAAAATACTACTGGAACGTTTCCTAAATCTACATTTGGTTTTCCTCCAAGTACTCCTACAGGTTCAACAGGCAATATCAAGTTATCATGCATTGCTCCTTGACCCATTATTTCCTTAACTATAACAACTTTCTTCTTGCCTGGTCTTCTGTATTGAACAAATTCCTCAGTATCAACAACAAGGCTATCATCAAGCTTTTTCAATGCTTCTCTGATTTCCTGAGTTACAACATCTGTTGCTTTATGAGCAGCAAGAGGTCCTGGTCTTTCCATGTTTGTATGCTCTTGAATTACAACTTCAGATTTTATAAATATTTCTCCCTTTTCTGGAGCACCAGGTCTTCCCCACATGATGTTTTCTTCTAATATTCCTTCAGATGAACCAAATTCGCCGATTTGAACACCAAGCTCATCTGTTCCTGTTACCATCATGATAACTCCATCTAATACTCTTGTAACTCCGCTACCTAATTTGCTGTCCCCTTCTTTTGTAGCTATAGGTTGAACGTCCATTATTGTCTCGGAATAAGTATTATATTTATCTGGAGTTATGATATCTAATTTAAACTTCTTAACTAATTTGTCTGCTTTCATAGCATCTTCTTCGATGCCTTCTCTTATATAAAGAGTTGTTCCTTCAATTTTTGTTTCTGGCCCACGCTTTACTTCTGTTATCTTGTAATGCTTCTTGGTAAGCTTTCTAACAGCTATTGGCTCGCTGGCAGCTTTTTCTTCCTTTTCTGCAGCAGTTCCCAAGTTTGCAGCTGGAGCTACCATGGTATTTGATTCTGCTACAGGCATTGCTGCAGGCATTGCCATACCTGGTTGTGCTATCATTGGTATTTCAAGATTTATATCCTTGCCTTCTCCAATATGGATTTTCAACACTCCACTGTTTACTGAAGAAGCAATCATAGGTTGTGCAGTAACTACTGATGGTGTAGATTCTACAGTTACTTCCTGATGGGATTCTTCCTTGGTTTCTTTCTCTGATTCATCCCCTAGTTCTTTTACTCCCTCTACTAAATCTGGAGTAATAGGTGTTAATGAATCAATGGTCTTTATCAATTTTGCGCCTAACACATTTCCGATTTTTAAAGTATTTTCGTCAATCTTTAGCAATCCTGAGTCTATAAGGTCAGGAAATATGGCTGGATCTTCCAGGTTATCTGCAGAAATTATTGTGCCTGCTTCAGTTCTGCAGCAAACAACTGCGGGATCATTCTTGTGGTGTAAAGCGTTTTCTGCTGACATTGACATTTTATTTACCTCCTTTTATTAAGAAAAATTATTTTATATTAAAATTAAATATTTAATATGCTGTGCTTTTAAGAAGGTTATGCCTTAGTCTTTCTAACCAGCTTATGCCCCGCAGCTCTGAGCGCATGATCTGTACTATGATATGTTGGAACTCCTAACCTAGGAGTTACAGTCATTACCGTATTCGTTCAGTCACCGCAGGTTCCTGTTAGAATAACCTCTGCACCTTCTCTTTTGAGATCTAAAACAGTAGATGCTTGACCAGGACATACGCCGGGCTTTTCACATCTCCACCTTCCATTAACCTCCACCATTCTCTTGCATTTTCTTTCTGCAACAACTTGGGCTCCCATACCCGCTGCTATTTCTCTTAATCTTTCTTCCTGAGCACCGCATTCACATGCAAGTATTCCTACTTTTCTCTTTTCTTGTGGGAATGGCATTGCTACTATTATTCCGCCCAAGGTCTTTACTATAGGTGATGTCTCTTCGCCATGCTTTCCTGTAAAAGGCCCTCCGAGAATTATCTCTCCATGCGGTTCCAAGTATCCTCCAGCCTTTTCTATATATTTTTTTACAGGATATCCTATAGGCACATTGAAAAATACCTTACCTTCCTTGGCGCCTCTTACTCTTCCGGCTACAGTCAAATCCTTATCAATAACCGGCTTTCTTTGTTCTATTGCCAATGTAACGTTCTTTATGGTTTCAACATTTGATATAACAGCATTGGCGGCGCTTGGCAGTTCTCCCGGTTTTAGTTCTACTCCTGTGAATTCTCTTACTATTACTCTTTCATCTCCTGCAGGATACATATCAGGTAATATTTTTATCGATATATTATCCTCGGGTTTCAAAGCCTTGTTAATAGCCTTTATAGCATTAAGGTGTTTAACTTTTATTGCAATATATCCTACTTTGGCATTTGTGATTTCCATGAGGTATTTCATGCCTCTGATAATCACATCAGGATTCTGCTCTAAATATGCGATATTATGTGCTAAAAGAGGTTCACACTCAGCCGCATTTGCAATAAAGCATCCTCCCTTAAGATCTGTCTTAAACTTCACATGAGCAGGAAAACCAGCTCCTCCTGCACCAACAATCCCCGCTTCTTTAATAGCCTCTAGATAATCATCGGTTTCCTTTATAGGAATATAATCTGGAGATTGCTCATCGAAAGCATCTATCACTATTGATATATCAGTTATATCTTTTACAATACCTGATACACTGGTATGAATATTGGCTCCGAGACCAGTAGGCACTGCTACAAGTTGCCCTCTTTTTACCTCGTCTCCAACCTTCACAATGGGTGAACATGGTGCTCCCACATGTTGTCTCAACATAAGTTCAACTCTTTCCATCCAATTCACCTCCTTTGTTAAATCTGTATCAATCAATCTCATTACTATACAACATGCAATTTTCTCGCCAATATTACAAAAAAATTTGAAAATCTACTCAAAAATAATAAATTTATTTAAAAAGCATATGAGTCATTGAAACTCGCTGTTTTCAATGGCTCATATGCTTTTCCCTAATCTCAAAAAATTTTTTTATTATTCTTATCTTCATATTTCTACAAAATATATAAAAGCAAATATACAAAGTGTCAAATTTTAAACACTTGATTATTTATTTTTTCTATATCAAAATCATCTTTTATAAGTTTTTTCAATATAATTTTTAAAAAACCAACTCTGACAGTAGGTGTCAAAATTTTAACATAATGTTAGTTTTTTAACACATATTTTTTACAAGTATTCTTCCAAACCATACTGTTTAAGTTTATAATAAAGGCTTCCCCTATTAATGTTTAACATCTGGGCTGCCTTTGCCTTATTGCCTTCTACTAAATTCATGACTTCTATTATTGTTCTTTTTTCAATATTTGCCACTGCTTCCTTCAAATCATAACTTGAATTCATGATTCCAGCAGTATTTTTACTATATTGATCAGAATTTTTCCTTATAATATCATCAGGAAGCATATCCTTTCTTATTTTGCCATCTGGCGACAAAATTATTAGCCTTTCTACCACATTTCTAAGTTCCCTTATGTTGCCCTTCCATTCATAATCTGTAAGGGCTTTTATTACCTCAGGTTCTATATCTACTTCCTCTATTTCATTATATTCTGCGAACTCTGCAACAAAACTTCTTATAAGCTCCGGCAAATCCTCTTTCCTTTCCCTTAAGGGAGGAAGATGTATTGATACCACACATAATCTATAGTAAAGGTCTTCCCTGAAAGTTCCCTCCAGCATCATTTTCTTTAGATCTTTATTTGTAGCTGCAAGTATTCTTACATCAACATTTATGGATTTATCTCCGCCCACTTTGGTAATAACACCATCTTGCAGGACACGCAATAGTTTGGCCTGCATATCGATGGGCATATCCCCTATTTCATCCAGAAATAGAGTCCCTCCGTCTGCCAACTCAAATTTGCCTATCTTGCCTTTTTTCAAAGCTCCTGTAAAGGCTCCACCTGCATACCCAAAAAGCTCACTTTCAAATAGATTATATGGAATGGCACTACAGTTTATAGGAACAAAATGTCCTAGTCTTCCGCTTTCTTGATGTATAGCTCTTGCGAATACCTCTTTGCCTGTACCACTCTCTCCTGTTATTAGTATGCTGGCATTTGATTTTGCAACCTGCTTAGCCAATGTGATTGCATTAACTATAGCCTTACTTTTTCCTATAATACTCCCGAAAGAATATTTGGCTTGTGTGATGTTTTTCATCTGCTCTTCTAAAAATTCCACCTTTGATCTTTCGCTTTCAAGCTGCATTGATAAGTTCTTTATTTCGGTAATATCTCTGTCCGTTGACACTGCTCCTATAATCTTCCCATCGTACATCAAAGGCACTGCGCTTATTACCACATAGGAGCCTTCCTTAGGTTTATGTTTATGATTTACAAAGGATTTTTTTTCTTCAAGCGCTTTTGCCAGTAAGGCATTAGGAAAAACTTCCTTAATGTTCCTACCTATTATCTCACTCTTCTCAATACCGTATAGTTTTACTGAGCTTTTGTTCCACAGCCTTACAATTCCTTCACTGCTTACAACGCATACTGCCTCTTGAAGATTCTCCAAAACGATGCTGAGCTGAATCATCAACTCTTCTATTTCAAGATAATAAGTATTCAATAGACTTTTTGATGTAATGACACCGGTTATCTCATAGCCGTCTGTAACAAGCAATCTGCCTATTCCTTTGCTCATCATAATATCCCTTGCTTGTTTTATCTTTTCTGTTTGCATAATAGTATATACATCTGTCCTCATATATTTTTTAACGGATTCTGCAAAATCAACTTTTTTCTTCTTAAGCCTACATATATCAGTTTTGGTTAGTATTCCTTCAACATACTCCTTATCTCCACTTCTTCTTGTAATAATAACTTCATCCCTTGCATTAGAAAGCATCATATCAACAGCACAGTCTATAGAAATACCGTATTCCGTCTTTATTATATCTTTATCCATAACTTCAGACACACATTTATACATTGATTGATCAAAAAACATCATAAACACCACCTAAGTATATTAGTTAGGCAAAATAAGCTATAACTTTGATAACTATTAAAGCTAAGCAGTTACTTCTCAATGCAAATATCCGCCATCAACACACCCTCTATGGATTTTGAAGCATTCATGAAAGGTATTGATATTGCTATGCAATAGTTGTATGTGACATTTGATATATATGGCTCTGAATAATACTCTTTTCCTAGAATAGATTCTTTAAAATATGGGCGGTGTGAGTAATTATTATTATCCGTTATGGGAACACTAGCTGATACCATATCTCCATGTGAATTAATAATTCCTATATATTCAAATTGCTTATACTTCATGCTTATATTCTTCAATAATTCGGAAGCATTATCGATAGAAATTCCTCTTGAATTTATCTCTGAATTTATATCTTTCAATATTTTAAAGCCTTCGTTTATTAGTTTTCTTTCTTCGTCTCTTATTGTTACTTTACTGATAAATGATTTTAAATAACTGTCTATTGTATTAGTCATGTCATTCATCTTGATAGCCATTGCAGATATCTCATGGGCTGAAGCCAGCTGTTCCTCAGCTGATGCTGATACTTCCTCCGCTCCGGCAGCTGTTTCCTGAATGCTAATGTTTATTTTCTCCATCATATTATCAACATCTTCAGCCATAGCATTAGATTCTTCAGCTAAGCCTATTATCTGGACAACTGCATCATAGGTTGAATTTGTTGCTTCAATCATATGTTTTAATGATTCTTTAGCCTTATCTGCATCAGATATGGTTTTGGATATCCCTTCCACCTCAGTTTTTGCTTTTAATGTTATTTCATTGATTCTGCCAATTATCATTTCAACAAGTTTTCTTATCTCATCAGCCGATGTAGCTGACTGTTCTGCAAGTTTTCTTACTTCATCAGCTACCACAGCAAAACCTTTACCTGCTTCACCGGCCCTTGCCGCTTCAATGGCAGCATTTAATGCAAGCAAATTTGTCTGTCTGCTTATCTCAGCAACAGCAGCAGTTATATCATTTATCTTTCCCGCTTCTTTCTCCAGTTCCTGAATATCATCTGCCAATTTTATGCTTCCTGAAGCAGTATTCCTCATTTTATCAACTAACAGATTTATTACTCTATTATTTTCTTCAACAATGTTTATCATTTCACCTGCAATATTTTGCGTTTTTTTTGCATATTGTGCTATCTTGTCAGAATTGCTCGCCATGTTTTGGGTGCTTATTTTGGTTGCTGCTGTCATTTCTGATTCTTTACAACTGCCTTCAGCAATATGTGTTATTGTTTGAGCTATTGCTTGAGATGCAATTTCATTTTGTTCTATGTTCTTGCTGAGGTTTATTGATAAATCTTTTGTCTTTTGAGCTATGGCAGCAACCTCGCATACAACCTTTTTCATATTGTGTGTAATCTTATTTATACCATCTGCAATACCTTCTGCAATCCATATATCTTTTACTTTAGTGGTAAGCTGGCCCTCAGCAATGTTCATAACATTCTCTCTGAATCCTTTTATGGATCTTGATAAATATATGAAAAGGGCAAAAAGTAAAGCAGATGCCACGATTATTAATGCTGCTGTTATTAATAGTAGATACTTCTGACTTGAGACATTGAACTGTGTCATAAATTCATCCAATTCTTCTGCTGATGAAATATATTGGGGCAACATAGCATGTAACATGGAACCGGTAGTATTAAAAATAATGAGATATACCATACTAAAAATTAAAACAACCATAAGAAAAATTATCATGAAACTCTTTAACCTCATTTAATCACCTTTCTTATATAATTTTTATACCTATCATATTTCAATACTTACCTCGCATATTTTCCATACCAGTAATTTTAAATAACTTACCTCATATGCTATCTTCCATATCTCTGATATCGCATGAAGCATCGATCATTCTATCTTAAGAACATCCTTAATAGTATATAAGCCCGGCTCCTTACCATATAAAAAAGCTGCAGCTTCACAGGCTCCCTGAGCGAAACACTCCCAATTATATGCATGATGTGTTATCTCAAGTCTTTCTCCCATAAGGCCAAACATAACCGTATGACTACTTGATATATCACCAGATCTTATAGAATGATATCCTATACTTCCTGGTACTCTTTCTCCTTTTCCTTCTCTTCCAAAAACAGCAATATCTTTTAGTTCTTTATTAAGAGCTTCTGCAATTACTTGTCCCATTTCTTTAGATGTACCGCTTGGAGCATCCTTCTTATATCTATCATGCATTTCGATTATTTCAATATCAGATACATTACCTATGGCTTCAGCAGCTATTTTTAATAGTTTATACATAAGATTAACCACTCTGGATGAATTTGCAGCATATACAATAGGTATTTGCTTAGATGCATCTTTTATTCTGTTAAATTCTTCTTCTGAAAAACCTGTGGTTCCACAAACTACAGCTTTCTTTGACCTTAATGCAGCTTCCAATATTTCCATTGAAAACTCTGTTGTAGTGTAGTCAATAATTACATCGCTTTCATTTATTACAGTTTTTATGTCATCTACTACAATAGCATTTAATGCTCTTCCCATTCCACTGACTATGCCTATATCTTGTCCTATGTAATCCCTGCCTTCAGGTCCTATACCGGCTACTATTTTCATATCAGTTCTATTGCTCGCAATTTTCGTAATAAGACTTCCCATTTTTCCCCTGGGTCCAGCTATGATGATATTCATAAAGATTTACCTCCCGTTATAAAACTACAACTAGTAAATACATTTTAAATATTTTGTCAGATTCAGTATTTATATAAATATCTTGTAATTTTTAGTATATATTTAAATATAATTCAAATCAATATTGAATAGGTATGAAATTTTTTGAAAGCACACCTATCCATGATTGTATTAATTATATTTATTAACTTTTTATAATTAATATATCATTTCTTGTTGAATAATGTAATATTTAATTATCTATCACAGGAAATTCACTGTATGAATATAATACTTGAATCATCTTTAATGTTATATTTAACGCAACCAGAAACTGACCATTTCCATGGCAAGCAGGAATACTTGGGAATGAGACTAATATAATCTCATTGTTAATGAGAGGATGTATAACATTTGCTCCAAAAGAGAAGTTAATACATTTTAAATAATAGAAATGATTGCTATTTTAAAAGGATTATGAATACTATCCGCATGGAAAATTTGTTATGAGACAACGATTAACTTCAATCCCATATTGGTTTATACATCATATATAAGAAAGGCTTTTACAGAAAGTTTATATTAAGGTGAAATTATACTTTCCTATAGCTTATGAAAAAAACACTGCAAAGTATTGCAGTGTTATCTATCAAATGGAGCTGGTGAACGGAATCGAACCGCCAACCTGCTGATTACAAGTCAGCTGCTCTGCCTATTGAGCTACACCA